>Ga0307440_1000646_pt1 | contig 17247 bp, 17 predicted proteins | sample SalMarWE160410MG_FD_202150 | JGI IMG/M metagenome (GOLD analysis project Ga0307440, IMG submission 202150) | Salt marsh sediment microbial communities from the Plum Island Ecosystem LTER, Massachusetts, United States - WE1604-10 | ecosystem: Environmental > Aquatic > Marine > Intertidal zone >... | reverse complement strand
CCTTCTTCATTCATGAGTCACTTGCTCCATTCAAAATCAATCAAGAATTATTCAAACAACGGCCAGGGCCTGTTCCAGGTCGGCGCGCAGATCGGCGGCATCCTCGATACCTACCGACAAGCGCACTAGGCCGTCTTCGAAGCCCAGGGCCTTACGCTCGGCCTCGGGGACGGCGGCATGGGTCATCAGTGCCGGATGTTCTATCAGGCTTTCCACGCCGCCCAGGCTTTCTGCCAGTGTAAACAAACGAACCTGCTCGAGGAAACGCCGGGCGCCATCCACATCGGTGTCGAGCATGGCAGTAATCATGCCGCCGAAGCCGCGCTGCATCTGGCGCTTGGCCAGCTCGTGCTGCGGATGGCTCGCCAGGCCGGGATAAATCACGCGCCGTACTTTCGGATGCGATTCCAGCCACTTCGCCAGGGACAGCGCGCTCTCGGAATGCCGCGCCATGCGCAGCGCCAGTGTCTTGAGGCCGCGTAAGGCGAGGTAGGCATCGAACGGTCCGGCGACTGCGCCGACGGAGTTCTGCAGGAACGCCACCCGCTCGGCCAGCTCCGGCGTCGCGGACACGAGAACGCCACCCACCATGTCGGAATGTCCGTTCAAGTACTTGGTGGCCGAGTGCAGCACGATGTCGATGCCGTGTTCGAGCGGCCGCTGCGACCAGGGGCTGGCGAACGTGTTGTCGCACAACGCCAACGCGCCCACGCTATGCGCGGCCTCGGCAACGGCCTTGAGGTCGGCCAGCTTGAGCAGCGGATTGGTCGGCGACTCCACCCAGACCATCTTCGTCTCCGGCGTCACCGCCTGCTCCAGGACCTTGGGATCGGAGAGGTCGGCGAACACGAATTCCAGCCCGGCGCTTTGCGCCCGCACCCGTTCGAACAGACGCCGGGTGCCGCCGTATAGATCGTCCATTGCCACCACGCGGCTGCCGCTCGGCAACAGATCCAACGCGGTCGCAGCGGCCGCCAGACCCGAGGCGAAAGCATGCGCGCCGGCACCCCCTTCCAGGCTGGCTACGGCCCGCTCCCAGGCCATGCGTGTCGGGTTCTGCGTGCGCGAATACTCGTAACCCGTATGCTCCCCGGGCGATTTCTGCGCATAGGTCGAAGCCTGGGAGATCGGCGGCATCACGGCCCCGGTCACCGGTTCGGGCGATTGCCCGCCGTGGATGCACAGGGTGTCGAAATGGGGATTGCGGGTATCACTCATGAAGCGCCTCCGTTGCGGATCCAGGTCAGATAGTCGGCACGGGTGACCAAGCCCAGGAATTCGCCATCGTCCTCGATCGCGATGGCCGGCTCGAGTGCCAGGCGTTCCGCCAGGTAGCTGCGCTTCTCATTAACGTCCATACGCGGGAAACCAGCGTTCATCACCCGGCTGACGGGCTGGTCGAAATCAAGCTTTTCCTCAAGCACGCCACGCAGCAGATCACCTTCGGTCACGGCGCCCACCAGGCGTCCGTCGCGTACCACCGGCACCTGCGAATAGCCGCCGTCACGCAGGCGGTCATGCGCGGTGGCCAAATTATCGTCCGGTCCCACGGTAACCGTCGCGTTGGAACGGTGCGGGCGCGTCACCAAATCGGCCAGGGTGCCGGTCTGGGGCGATGCGGTGAAACCGCGTTCCACCATCCAGAAGTCGTTGTAGAGCTTGGACAGATACTTGGCGCCGGTGTCGCAGCCCAACGTCACCACGTTCTTCGGCTCGGTCTGCTCGCGGCAGTAACGCAACGCCGCAGCAATCAGGGTGCCCGACGAGGAGCCGAGCAACAGGCCTTCCTTCTGCAGCACTTCGCGCGCAACCGCAAACGCCTCGGCGTCGGGAATCGTATACGCCGTCTTGACTGCGGACAGATCCGCGATCGAAGGGATGAAGTCCTCGCCAATGCCCTCGACCATCCAGCGTTCGGCCTTGCCTAGCTTGCCGGTCTTGATGTAATCGGCCAGCACCGAGCCCTTGGGATCGGCCAGCACGAACTCGGTCTGCGGCGAGGCCTTGGCGAAATAGCGGCTGACGCCGGTGAGCGTGCCGCTGGTGCCCACACCGAGTACGACGGCGTCCACCTTGCCGTCAAGTTGCTTGAAAATCTCCGGGCCTGTCGTCGCCTCGTGGGCCGCCGGGTTGTCGGGGTTGGCGAACTGATTGATGTAGTATCCGCCGCGCTCCTTCGCCAAGCGCTCGGCCAGATCCTGGTAATACTCAGGATGGCCTTTTTGCACGTCGGAGCGGGTCATGACGACCTCGGCACCCATCGCCTGCACATTGAAGACTTTTTCGCGGCTCATCTTGTCGGGCATCACGATGAGCAGCTTGTAGCCGCGCACGGCCGCGACCAGGGCCAGCCCCAGGCCGGTGTTGCCGGCGGTGGCTTCCACCAGAAGGTCGCCCGGCTTGATGTCGCCGCGCTTTTCGGCCGCCTCGATCATCTGCAGACCGATCCGGTCCTTGATCGAACCACCGGGGTTGAGCGCCTCGAGCTTGATGAACAACCGGCACGGGCCGGTATCCAGGCGCTGGGCCTCCACGATCGGCGTGTGACCGATCAGCTCCAATACACTGCTCGCGACGGACATATCCAGTGTCACCCCAGGCCGAAAATAAAGGCGTTATGTTATCAGCATGAGTACCACCGACTTGCCGCTCACCCTGGGCGAATTGCTCCGCCGGGCACGCGCCGAACTTTCATACCCACGCGAGGCCAACCTGCTTGTGGCCCATGCCCTGGGCCTGTCGACCATCGAGCTTTATGCCCACCCGGAACGGGAGATCGGAACAGAAGACGCGGAACGCGCCCGCGCTCTCGTCGCGCGGCGGGCAGCGGGCGAACCGGTAGCCCACCTGCTCGGCGCGCGCGAATTCTATGGATTGCGCCTGCGCGTTACGCCGGACGTCCTGATTCCCCGTCCCGAAACGGAGTTGCTGGTGGATCTGGCGCTGGACAGGCTCGCGCCCGACGAACCGGCGCGTGTGCTGGACCTCGGCACTGGCAGCGGCGCCATCGCTATCGTCATCGCGCAGGCACGCCCCGAGGCCCAAATCGTCAGCGTGGATCGTTCCGATAAGGCTCTGACCGTCGCCCGCGACAACGCAAAACATCATGGCCTCGCCAACCTGACCTTCGTACACGGCGAATGGTTCGAGCCCGTCACCGGACAACGCTTCGACCTTATCGTTTCGAACCCACCCTATGTGGCCGAGGCCGACCCGCACCTGCAACGCGGCGACGTGCGTTACGAACCCTTGACCGCCCTGGCCGCGGGGCCCGAGGGACTCGATGACCTGCGGACGATCATTACCCAGGCGCCCGAGCATCTGAACAAAGGCGGCTGGTTGCTGCTCGAACACGGCGCCGATCAACAACAGGCAGTGCTTGAATTGCTCGCAACCCATGACTTCATGGAATGCCACGGGCACCAAGACCTCGCCGGCCTCCCACGTGCCGTCAGCGCACGGCGGCAATAATCCATTTTTTTGTACAGTAACGAAGATGAGCAACAACCGAGAACAAGGCCTCGCCGACATACTTGCGAACATCCCGCTGGTTCACGCCATGCAAATCCGGGTGGCCAATTATGCAGATCGGCGACTGGAACTGAGCGCGCCGGCCAGGCCCAGCATGAACCACATCGGCATCGCCTTCGGTGGCGCCATCGAATGCCTGGGCACACTCGCCGGTTGGGGATTGCTGTGGCTGGCGCTGGACGATCCCGGCATGAGGATCGTGATTCAGCATGCAGATACGACGTTCAAGGCGCCGTTGGAAGGCGATCTTCAAGCCACGGCAACATTGCCGGAGCCGTCAGAGTGGAAACGCTTCACGGCCCTGCTTGAACGGCGCGCCCGGGCTCGCATCAATATCCGGGCGGAAATCGGCGGCGGCGACCAAGCCATTGGCGCCGTATTCCACGGCCGCTACGCCGTCGCGCGCCATAATCCGGACTGAGCTTGTTCCCGGGCGGATAACTCTATCCCGTCATTCCCGGCCGATCCGGAATCAGCAAATCCAATCGGTGTAGGAGCGGACGCCCCGGCCGCGAACGGCCTCCGGTGGTCCGGCCCTTCGCGACGGGGACCGTCGCTCCTACAAGAGACGTTGGCCATTCACGGCGTTAAGAAACGGCGTCGTCTATCCGGCGAGCTTTTCCTTCAGGAGGCGATTGACTTCGGCGGGATTGGCCTTGCCCTGCGTGGCCTTCATGACCTGGCCGACGAAGTAGCCGAAGAGCTTTTCCTTGCCCCCGCGGTAATCGGCGAGCTGCGCGGGGTTCTTCTCGATGACTTGATCAATAATCGCGGCAATGGCGCCCGTATCGGTGATCTGCTTCAGCCCGCGCTTGTCGATGATGGTGTCGGCATCGCCTTCGCCGGCCCACATCGCTTCGAAGACTTCCTTGGCGATCTTGCCGGAGATGGTGTTGTCGACGATGCGCCGCAGCAGCCCCGCAAACGTTTCGGCATCCACCTTCGATTCGTGGATCGCAAGTCCGTCGCGGTTCAGCGCGGCCGCGAGTTCACCCATCACCCAGTTGGCGGCGAGCTTCTCTTCCCCGCCCACGCTGGCAGACACGGCTTCGTAATAGTCGGCCATGTCACGCTCAGCGGTGAGCACGCCCGCGTCGTAGGCGGACAGTCCATGATCCGTCATCAGGCGTTCGCGGCGCGCGCCCGGCAGTTCCGGCAATTCCTCGGCCACCGATTCGATGAACGCCACGTCCAGCACCACTGGCAGCAGGTCCGGGTCGGGGAAGTAGCGATAGTCGTTCGCCTCTTCCTTGGCGCGCATCGAGCGGGTCTCGTGGCGGTCGGGATCGTAGAGGCGGGTTTCCTGCACCACCTCGCCGCCGGATTCGATCAGGTCGATCTGGCGCGCGACCTCGTATTCGATGGCCTTTTCGACAAAGCGGAAGGAATTGAGGTTCTTCAGCTCGGCGCGTGTGCCGAACTCCTTCGCGCCGCGGCGGCGCACGGACACGTTGGCGTCGCAGCGCAGCGAGCCTTCCTGCATGTTGCCGTCGCAGATATCGATGTAGCGCACCAATGAATGAATCGCCTTCATGTAGGCGACGGCTTCCTGCGCCGAACGCATGTCCGGCTCGGAGACGATCTCGAGCAACGGCACGCCCGCCCGGTTGAGGTCGACGCCGGTCGAGTCCTTGAAATTCTCATGCAGGGATTTGCCCGCGTCTTCCTCGAGATGCGCGCGGGTCACGCCGATGACTTTCTCCGTGCCGTCATCGAGCACGATGGTGAGCGTACCCTGCTTGACGATCGGTAGCTCGTACTGGCTGATCTGGTAGCCCTTGGGCAGATCCGGGTAAAAGTAGTTCTTGCGCGCGAACACGCTGCGCTCGGCTACTTCTGCCCCGATGGCCAATCCGAAGCGCACCGCCAGGCGCACAGCTTCCTTGTTGAGCACCGGGAGCATGCCGGGGTAACCAAGATCCACCAGGCAGGCATTCGAGTTCGGCGCGGCGCCGAAGGTCGTCGAAGCCCCGGAGAAAATCTTGCTGTGCGTCTTGAGCTGGGCGTGTATCTCCAGCCCGATGACGGTTTCCCAATCACTCATTCTTCATACCCCTGCGGCACGCGCGTATGCCAATCTGTTGCTTGCTGGTAGTGATGCGCCAGGCTCAGAATGCCGGACTCGTCGAAGGCGCGACCGATGATCTGCAGTCCGACCGGCAACTTGCGGTCGAAGCCCATGGGCACAGAGCAGGCCGGCAGCCCGGCCATGTTCACGCCGATGGTGAAGATGTCATTGAGATACATCTGCACCGGATCGGCGGTTTTCTCGCCCAGGGCGAAAGCCGCGGTCGGCGTCGTCGGCCCGATCAGGAAGTCATGCTTTTCGAACGCCTGGTTGAAATCGTCGGCGATCAACTGCCGGACCTGCTGGGCGCGCAGGTAATAGGCATCGTAATAGCCATGCGACAGGACGAAGGTGCCGATCAGGATGCGGCGCTTGACCTCGGCGCCGAAACCCTCGCCGCGCGAACGCTCGTAGAGATCGGTGAGGTCTTTCGGATTCTCCGCCCGGTGGCCGAAACGCACCCCGTCGTAACGGGCGAGGTTCGAGCTGGCCTCGGCGGGCGCCACCACGTAATACGTCGGCACCGAGAGGGACAAGCTCGGCAACGAGGTTTCCTCTACGACGCAACCCAGCGCGCTCAGCTCGTCGGCCGCCGCGCTGAAGGCGTTGCGTACGCCGGTCTCGACACCTTCGGAGAGAAACTCACGCGGGATGCCGACGCGCTTGCCGCGAATGTCGCCATCAATCGCGGACACGTAATCCGGAACCGGATCATTGACGCTGGTCGAATCCCGCTCGTCGTACCCGGCCATGGCCTGGAGTACGTAGGCCGCGTCCTCGGCGCTGACACACAGCACGCCCGCCTGATCCAGGCTCGAGGCGAAGGCCACAATGCCGTAGCGCGAGACGCGGCCGTAGGTCGGCTTCAGCCCGGTGATACCGCTCAGCGCCGCGGGCTGGCGGATCGAGCCACCGGTATCGGTTCCGGTGGCATAGGGGACCAGGCGCGCGGCTACCGCAGCCGCCGAACCGCCCGAGGAGCCACCCGGCACCACGGTTTTGTCCCACGGGTTCTTCACCGGACCGTAGTAGCTGGTTTCGTTGGATGAGCCCATCGCGAACTCGTCCAGGTTCGTCTTGCCGATCGACACGGCTCCGGCCGCCGCCAGACGCTCGACCACGGTCGCATCGTAGGGCGGGACGAAGTTGTCGAGCATGCGCGAGGCGGCAGTGGTCTTCACGCCGTTGGTGCAGAACAGGTCCTTGTGCGCCATGGGAATGCCGGTCAGCGGCCCCGCCTCCCCGCGCGCGATCCGCTCATCGGCAGCCTTCGCAGCAGCCAGTGCGCGATCGGCGTCCACGGTGATGAAAGCATTGAGTTCCGCGCCGCACGCATCGACGGCGGCCAGTGCCGCCTCGGTCAGCGCCACGCTGGTGGTTTCCCCCGCGGCCAATGCCTTGGCCAGGGTCTTGATGTCCTTGTCGCTCATGAGTTGTCGATGACCTTGGGCACCAGGTACACGCCTTCGGTGGTATCCGGTGCATTCTGTTGATAGAGGGCGGGATCGGGCGTTTCAGTCACGGCGTCGTTGCGCAAACGCTGGTTGACCGCCAACGGGTGCGCCATCGGTTCGACGCCCTGAGCGTCCACTTCACGCAATTGGTCGACCATGGCCAGGATATGCTCCAGGTCGGTCCCGAGGGAACGGGCGGTTTCATCGTCTACGGCTATGCGCGCCAGATGCGCCAGGCGCCGGACGGCGGCAGAATCGAGGGCCACACGTGCACCTTGGATGGAAAAACTAATTTATCGTAACAAAATACGCGTTTTCCCTTGCGTCACAGGCTGTGGATTGCTAGATTAGACGGCTTGTTGCGACTGTTACCTAAACGAGCTCATCACTATGCTCCGCCAGCTTCTGGGCGCTTTCTCCAGCGACCTCTCGATCGACCTCGGCACGGCCAATACCCTGGTATACGTCCGCGGCCGCGGAATTGTGCTCAACGAACCCTCCGTGGTTGCTGTGCGTTTCGACCCCAAGCGCGGTTCGCGCGTCCCCGAGGCCATCGGCAGCGAAGCCAAGGCGATGCTGGGCCGCACGCCGGGCAACATCAGCGCGGAGCGCCCGATGAAGGACGGCGTAATTGCCGATTTCACGCTCACCGAGCAGATGCTCAAACACTTCATCCGCCGGGCCAACAGTAACCGCTATTTCCGGCCCAGCCCGCGCGTGCTGGTCTGCGTGCCTCACGGCTCGACCCAGGTCGAACGCAAGGCAATCCGTGATTCCGCCGAAGGCGCCGGCGCACGCAAAGTGTATTTGATCGACGAGCCCATGGCGGCCGCGATCGGGGCCGGCCTGCCGGTCGCCGAACCACGCGGCTCGATGATCCTCGATGTCGGCGGCGGCACCTCGGAAGTCGCGGTCATCTCCTTGAACGGCATCGTCTATGCCGCCTCCGTACGTATCGGCGGCGACCGCTTCGACGAAGCGATCATGAATTACGTGCGCCGCAACTATTCGATCCTGATCGGTGAAGCCACGGCGGAGCGCATCAAAATCACCATCGGCTCGGCCTTCCCTGGCCGCGAAGTCCTGGAAATGGAAGTCAAGGGCCGCAACCTGGCCGAAGGCGTGCCGCGTAGTTTCGTGCTTAACTCGAACGAAATCCTCGAGGCGCTGCAGGAACCGCTGTCGGGCATCATCGGTGCCGTCAAACAGGCCCTGGAGCAGACTCCGCCCGAACTGGCCGGCGACGTGGCCGAACGCGGCCTGGTCCTGTCCGGCGGCGGAGCGCTACTGCGTGATCTCGATCGCCTGATCGCCGAAGAAACCGGCATTCCCGTGATCATTGCCGAGGATCCGCTCACCTGTGTCGCCCGGGGCGGTGGACGGGCCCTGGAGCTCATTGACGAGCACGGACCGGACCTGCTCGCGCTCGAATAAGGCATTTCCCGCGTGAGGTTCGCACGCGAGCACCGCCTCTTTCATGCCAGTTCGCGCAGGCGCACGCTGCTTGGCGCCATCCTGATCATGGCGGCCATCGTGCTGATGGGCGTCGACCATCAGTACCAGGCCTTGAACCACTTGCGCTCGGCTCTGATGGCCGTGGTGTATCCCGTGCAGTGGCTGGTCAACATGCCGGGCGCCATCGGCCGCAAACTGGCGGGCGATCTGGCTACCCGCCATGCTCTGCTTGAACGCAATGCGCAACTGGAACAGGCGCTCATACAAGCGCGGGTCGCCACGGCACGCATGAGCGCCCTCAAAAGGGAAAATTCGCGCTTGCGCCTCCTGCTCAATGCCGTAGGCCAGATGCCGGGACGCGTGGTGGCCACCAGTATTCTTTCGGTGGACATGAGCCCCTTCCAGAACCTGGTCACGATCAACGCCGGGCACAACATGGGCGTGCATACGGGGCAACCCGTCATCGACGCAGGCGGCGTGGTCGGGCAAATCACGCACGTCGGCCCCCTGCAGTCGCAGATCATGCTGATTACCGATCCCGCCAGCGCCACACCGGTGGAAATCGAGCGTACGGGGCTTGCCACCATCGCCATCGGCACCGGGCAGCTCAATGTGCTTTCCCTGCCCTACCTGCCAAATAACACCGACATCAAAGCCGGCGACAAACTCATCGCCTCCGGTTTCGGCGGACGCTACCCCCGCGGCTATCCGGTGGCCGTGGTGACCTCGGTCACCCCTCAGACCGGCGATCCATTCGCCAAGGTCGAGGCCCGTCCCCTGGCAAGCATCGGCCGGGAACACGAAGTGATGCTCTATTTCTCGTCGCACCCGCAACCGTCGGGGGGACAGCAGTGAATCCACGCTGGCTCGCTGCCCCGCTGACGATCGCGCTCTCGATCATGGTTGCACTCATACTGACCATTGCGCCTCTGCCCTCCTGGGCCGAGATGCTACGCCCGGCCTGGGTGTCGCTGGTCGTTTTTTACTGGGTGCTCGCGCTGCCCGAGCGATTCAATGTCGGCTGGGCCTGGTTGACCGGCCTGCTGGTGGACGCACTGACCGGCAGCCTGCTTGGCGCCCACGCCATGACCCTGGCAATCATCGCCCTCATTGCCGATCGCTGGCACCTCAAGCTGCGCATGCATCCTCAGTGGCAGCAGAGCTTCACCCTGGCTCTCGCGCTGCTGCTGAATGCCGTGCTCCTTTTCTGGATCGGCGGCATCACCGGGCACATGGCCCGCCCGCTGGACCGGTTTATTCCGGTCGTCATCAGTGCCCTGATCTGGCCCTGGGTCTACGCCCTGTTGCGGCGCGTCAGACAGCACTTCATTCCCGCCTGATCCGGACCGTGACTCGCTTCACGCCTTTCGGTTACGACCAGCGCCACTTCCGGCGTCGCCTGGCTCTGATCGCCGTCATTGCCACCTTGCTGGGCGGCGCACTCATTGCCCGCATGGTCTGGCTCCAGCTTATCGAGGCCCCGCACTACACGGCGCTGGCAAGAGGCAACCGCATTCGGGTGCTTCCGATCGCTCCCACACGCGGGTTGATCTATGACCGCAACGGGAAAGTGCTCGCGGAAAACGTCCCAACCTATGAACTGGTGGTGACACCGGACCAGGTGCCAGATCTGAAATCGACACTCAAACGGTTGACCCCCTTGGTCGAACTGAGCCCCGAAGACCTGGACAATTTCCAGCACCTGCGTAAACTGAAAAAGCCCTTCCAGCCGGTCCCTCTCAAAGCAGACCTGGACCAGAAGCAACTGGCCAAATTCGCCGTCAACCGGCAGGACTTTCCCGGCGTCGACGTGCGCGCTACACTCAAGCGCTACTATCCGAAGGGCACCGATGCCGCCGCCGTCGTCGGCTACGTCGGCCTGTTGAGTGCACGTGACCTGCAACGTCTTGATCCCGACGAGTACCGGGCCAGCGCCCACGTCGGCAAAACCGGCGTGGAGTGGCAATACGAAAAACTCTTGCACGGGCAGATCGGTTACCGGCAAGTCGAAGTCAATGCCAATGGGCGCATTCTGCGCACGGTCAGCACCACCCCCCCCGTGCCCGGCAAAAATCTCTACCTCACCATCGATGACCGGCTACAGAAAGCCGCGTATCTGGCGCTGAACGACCAGCCGGGCGCCGTGGTGGCTATTCAACCGGACACGGGGGCCATCCTGTGCCTGGTGAGTTCACCCGGCTATAACCCCAATCTGTTTGTCAACGGTATTTCCAACAAGCAATACCACGATCTTTTGAACCAGCCCGAACATCCGCTAGTGGACCGCGCGCTTCGCGGCCGCTACGCACCGGGCTCCACGATCAAGCCTTTCATCGGACTGGCCGCGTTGAAATGGGGAGTCGTCTCGCCCACTTCGACCATTTTTGCCGGACCGACTTTCACGCTGCCCAACTACTCACACGTCTATCACAACTGGAATCCTTACCAGAACAGCGATCAGACGCTGACCCAGGCGATCACCCAATCGACCGATACCTTTTTCTACAAGGTCGCCGACGAACTGGGCATCGAACGCATCCATAGCTTCCTCGACCACTTCGGGTTCGGCCAGCGTCCCCCGATCGACCTGCCTGGCGCGCTGGCGGGCATCAACCCTTCGCCGGCCTGGAAGAAACGCACGCGCGGCAAACCCTGGTATCTCGGGGAAACGATCAACATCGGCATCGGCCAGGGGTACTTCCAGGTGACGCCCCTGCAACTGGCCTGGGCAACGGCAACGCTTGCCAATCATGGCAACCGCATGAGGCCGCACGTGCTGGCCGCCACCCTGGACCCGGCCACCGATACCCGCACCACATCCACCGCCCAGTCGTTGGGCAGAATCAACCTGCCGGAAAAAAGTTACTGGTCGTATATGATCCATGCCATGCACGAGGTGATCGTCAATCCCCACGGCACGGCGCATCGGATTGCCGGGGGGCTGGATTACTCCATGGCCGGGAAGACGGGCACGGCCCAGGTAACCAGCGTGTATCACAGCGACTTCGCTCCCGAACAGAACATTCCGTGGAAGCTGCGCGACAATGCGCTCTTCATCGCCATGGCGCCCGTCAAACACCCCAGCATCGCCGTGGCGGTGGTGGTCGAGCATGGAGGCGGCGGCGCCTCGGCGGCGGCGCCCATCGCACGCATGGTGATCGACGCCTGGATGCATGGCGATGACAAGCCGGAAAACCCGCAGACATCGCAATGAATTCCTATTGCTCACGCAAAGACGCAAAGGCGCAAAGAAAGACAAGGGAAGGGATTCTCTTGTCGACACTCATGTCCTCATCGCACCTGGTCCGGACAATCGCACCTGGTTTTTCTTCGGCCTTATCTTCTTCTCTTGGCTCTCTGCGCCTTTGTGCCGTTGCGAGAGTTCTGAAAGCTGCGCCCGCAAACCGGTTCGTGAATTGTCATGTTTCGTAATCGTATTGACAAGCCGCTTTTCACTGCGTTGATCCTGCTGGCGATGGGCGGACTGATCATCCTGTTCAGCGCAAGCGGCGGCGATTGGGGCCTGGTCGGCAGACAGGGCGCGCGCGTAGTGGCAGGCTTTGCCCTGATGATGGCGTTTGCCTTCACGCCGCCACGCTATTTCCGCCTGGTCGCGCCGGCGGTCTATGTGGTGATCGTGCTGCTGCTTGCCGCCGTGCTGGTAATCGGAGCCTCAGGCAAAGGGGCAGTACGTTGGCTCGATCTGGGCCTGTTCCAATTCCAGCCCGCAGAGTTGATGAAGATCGCACTGCCGTTGACACTGGCTGCCTATTTCCACGAGCGAACACCGCCATTGCGCTGGCACCAGGTGCTTGTAGCCCTGGTGCTGATCGCCATCCCGGCTGCCTTGATCGCCAAAGAACCCGACCTGGGCACCGCCATCATGATCATAGGCGCCGGCACCTGCGTACTGTTCCTGGGTGGCATGCCGCTGCGCTGGATCATCGTGTTCGCCGTCGTTATCGGTTCAGTGCTCCCGCTCGGCTGGCATTTCCTGCACGACTACCAGCGCGAGCGGTTGCTCATTTTCCTGGACCCCCAGCGCGATCCGCTCGGCGCCGGATATCACATTATCCAATCGAAGATCGCCATCGGGTCCGGCAACCTGTTCGGACAGGGGTTCATGGGCGGCAGCCAAGCCCAGCTCAATTTCCTGCCGGAACGCACCACCGATTTCATCTTTGCCGTATTCGCCGAGCAGTTCGGTTTTGCCGGCGTACTCGCGTTGCTTTTGCTGTTCGCTTTCATTATCGGCCGCGGCTATGTGCTCGTCTCTCGAACCCACACCCGGTTCGGGCGACTGATCACGGCGGGCATGATCACTACATTCCTGCTTTACGTCGTCATCAATGTCGGCATGGTGGCCGGCGTTGTGCCCGTAGTGGGCGTACCGCTGCCCATGATCAGCTACGGCGGCTCTTCGATCGTGACGGTGCTTGCCAGTTTCGGTATCCTGCTCAGTATCTCCGCCCATCGCCGCCTGATCGACACATGAAGCTACTTTCGCTATTTACCGCCATTGTCCTCGCCCTGTCATTCAGCCCACCGGCTCGTGCCGTGGACATCCAAAAGCCCGAGGTCAAGGCTTTCATCGACCATATGGTCGAGAAATACCAATACCCCCGCCCGAAGCTTGACAAGCTTCTGAAGGAAACACCGATCAGTCAAAAGCTGATTGCGGCACTCACCCATCCCGCGGAAGCCAAGCCCTGGTACGAATACCGGGCCATTTTCGTGCGCCCGGCACGCATCGAGGCCGGCCGCGAATTCCTCGTTCAGCAAAAGAAAGCCTTGGCGGCCGCGCAGGCCAAATACGGGGTACCGCCGGCGGTCATCGCCTCGCTGATTGGAATGGAAAGCTTCTATGGGAAACACGAAGGCTCGCACTCGGCCCTGCAGGCCCTGGTTACCTTTGCTTTCGGCTATCCGCCGCGTGAGCATTTCTTCCGTCACGAACTGGCCCAATACCTGATCCTCTGCGATGAAAACGGTTTCGACCCCGCGCAATTGAAATCGTCTTATGCCGGCGCACTCGGCGCCGGACAGTTCATGCCGTCCAGCTATCGCCATTACGCCATCGATGCCGACGGCCATGGCAGCGACCTGTTCCACAGCTGGGATGACATCGCGGCCAGCATTGCGAACTACCTGGCGCAGCACGGCTGGCGGCGCGGCGAACCGCTCGCGGCACCCGCGGGTATCCCGCCCGGTATGGATGTCGACAGACTGCTCGACCGCAAAATGAAGGCCGCTCAACTGCGGCATCTGGGCATAGTGTTCGATGCCCCTGTGCCCGGAACCGCTCCGGTCCGGCTGATAAGGATCGAACTACGGCACAAGACCCGCTACTGGGTGGGCCTGCCCAATTTTTCTGCGCTGTTGTCATACAACCGCAGCCCCCTTTATGCCCTTGCGGCGACGCAACTGGCGGCCGCTATCGACACCTCGGCAGACCCTTCGGCGGCAGCAACGTCCGTCGCAGAAAAGCGCTGAGTCAGGAACGGTGCGCCCGGCCTTTCCCCAAGCGCTTGTACTGGCGGCGGGGATATGCAGTTTGGGCAGCCTGGCCGGATGCAGCAGCTTCCCGAAAAGCGCCAACAACTTCGACGGAAGCATACCGGCCATGGCGCCACCCAAGGGCAAATGCCATCCGTCTTCTAACCAGGCGGGCGATTCCTATGTCGTATTCGGTCGCCGTTACCACGTGCGTGACAGCGCCGTCGGCTACGACGAGCGCGGCATCGCGTCCTGGTACGGCCCCAACTTCCACGGCAAACTCACATCCAGCGGCATGACTTACAACATGTACGCGATGACCGCCGCGAGCAAGGTGTTGCCGCTGTGCACCTGGGTCAAGGTCTCGAACCTGGAAAGCGGCAAGAGCGCCATCGTGCAGGTCAACGACCGCGGCCCGTTCGTGCGCAACCGCATCATCGACCTGTCCTATTCCGCGGCCAAGGCCCTGGGCGTGGTGCATAACGGTACCGCGCTCGTGGAAGTGCAGGCCATTGCCAAACCCTCCGCCACCGCCCCCAGGAACATCAAGGAGGTCAGCAAAACCTTCCCGGCCAAACATCTCCACCACCGGGCACGGCTGTATGTGCAGGTCGCGGCCTTCACGGAACATGCCAACGCGGAAAAAATGCGGGCACACCTGATCCTGCGCCAACTCGGAAAAATCCATATCTCGCGCAAGAAAGTCCACCACAAGACCTTTTACCGGGTCTTGGTCGGTCCCTACGAAACCGTGAACCAGGTCGATGCGCTGACCGCCAAACTCGAGCACATCGGCTACCAGGACACCGACGTCGTCATCGAATGACGCCGTTCCTGCGTGCACAAAGACTCCGGATATGAATAGAGCGGACATTCCTCGACGCGCAGCCTGGCGATTTGTGATCGCGATGGGCGTAGTGAGCTTGTTCGCCGACATGACCTACGAGGGCGCACGCAGCATCATCGGCGCCTATCTCTACCAGCTCGGGGCCGGGGCCGTGTTGGCCGGGCTGATCGGAGGCGGCGCGGAATGCTTGGGCTACGCCGTGCGCTGGCTGTCCGGGCGCGGTGCCGATTCCACCAACCGCCACTGGCTGTTCCTCTACGGCGGCTACGCGCTAAATCTGCTCGCGGTACCGTGCCTTGCGCTCACGGGCTCCGTTGGCAGTGCCGCCGCATTGATTACGGCCGAGCGGCTCGGCAAAGGCGTGCGCAGCCCGCCCCGCGATGCGCTGCTGGCCCGTGCGGGCGAACGCCTCGGTCACGGTTCGGCGTTCGGCGTGCATCAATTCCTGGACCAGCTGGGCGCCCTGTCCGGTCCCCTGATCGTCGCCGCGCTGGTGCTGAGCGCCGGTTACCAGGCCGGCTTCGCCGTGCTCGCCGTGCCTGCCGTCGCCGCGCTGGCCACACTGGTGGTGGCTCAGCGCTTCCAGATCCAGCCCCTCACCCGCGCCCAAAAATTCGAACGCTTGCCGCGGACATTCTGGCTTTGGGTCGTGTTCGTCATGCTTTCCACCGCCGGCTTCGCCCATTTCACGCTGGTCGCCTTCGACCTCGCGGCCATGGGCTTCGGCCCGGCATTCATTCCGGTGCTTTTCGCCGTCGCCATGGCCAGCGAAGGCCTTACGGCGCTGGTACTGGGTCGCATGAGCGACCGCCGCGGCTTCCTGCTCCTCGCCGGATTCCCGCTGTGCGGCCTGGTGGGCACCGCCCTGCTGTTCCTCGGTTCCGCCTGGGTGCCTTGGGTCGGCGCCGTAATCTGGGGCGCGGGCCTGGGCATCCAGGGTGCCGTAGTGCGCGCTCAGGTCGCCCGCAGCGTGGGCGAAGGCCGCCGCGGAGAAGCCTTCGGACTGCTCGACACGATGACCGGCGTGGCCTGGCTGGGCGGCAGTGTCCTGCTCGGCGCGCTGTACGCGGTATCGCCCGAGGCATTGACCGCGCTCAGCACGCTGCTGGAGATTGCCGCGCTCGGGTGGCTGCTGTTTTACGTCCGACGGAAGGTGCAGAATCCAGCTTAGGCACGGTCTACCCCTGCTAAAATTTACCCATGGCCGACGCACTTCCCACCTGCCTGCTCAACGGCGAGCTGATCGCGACCCGCGACGCCCGTGTGTCGCCGTTCGACCGCGCCTTCCTGTTCGGGGACGCCATCTACGAGGTCGTGCCCTGTTATAACGGACGGCCCCTGCGATTGGACGCGCATCTCGACCGCCTGGCCAACAGCCTCGAAGGACTCGGCATGACCGATCCCTACCCACGCGCACGTTGGCACGAACTGTTCGGCCAACTCGTCGAGGCCAACGGCGGCGGCGACATGGGCGTATACCTGGAAGTCACGCGGGGTGCCGGCAAGGGGCGCGACTTCCTGCCGCCCGAAGGCCTAGAGCCCACTATCTTCGGTTTCGTCTGGCCACTCACTCCGCCCGCACAAGAGCAACTGGACTCAGGCCTGACCGGCGTAGTCCTCGAAGACATCCGCTGGTTGCGCTGCGACATCAAGTCCACGGCGCTGCTCGCAGCCGTGCTGCTGCGCCGCGAAGCGGAAGCACAGGGCGGCGATGAAGCGATCCTGGTGCGCGACGGGCATCTCACCGAAGGCTCCTCGAGCGCGATCTTTCTCGTCAAGAAAGACGAGGTCATCACGCCGCCGGCCAGCCGCGAACGCTTGCCGAGCATCACGCGCCAGATTGTGGGTGACGTGCTCGACGAACTCGGACTGCCCGTCACCGAACGCGAAGTGCCGATTGATGAACTGAAGAACATGAACGAGGCCTGGATTTCCAGCGCCACGCGCGAAGCGCTCGCGATTACGCGTCTTGGTGAAGGCCCGATCGGGACTGGCAAGCCGGGCCCGGTCTGGAAACGCGTGTATGAGGGCTTCCAGGCGCTGAAACAACGCGAGTGCGGCCCATGAACGAACCGCAGAATCCCGAGGACCTCTATCCGCAGCAGGTGCCGCTGAAAGTCGTCGGCGACAATGGCGATGCCCTGCGCGACGCGCTCCACACGGCGCTCGCGCGGCATCTGCCGGAGGGCACCACGGTGGAATTCGAAATCCGAGAAAGCAGCGGCGGTAAGTACGTCGCGCTGACGGCGATCTTCATGGCCGACAGCCGCGAGCAATTGATCAACGTCTACACCGAGCTGCGCCAATGCGAAGCGGTACGCTTCCTGCTGTGAAGAAGGAATTCACCACAGAGCGCACAGAGACGGCCATTAAGAACCTTCGCGTTATGCGGCCCC
>Ga0307440_1000645_pt1 | contig 17248 bp, 19 predicted proteins | sample SalMarWE160410MG_FD_202150 | JGI IMG/M metagenome (GOLD analysis project Ga0307440, IMG submission 202150) | Salt marsh sediment microbial communities from the Plum Island Ecosystem LTER, Massachusetts, United States - WE1604-10 | ecosystem: Environmental > Aquatic > Marine > Intertidal zone >... | reverse complement strand
ATGTTCTCCGGCGTGGTGGTGAGCATGGCATCGAGCTCATGCTCCACCAGGGCGCCGCGCAGGGCGTCCAGTCGACGGCGGTACTCCGTCATGGGGAAGACCAGGTCATCGCGCTGCCGCATCCACGGTCCCTTCCGCCCTCGGCTGCAAGGTTGACAACCTCTCGGCGGGGCGCGTACACTCTCGTTGTCTACAACTTGTATACAACCGTGTTGCCATCCGCATTCTAGGTCCCGAGTTCGCTGCCGGTCAAGCATCTTCGGCGTGGTCCGGGCGCGGGGCCGAAGCCTATCTGGAAGCAGGCGCTTGGAAGACTATGCAAGAACGTGTCACAGGCGGTCGATCGCGAGGCGTGGACGCCATCTACGGTGAGATCCGCGAGCGCATCTGCTTGCTGCGCTACCCGCCCGGCACGATGCTGAGCGAGAACGTCCTGGCCGAGGGGTTCGGCGTCAGCCGCACGCCCATCCGGCAGGCGCTGCAGCGGCTCGAGTTCGAAGGGCTGGTCGTCAGCCAGCGCGGCGTGGGCACCCTGGTCACGACCGTGGACCTGCAGTACCTCAAGCAGGTCTACGCCCTGCGCCTGAAGCTCATCGACTTGATCGGCGAGATGTCGCCATCGCGCGTCACCGATGAGGATCTGGAGCTGCTGGCGAGGCTGGCCGGCGAGGCGCGTGCCTTGCGTCAGGACCGCGACCCCGAGGCCCTGGCGCGTGTCTACATGCGCTTCAACGAGGAGCTGTCGCGCGCCATCGGGAACGAGCCGCTTCGGGAGATCGCCGACCGGCTGTTCTACCAGACCACCCGGGTGTGGCTCCAGCTGCTGCCCGAGATGACCTGGGTGGACGAGGTCGACTACGTCGTAGACGAGGTCGAGAGCGTGCTGCAGGCGCTCCGACGCGAGGACATGCAGGCCGTGGCGGGGGTGCGCCGCAAGCACATGGTGCTCTGCCTCGGCCGCCTCAACAGCTACCTGGAAGGACCGATCCTGGCCCTGCCGTGAGGCGCCGCCGGGACCGCGCGATCCACGAAAACGTTACTGGAGGTCGCACGATGACGAAGCGCGAAGACCCAGCCCTGGAGACGCTGGCGGTGTGGGCTGGCGAGGACAAGCCCACCATGCAGGGAGCAACGCAGGTGCCCGTGGTGCACAGCGTGTCGTTCGGGTACGACGACCTGGACGAGTGGAAGGACGTGGCGCTGGGCCGTCGCGAGGGGCACATCTACAGTCGCAACACCAACCCCACCGTGCAGGCCTTCGAGGAGAAGATCCGGCAGCTCGAGGGCGGCGCGGCCGCCACCAGCTTCGCCACCGGCATGGCGGCCATCAGCAACACGCTGTTCACGCTGCTGTCGCCGGGAGATCGGGTGGTGTCCGTCAAGGACACCTACGGCGGCACCAACAAGATCTTCACCGAGTTCCTGCCTCGCTTCGGCATCGAGGTGCAGCTGTGCGAGACCAACGACGCCGCGCAGATCGAGGCGGAGGTGGCCAGGGGATGCCGGTTGCTGTACCTCGAGAGCCCCACCAACCCCACCTGCAAGGTCATGGACATCGAGCGCCTGGCGGCCGCGGCCCACCGGGTCGGCGCGACCGTGGCGGTGGACAACACCTTCGCCACGCCCATGAATCAGAACCCGCTAACGCTGGGCGCGGACCTCGTCATCCACAGCGCCACCAAGTACCTGGGCGGCCACGCCGACGCGCTCGGCGGCGCCGTGGTGGGGGCGACCGGCACCGTGGAGCGCATCTATCACTTCCGTGAGATCAACGGCGCCACCCTCCACCCCGAGGCGGCCTACCTGCTGCTGCGGGGCATGAAGACGCTGGGGTTGCGCATCGCCCGGCAGAACGCCAGCGCCCTCGCCATCGCCCGGCACCTGGACGCCCACCCCTTCGTCAGCGGGGTGTTCTACCCGGGCCTGGCCGGCCATCCCAACCACGATGTCGCCGCGCGTCAGATGCGCGGCTTCGGCGGCATGCTCTCGTTCCAGCTGCAGGGTGGGTTCGACAGCGTGCGCAGCTTCCTGCCCCGCCTCCGCTTCGCCCACCGCGCCGCCAACCTCGGCGCGGTGGAGACCGTGGTGGCGCCTCCGGCGACCGGCAGCCACGTGGAGCTCACCGCCGAGGAGCGAGCGGCCATGGGCATCCCCGAGAGTCTCGTGCGCTACTCGGTGGGAATCGAAGACCCGGACGACCTGATCGCGGACCTGGACCAGGCGCTGGCCATCGCGGCGGAGCACGTCGCCGCACGGCACGGCGCGTCGGAGACGGCATGAGCGCTCAGGGCGACGGCACCGTCAAGCTCGCGCTCGTCGGCTTCGGCACCGTGGGCCAGGGCTTCGCGCAGATCCTGGCCGAACGCGGCGACACGCTGGCGCGGCGGCACGGCCTGTCGGTCGTGATCACCGCCGTCAGCGACGTCAACCGCGGCAGCGTCTTCCGCGAGAGCGGATTCGACCCAGTCGAGCTGCTGAACGCCGCCGACGGCCTGGAGGCGCTCGAGGCCGACGCCAGGGGCTGGGACGCCCTCACCACCATCCGGCGGTCGGGGGCCGACGCCATGGCCGAGCTGAGCTTCACCGACCTCACCACCGGCGAGCCTGCACTGACACACGTACGGGAGGCGCTGTCTCGCGGGATGGACGTGGTCACCACCAACAAGGGCCCGATCGCGCTGGCGTTCGCCGAGCTTCGGCAGCTGGCAGCGGCCCACGGCGCCGGCATCGGCGTCGAAGGCACCGTCATGAGCGGCACGCCCACCCTGGCCCTGGGAGCGGGCATGCTGGCGAGCGCCGGCGTGACGCGCATCCAGGGCATCCTGAACGGCACCACCAACTACATCCTGACGCGCATGGAGGCCGGGCTCGACTTCGACGCAGCGCTGGCCGAGGCGCAGCGGGAGGGGTACGCCGAGGCCGATCCCAGTGGCGACGTGGACGGCATCGACGCCGCCGGCAAGGTGGTCATCCTGGCGAACCTGGTGATGGGCGCGCCGCTCACCATGGCCGACGTGACACGCCAGGGAATCCGCGGGGTGAGCGCCGAGGACGTCGCCGCCGCCACCGAGGCAGGCGAGCGGTGGAAGTTGCTCGGCAGCGTGACGGCGTCTCGCGGCGGCGTGGTGGAGGCGTCGGTGGGGCCGGTGCGCTTGCCGCTGTCGCACCCGCTGGCCGGCGTCGGCGGCGCCGTCAACGCCTGCACCTTCACCACCGAGCTGCTCGGCGACGTGACCATCCAGGGTCCCGGGGCCGGCCGGCTGGCCACCGGCTACGCCCTGGTCGAGGATCTCATCGCGCTCCGCAGCCAGGAGAGACGGTAGCCGTGGAGATGCTGCTGGAGGGCGCCTGGGTCGAGCGCGACGCCGTCATCGAGGTGCGGGACCCGGACGACGACAGCCTCATCGATACCGTCCCGCAGGCCACCACCGACGACATGGAGCGCGCCCTGGCGGCGGCCGAGCGCGGCGCCCGCGGGGCCCGCCTAACAGCCGCCCACGAGCGCATGGCGGTGCTCAGGCGCGCCGCCGATCGGCTCGAGGCCGAGCAGGAGGACTTCGCGCGGCTCATCGCGCGGGAGGGCGTCAAGACCATCCGCGAGGCACGCAAGGAGGCGAACCGCGCCGCGGACACGCTGCGTCTCAGCGCCGAGGAGGCGCGCCGCATCCATGGCGAGACCCTCGCGTTCGACCAGCGGCCGGGGAGCGAGGCGCGCTTCGGCTACTACGTGCCCGAGCCGGTGGGCATCGTCGCGGCCATCACGCCCTTCAACGACCCCTTGAACCTCGTGGCGCACAAGGTCGGGCCCGCCCTCGCGGCCGGCAACGCCATCGTGCTGAAGCCGGACTCCAAGACCCCGCTCTCCGCGCTCAAGCTGGCCCGGCTGCTGATGGAGAGCGGCCTGGCGCCGGAGGTGCTGCAGGTCGTGACCGGTCGGGGGAGCGTGGTGGGCGACGCGCTGGTGCGCGACCCGCGGGTTCGGGTGGTCTCCTTCACGGGGGGCAAGGAGACCGGCGAGGCGATCGTCCGTGCGGGCGGCTTGAAGCGCTACAGCATGGAGCTCGGCAGCAACGCCCCCACCATCGTGTTGGACGACGCCGACGTGCGGTCGGCGATTCCCGCCATCCTCTCGGGAGCGTACTGGGCTGCCGGCCAGAACTGCCTGCACGTCCAGCGGCTGCTGGTGCAGGACGGCGTCTACCAGGCCGTCCGCGACGGCATGGTAGACGGCGCGGAGCACCTCGCGCAGGGACCCAAGCTGGACGAGGCCACGGACATGGGTCCGCTCATCGACGCGTCGAACGCCGAGCGGGTGGCGGATATGGTGGGAGAGGCGCGGACCGCTGGAGCTCACCTGCTGACGGGGGGTGGTTTCGAGGGCACCCGCTTCGAGCCGACGCTGCTCGAGAACGTGCCCGACACGAGCCGCCTCGCCCGCGAGGAGGTGTACGGGCCAGTCACCATCCTTCGGAGGGTGCGTGACCTGGACGAGGCCGTATCCATTGCCAACGATGTCGATTACGGCCTGCAGGCAGCCATCTTCACGCGCGACCTCGACACCGCCCACCGCGCGGTCTCCGCGCTCCACTACGGGGGCGTCATGGTCAACGACAGCACCGACTACCGCATCGACGCGATGCCCTTCGGGGGCGTCAAGGGATCTGGCCTCGGACGCGAAGGCGTGAGCTTCGCGGTCCAGGAGATGACCGAGCTCAAGCTGGCGAGCTTCCGCCTCGGCTGAGGCGAGCGGTTCTGGCAGTGAGGAGGGGCGCGTGGCAGTGACGACCGGCAGAGAGGCATCCCCGCACGACGAGGCCGCCAGGGCCGAGGCGCTAAAGAGTGCCGAGCCCATGGTCCGGTTCGAGAAGGTGCGCAAGGCCTTCGGATCGTTGACCGTCCTGCGCGACCTGGACTTCACCGTCAGGTCCGGCGAGAAGGTCGCGATCATCGGGCCGAGCGGCTCCGGCAAGACGACCATCTTGCGGGTGCTGATGACGCTGGTGAAGCCCGACGGCGGCAAGGTGTTCGTGGGCGGTGAGCCGCTGTGGCACCGCGAGGTGGACGGCAAGCAGCTGCCGGCGAGCGACGGCCAGCTGCGGCGGGTGCGCAACCGCATCGGGATGGTGTTCCAGCACTTCAACCTGTTCCCCAACATGAGCGTGCTGCGCAACGTCACGGAGGCCCCCATCCACGTCAAGGGCGTGAAGCGCGCCGACGCCGAGAAGCGTGGAACGGAGCTCCTCGCGATGGTCGGCCTGGCGGACAAGGCCAAGGCCTTCCCGTCGCAGCTCTCGGGCGGTCAGAAGCAGCGGGTAGCCATCGCCCGGGCCCTGGCCATGGACCCGGATCTGATGCTCTTCGACGAGGTCACCTCGGCTCTCGACCCCGAGCTGGTGGGGGAGGTGCTGGGGATCCTGCGCCAGCTCGCCGTCGACACCAACATGACGATGCTCATCGTCACCCACGAGATGGGCTTCGCACGAGACGTCTCCGATCGCGTGGTGTTCTTCGACGCCGGCCAGGTCGCGGAGGAAGGGCCGCCGTCGAAGATCTTCTCCGAACCGGAGAACCCCCGGACGCAGAGCTTCCTGCAGGCCGTCCTGCAGCACTGACGAACGACGCTTGGCGTGCCCGCGGCCGACGCGGGTGACGCGGACCACGAGGCTGGGCCGGGCCCGGCACGGAAGGGGAGTGAGGCATGTCGGACGAGTCGATGTTCATGGCTTGCGGGGCGCGTCGGCGCGCGACCCGGGGCCCACGGAGTGGCACCGGCCTGGCGCCACCCTGGCGCCTGCCGGAGTACGCCGCGCGGGCGTGTGGCGGCGAGCGCCGCTCGCCCGAAGACACGACGTTCACGAACGAGGAGGAACCATGGCCAACCGTACGCTGAAGACCTTGACGCTCGCCCTGCTGACCGTGGCGGTCGGGGCCCTGGCGTTCGCCCAGGGCGACCTGATGAGCAAGATCAAGCAGCGGGGCTACATCCGCATCGCGACCGCCAACGAGATCCCCTACGGCTACATGGACCAGAACGGGGACGCCAAGGGCATCGCGCCCGACGTCGCCACGGCCGTGCTGAAGTCGATGGGCATCACCGACATCCAGTGGACCGTCACCGAGTTCGGGTCGCTCATCCCGGGCCTCAAGGCCAACCGCTTCGACATGGCCGCCGCCAGCCAGGCCATCCTCCCGGCGCGCTGCCAGCAGGTGATCTACTCCAAGCCGAACTCCAGCTACGGTGAGGGGTTGATGGTGAAGGCGGGCAACCCGAAGAACATCCACGGGTACGGCGCGTTCGTCAACGACTCGAGCCTCAAGCTGGGCATCGTCTCCGGCGCCGACGAGCTCGACTTCGCGCACGCCATGGGCATCCCGGACAGCCAGATCGTCGCCATCCCGGCCAACACCGACGCGCTCTCGGCCGTGACCACCGGCCGCATCGACGCCTACGCCGGCACCGGCCTGACGGTCGACCGTCTGGCGAAGAAGTCCGACAAGGTCGAGCCGGTCGCGCCCTTCACCGACCCGGTCGTGAACGGCAAGCCGGTCCGCAGCTGGGGCGGCTTCACCTTCAACAAGGACAACACCGCCTTCCGCGACGCCTTCGACAAGGCGCTGGCGGCGTTCCAGCAGACGCCGCAGTACGAGCAGATCCTTACCGGCTACGGTCTGTCCAAGACCGACGTGCAGGAGGCTCTGAACAAGACCACCCAGGAGCTGTGCAACGGGCAGTGATTCCTGAGGCCGACGGTGAGGGCGCACGCGCCCTCACCGTCAGCTCTATCTTCTGTGGCGACGCCGTGAGGCACGGCCGCCGGCCCCGACTCCGGCTCCGTTGGAGCCAGACCGCATCTCCGGACCGCACCTCTATCCTGCGGTCCAGGGTGGCGGGGCGAGGCTTCCGGCCCGGGCGCGGCCCCTGGGAGGGGGAGGACGGGCATGGACCTGAGCACGTTGTTGCCGCCGTTGCTTAGGGGCGCGAGGGTCACGGCCGAGCTGGCGCTGATATCGACCGGCGTCGGCGGGGTGCTGGCCTTCGCGTCCGGCATCGGCAAGCTGTCGCGCTTCTGGCCGGCGCGCATCCTGTCCAGCGTGTACGTGGAGATCTTCCGCGGCACCAGCCTGCTGGTGCAGATGTTCTGGCTCTACTACGCCCTGCCGCTCCTGGGCGTGAGCCTCGGTCCCACCCTGGCCGGCATCCTGGCGCTGGGGCTCAACATCGGTGCGTACGGCGCCGAGGTGGTGCGCGGCGCCATCCTGGCCGTGCCCACCGGGCAGTACGAGGCCTCGGTGGCGCTCAACTTCACCCGCCGGCACACCCTTTGGAACGTGGTGCTGCCGCAAGCGCTCGTCGAGATGATGCCGCCGTTCGGGAACCTCGTCGTGCAGAACCTGAAGGACACCGCGCTGGTCTCGCTCATCACCCTCAGCGACCTGACCTTCCGCGCGCAGAGCCTTCGCAACCTCACGCTCGAGACGGTCCCCATCTACACCGCCACGTTGCTGCTCTACTTCGCGATGGCGCTGGTGCTGATGGCGATCATGCGGTGGCTCGAACGGGCCATCGCCAACCGCGTGGGAGTGAGTGCTGCGAGGGCCCGCTCATGATGTTCGGCATCCACTGGAACCTCAGCTCCGACTGGGCGTTCGCGGCATCCATCATCCCCATCCTGCTGCGCGGAATGGTCGTCACCATCGAAGCGACCGCGCTCGGGTTCCTCATCGCGCTGGTGCTGGGCCTGGTCTTCGCCCTCATCCGGGCGGTACCGCTTAGAATCGTCGCCTGGCCGATGGCGTTCATCATCGAGTTCCTGCGCGACACGCCGCTGCTGGTGCAGCTCTACTTCCTCTACTTCGTGCTGCCCAACTACGGCATCGTGTTGCCGGCGTTCCTCACCGGCGCCATCGCCCTGGGCGTGCAGTACAGCGCCTATACCTCGGAGGTGTACCGCGCCGGCCTGGAGGCGGTGCCGCGCGGCCAGTGGGAGGCGTCGCTGGCGCTCAACATGCCCACCTGGCTGGTCTACCGCGACGTGGTCGTGCCGCAGGCGGTGCCGCGGGTGGTGCCCGCCATGGGCAACTACCTGGTGTCGATGATCAAGGACACCCCCATCCTGTCGGCGGTGACCGTGCTGGAGATGCTCAACCTGGCGACCATCATCGGCGATCGCACCTTCCGCTACCTGGTGCCGCTCTCGGAGGTCGGCGGCTTCTTCCTCATCCTCACCATCCTCAGCGCCTGGCTGGTGCGGGTGCTGGAGCGGCGCCTGCCCAACGACGGCATCCCCCTCAAGTAGCGCCGTGGCGGCAGACGCGTTCTCGAAGCTGCCGCACGGCGCCCCCAGCCAGCGGGACGTCTACCGCGCTCGTCGCGCCGTCGCCGGCGTGATCAGGCGCACGCCGTTGGTGGAGAGCGAGGCGCTGTCCCGGCGGGCGGGTGGCCCGGTGCACCTGAAGCTGGAGAACCTGCAGCTCACCGGGGCGTTCAAGGCGCGCGGCGCCGTGAACGCCCTGGCGTCGCTGGGCGAGGAGGAGCGGCGGCGCGGGGTCATCGCGGTATCCACCGGCAACCACGGTCGCGCCGTTGCCACCGCGGCCGAGCGCCTGGCCGTGCAGGCCACCGTGTGCGTCTCGCAGCGGGTTCCCGAGGACAAGCTCGCCGCTCTCCGCGCGACCGGCTGCGAGCTGCTGATCGGCGGCGACAGCCAGGACGAGGCCGAGGCGCGAGCCCGCGAGCTGGTCGCCGAGCGGGGCCTGACGCTGGTCCACCCCTTCGACGACGCTGCGGTCATCGCCGGTCAAGGCACCATCGGCTTGGAGGTGCTCGAGGATCTGCCGCAGGTCGCGACGGTAGTGGTGCCGCTCTCCGGCGGCGGCCTGATCGCCGGGGTGGCGGCGGCGCTCAAGGCTGCCGACCCGGAGGTGCGCGTGGTGGGGGTGTCGATGGAGGCGGGCGCGGCCATGGCGCGGAGCCTGCGGGCGGGCCGGCCGGTGCCCACGCCGGAGCAGGCGACCCTGGCCGACAGCCTGCAGGGCGGCATCGGCGAGCACAACCGCTACACCTTCGGCATGGTCCGCGAGCTGGTGGACGACGTGGTGCTGGTCGACGAGGCGGCGATCGCCCGCGCCATGCGTTTCGCCTTCGAGCGGGAGCGCCAGGTGTTGGAGGGGGGCGCGGCCGTGGGCATCGCCGCCCTGCTCGAGCGGAAGGTCGCGCCGGCGGGAGGCGACACCGTGGTGGTGTGCTCGGGAGGCAACATCGCCGCGGACCGCTTCCTGAGGATCATCGCGCAGGCGGAGCCTGCCGCAGGGGAGGACTGAGCATGGCGGGACGGCAGGTGAGGGTGCTGCGCGAAATGGACATCCGCGAGCTGGCGGGACTCGATGTCGATGCGCTGGAGGCGGTGCGGGAGGCATTCCGCAAGCTGTCCTCCGGTGACGCCGTCCAGCCCCCGGTGATGCGCATCGACGTGCCGGAGCATCGCGGCGAGGTCGATGTCAAGGGCGCCTACATCCGCGGCCTCGACAGCTTCGCGGTGAAGGTCTCCTCGGGCTTCTTCGACAACCCGCAGCTGGGCCTGCCGACCGCCAGCGGGCTCATGATCCTGATCGACGCCCACACCGGGATGCCCACGACCGTGCTGCTCGACAACGGCTACCTGACCGACGTGCGCACGGCGCTGGCGGGGGCGGTGGCCGCCGACGCCATGGCGCGACCGCAGATCGACACCGTGGCGGTGCTCGGCGCCGGCTCGCAGGCAAGATGGCAGCTGCGGGCGCTGATGCTGGTGCGCTCGCCGCGGCGCGCGCTGGTGTGGGCGAGGCGGCCGGAGGCCGCTCGCGGCTATGCAGGCGAGATGTCGGACGCTCTGGGAATCGCGGTGGAGGCGGTGCCGGAGGCGGAGGCTGCCGTCGCGCGTGCCGACCTGGTCGTCACGACCACGCCCGCCCGCCGGCCGATCCTTCGCGCGGACTGGTTGCACCCGGGCCTGCACGTCACCGCCATGGGCTCCGACGCCGAGCACAAGCAGGAGCTCGAGCCGGAGGTGCTGCGCCGCGCCGACGTGGTGGTGAGCGACCGCCGTCAGCAGGGGCTGACGATCGGCGAGCTCCGGGCCGCCAGGGAGGCCGGCGTGGACGTCAGCGAGGCGCGCGTGGCGGAGCTGGGCGAGGTGCTGGCCGGCACCCGGCCGGGTCGCGCCAGCGGCGACCAGATCACCGTCTGCGACCTAACCGGCACCGGCGTGCAGGACACCGCCATCGCGCGACTTGCCGCGGCGCGGGCCGCCGAGACCGGCTGATCCGCCGCCACCGCCGAGCGCGTCGGCGGGGCGCGGCGCGAGGAGGGCTGGGACGTGTTGCCCTAGCCCTGCGCGCGTTTGCGCGCTAGAAGGGGTGCAGCCGCAGGGAAGGCGAACGCCGTCCAAGCATGGAGCCGCCATGACGAGCCCCGAGGAGCCTGTCGAACGCCGCGATCCGGCTGTCGAGCCGGTCGCGGTCGTGCGCGGTCTCGCGGTCTATCGTATCGGCGGCGGCGACCCGGTGCTGCTCATGCCCGGTCCGCACCGCTTCCAACGACCCGGCCTGCGGAGTGCCGATGCGCTCATCGCAGGTCTGGTCGATGCCGGACGCAGCGTGGTGACCTTCGACCCACCCGGCTCCGGGCGATCCCCCCGGCCGGCCCGGCTGGGCATGGAGGAGATGATCGCCTGCACCGACGAGGCGCTGGCTGCCGCCGGAGTGCGGGCGCCGGTGGCCGCCCTCGGCCACAGCATGGGGGGCTTCTGCCTCGTCGCCTACGCGCTCGCCAGGCCCGAACGGCTGGCACGCTTGATGCTGGTGGGCACCGGCGCGGGCGGCTACATGCGGGCGGCCGGTGCGCTGTGGAACCGTGGGCACCGCCGGTTCGCTGCCATGGCCAGCCTCGGCGTCCTGCAAGCTCTGGTGCCCAGACGCGCGCCGGAGCAGCTGCTGCGCAACCTGATCGAGCGGGCGTCGTTCGTGGACGGCGCGCTGGCGCGTCCCACGCCGGTCCGTCCGGCCGACTGGGTGAGACCGCGAGCGGGGCGGGCAGACTGGCACCGAATCGCGGTGCGGCTCGACTACCGCGCCCGTCTCGCCGACATCCGCACGCCCTGCTTGATCCTGTGCGGACGGCACGATCCGCAGTTCGCGCTGCCCTGCTCCGAGGAGCTGGCAGCGGGCATCGCCGGCGCGAGGCTCGTGGTCTTCGAGCGCAGCGGTCATTACCCCTTCCTGGAGGAGCCCGTTGCCTTCTGGCGGGCGCTCGGGGCGTTCCTGGCCGGCGACCGGGAGCGGCCGCGGGTCGCGGTCGGCGGGTCTGGAGGTCCATGATGCGGAGCCTGGTGGTGTTCGACTCCTGCTTCGGCAACACCGAGAGGATTGCCAGGGCCATCGGCGACGCGCTCGCCGCCTACGGCGCCAGCGTGGTGGTGCCGGTGGCGGAGGCGAGTGCGGCCCTGACGGCCAAGCCCGAGCTGCTGGTCGTCGGCGGACCGACCCAGCGCCACCGTCTCAGTCCCGCGCTGGAGGCCTTCCTCAAGGGGCTTCGCCGGCGCAGCCTGAGCGGCGTGGCGACCGTGGCCTTCGACACCCGCTATCGCATGCGCCCGGCGCTGACCGGCTCCGCCGCCGTGCGCATCCACCAGCTGCTGCGCAGGGCCGACGGCCGCGCCGCGAGCCCGCCGGAGAGCTTCTTCATGGCCGTGGATCGGCCGCCGAAGGGACAGAAGCGGCGGCATGAGCTCGAGGTCCTCGAGCCAGGCGAGTTGGGGCGCGCGGTCGCCTGGACGGAGCGGCTGGGGCGCTCGCTCGCCGGAGCGGTGGCGCCGAGCGGCGGCTGAGCGAGCCGCTGCGGCCGAGCGCGTTCACCCTGTTGGCGGCGGCCGCGGGCTCTATGATATGCTCTCAAGGCTTGCCTGCGACCGGCTCGGGCCCACGGGCCGCGAGGCGCCCCGATGCGCGGCAACGCCGCCATCATGCCGCGCTACACGTGCGTAGCGCCGGGGCCGCCCGGTCATTGCGGGTGGGGGCCCTCACCCGGCTGGGCCGCGGGAGCCGGATCCTAGAAGGAGACCGTGAATGAAGCGCACGTACCAACCGAACAAGCGCAAGCGCGCCAAGACGCACGGATTCCGCGCCCGCATGAAGACCAGCGGCGGTCGCGCGATCCTCAGGCGGCGGCGCGCCAAGGGGCGCAAACGCCTGTCGGTATCGGATCGCTGACGCCGGTACCGGTCCTCCACTCGTTGAAGGGGGACCGGGCTTTCCAGCGGCTACGCAAAGGACGTTCCGGTGGAGCGAAGCATCTCAGCCTCCGTTGGCGTCCCGCACCGCAGACGGGACGGGTGCGGGTGGGCATCGTGGTGAGCGGCAAGGTCGGCAACGCCGTGGTTCGCAACCGCGTCCGTAGGCGTCTGCGGGCCGCCCTGACCGGCCTGCTCGCCGAGGGCGTTCGCCGCGATGCCTGCCGTGCCGGCAAGGCGTCGTTCGACATGGTGGTGATCGCGCGGCCGTCCGCTGCCGACGCCGGCTTCTGGGAGCTCAGGAGCACGCTGGAGCGCGCCCTGGCGCGCGCGGGGCTCCGCTGATGCGGCTGGTGGGGCAGGCGCTCATCCTGCCGATACGCCTGTATCGGCGCTTCCTGTCGCCGCTCAAGCCGACGCCGACGTGCCGCTTCCATCCCACCTGCAGCGCCTACGCCATCGAAGCCATCGAGGTCCACGGCCCCCTCAAGGGGCTCTACCTGGCGGTCCGGCGGGTGCTCAAGTGCCACCCGCTGCACCCGGGCGGCTTCGATCCCGTGCCGCCGCGCGCCGGCGTCGACGCCGGGGCCCGAGCGCAGCCGCCGGCGCACGGCCAGGCGCACCCTCACGTCCACGGCCAGACGCACAGCCATACGCACTCGGAGGCATCTTGACGACGATCCGCCGCACCCTCGTCGCGTCGGCGCTGCTGCTGACCCTGGTCGTCGGAAGCCTGGCGCAGGCGCGCGTCGTCTTCGGCACCAACGACTTCCAGGTGGCGGATTTCAAGAACATCGCCACGGCGTTGGCCACCTGCGACACGTCCACTCCCTCGTTCTTCTGCCGGCTCAAGGACGCCACCGTCACGCGCATCCCCACCAAGGGCGTCGACCTGTTCTTCGACGATGCGGGCGAGCTGGTCGCGGCCTACGCCAAGGCGCAGAAGGGGCAGACCTACAACGACTACCCCATCGACCGGCGTCAGAACCTGATCCCGTACGAATCGACCATCCCCGGCGCCGCGCTGCTGATCGGCGGCAGCTACCAGGCGCCGCAGAACCCCAGCGGCGGCTGGAAGCGCACCAGCAAGATCCAGCTGGTCGGCACCTTCAGGTATCGCGAGGGGGGCTACCAGGTCGAGCGCGTGGTCACCGTCAGCGCCATCCGCGAGCACATCGACGTGCAGCTCACGGTGACGCCGACCGCTGCCGCCGGGAGCTCGGGCGGCGCGCCCGCCGCGGGGAGCCCGCCGGAGCTGTCGCTGGTCACGCCAGGCATCGCCCGCACCGCCAGCCCGGTGGTGAAGATCGGCCACGGCGCCGACTTCACCCTCAACCCGCCCGACGGCAAGAGCTACGCGGACCCGACCTACGCGGCGCTGCAGAACAACAACAACAACACCGGCGACGCCGTGGTGCTGCGCCCAAGCGGGAGCTCCACGAAGGTCACGGCGGAGTACCTCAAGCCCGACCGCGTGGCGCTCTCGGTGCCCATCGCCGCGGCCGGGCCGACCACCGTCTCGGCGCAGCTCTACACCGGGCGCAACGAGCTGGTGCGCTACTACCAGGAGGGGTATCTGGGGCTGAAGGGCCTGTTCCGGCCCAACATCCTCGGCCGCCTGTCGCTCTACATCGTCGAGCTGCTGGTCCTCATCCACGGCTACGTGGGCAGCTGGGGCCTGGCGATCATCGTGCTTACCATGCTCTTCCGCGTGCTCATCTGGCCTCTCATCGCCACCCAGACCAAGTCCATGTTCGGCATGCAGAAGCTGCAGCCCAAGATCAAGGAGCTGCAGGCGAAGTACAAGGACGACCGCGAGAAGCTCACCCAGGAGACGATGAAGCTCTACCAGGAGGCGGGCGTCAACCCGGCCGGCGGCTGCCTGCCGATCCTGCTGCAGATGCCGCTGTTCATCATCCTGTGGCGCGTGTTCGTCAACTTCGAGTTCAACCAGGGTTTCCTGTGGCTTCCCGACCTCGGCCAGTCCGACCCCTTCTACATCCTGCCGGTGCTCTACGTCCTGGTGATGTTGGCCACCTCCTGGTTCTCGGCGCGCGGGAACCCGCAGACGCTGCGGCAGTCGATGTTCATCAACCTGATCTTCGTCTTCATCATCATCAACTTCCCGGCCGGAGTGCTGCTGTACTATGTGGTATCCATGCTGGTGCAGGTTTTCCAGTACTGGCTGGTGAGCCGGGGCCAACCGGCGCCGGCTGCGCCCGCCAAGCGGGCCAAGTGAGGCGAGGACTTCAATGGACGACCGCGATCTCGACAGGTATCTCGAGGACCTCGGCATCAACATGGACGAGGAGGACGTGCAGGAGACGCTCCTCCCCGAAGAGGACGACGAGGAGGAAGGTTTCGAGACGCCTATCGCCGTGCCGGCGGCGCCGCTCGAGGGCGATGCCCGCGAGCGCTGCGAGGCGTTCCTCGTCGATCTGCTGCTGAACTTCGATCCCAGCTACGCCGTCGAGGTCGACCAGGTCGCCGAGGACGAGGTGCGCGCCGAGATCTACGGGGGTGACCCCGGCAAGATCATCGGTCGGGCCGGGCGCACGCTGGCGGCGCTCGAGTACATCGCCAATGCCGTCATCAACCGCGACGAGGACGATCGTGTCCGTGTCTCCATCGACGTCGGCGGCTACAAGCGGCGTCGCGACGAGCGGCTCCGGGGCGAGGCCCGCAAGGCGGCGGCCCGCGTGCGCAAGACGGGGCGGGCGGTGGAGCTGGACGCCATGAGCGCTGCCGAGCGTCGCGTCGTCCACATGGCGCTGGCCGACGACCCGGATGTCGTCAGCGAGTCCTCGGGCGAGGGCAAGAACCGCCACGTGGTGGTGAAGCCGACCTCCTGAGCGGACGTACAATGCGGCATGCTGCAGCGCATCCGCGACGCCTGCGCGCGCGTCGCCGAGCGCGCTCGCTTCGTGCGCATCGCGGGGGACGTCGAGGACTACCTGGCAACCTTCGATCCGGGCGCGCTGGCGCGTCCGCGCTACGACACCGAGTGCCACTTCCTCGGCGACCCCGAGCCGACCGTGACGTTCGTGCTGGTGCTCGACGCGGTGAACTTCGGCTCCGGCTACTTCCCCCATCTGGAGAGCGCGCGTGGCGCGGAGGGCTACCGCATGCTGGCCAAGGGGCTGAGCGCCTGGTTCGAGGCCGGCGCGCCGAGCGCCGAGTCGCTGGCGACGATCCACGCCCCCGAGGTGGCAGAGGTGCTCGGCCAGGACATGAAGGACCCCTTGCGGCTCGAGCTCATGCACCTCTACGCCGAGGCGCTGCGCGAGCTGGGTGGCTACGTGGAGGCCCGCTTCCGCGGGAGCTTCGGCGCGCTCGTGAGGGCCGCCGGGCACAGCGCCGAGCGGTTGGCTGTGCTGCTGGCCGAGATGCCGTTCTTCCGCGACGTTTGGCGCTACGACGGCCTGGAGGTGCCGCTCTACAAGCGGGCCCAGATCGCCGCCTCCGACCTGGCGCTGGCATTCGACGAGACGGGGTACGGGGCCTTCCACGATCTCGACCGCCTCACCATGTTCGCCGACAACCTGATACCGCACGTGCTGCGCCTCGACGGCGTGCTCAGCTACGCGCCGGCGCTGGCGCGGCGCATCGACGATGGCGTGCGTCTTCGGGCGGGCTCGCCGGAGGAGATCGAGCTCCGTGCGGTGGCCCTCACCGCTGTCGAGCGGCTGGCGGCCGCCGCCCGCGACCGGGGCCTGGCCGTGCGCCCCCGCGACCTGGACGTGGCTCTGTGGGAGCGCGGCCAGGCGGGGAGCTACGCTGGGAGGCCCCCCCACCGGACCCTGACCACCGCGTACTGAGGTGCGCGAGCCGCGGCGCGGGCGGCGTGCTTACCCCGGCGCGATGACGTACCGGACCCGGGCGGGAGGCCTGCGATGACCGTGGCAGAGGCGCGGGAGCTGACCCGCCGGCAGCTGGAGTCCGCCGGAGTGGACAGCCCCGGACCCGAAGCGCTGGCGCTACTGGAGGCGGCGACCGGGTTGGCGCGCGCTGGGCTGCTGCTGCGGCCGGAGCGGCCGCTCGCGGAGCGCGAACGGCTGCGGCTGCTGGCGATGCTGAAGAGGCGGATGGCGCGGGAGCCGCTGCAGCATATCCTGGGCGTCGCCGCGTTCTACGGGCTCGAGCTGGCGGTCGAGCCGGGGGTGCTGGTACCGCGGCCGGAGACCGAGCGGCTGGTCGAGCTGGCGCTGCAACGGCTGGTGGGGGTGCCGTCGCCGCGGGTGCTGGACGTCGGCACCGGCTGCGGGGCGATCGCCCTGGCGGTGCGGGCGGAGCGCGCCGACGCCGAGGTGATGGCGGCCGACGTGGCGCCCGCCGCCGTGCGGCTCGCCAGGCGCAACGCCGAGCGGCTGGGGTTGGCGTTGACGGCGCGCCGCTCGGACCTGCTGGCCGACGCCGCCGTCGCCGCCTTCGCGGCGCGATGCCACGCGCTGCTGGCCAACCTGCCCTACCTGCCCGCCGGCGATGCCGCGGAGCTGCAGCCGGAGGTCCGCCATGACCCCGAGGCTGCCCTGTTCAGCGGTGAGGACGGCCTGGCGCTGGCCCGCCGTTTGATCCGGCAGTCCGCGCGGCTGCTGCAGGAGGGCGCGCTGCTGGCGCTCGAGCTGGACCCTCGCAACGTGCAGCGGGCCCGCCGGGCGGTCGCCGCCTGGAGGGACGTGACCGTCGAGACCGACCTCGCCGGCCGGGAGCGCTACTTGCTGGCCGTGCGCTGAGGCGGTCGGGCGAGCGCGACCGCGGACCTCGTCGAGGGGTCAGACGCTGTCGTGCCCGCCTCGCTCCACGGCCGATCCCGCGCCGTCCTCGCGCAGCGGTGGGAGCTCCGGGAACTCCGCGGGAAGGTCGCCCGCGTGATGCGGGTGCCGCTCGCGCGCGACGCTTCGAGGCCTCCCCTGGCGGCCGTCCGCGGGTGCGGCGCGTCCGGAGGCGACCAGGCTGGCGAGCAACAGCAAAGCGGCGCCGAC
>Ga0307440_1000644_pt1 | contig 17256 bp, 12 predicted proteins | sample SalMarWE160410MG_FD_202150 | JGI IMG/M metagenome (GOLD analysis project Ga0307440, IMG submission 202150) | Salt marsh sediment microbial communities from the Plum Island Ecosystem LTER, Massachusetts, United States - WE1604-10 | ecosystem: Environmental > Aquatic > Marine > Intertidal zone >... | reverse complement strand
AATCCATGAACTGCCCGAGCAGATCAGCCTTGCCCTGTCCTCTGGTCAAGCGCTCCTGGACCTCTATTCTGAGGAGATCCGCTGCATGTTTGAGTTCGGCGGAGTCGTTCATGTATCGGATATCGCTTGCCCAGAGTGTCCTGCTCCTGACGATTCCCAGCAAACCGCTGAGCGTCGTATAGTGATACAGCGGCCCCTTCGGGGTTTCGGAGAACAGGGTCCTGGTCAATGCGCCGATCTCCTTCAGCGGTTCCTTTTTTTTCTCTTCTTTCATTTTTCGCTCGTATCCTGACTGGTTATTAAAGCCTGAACCTTCCACAGGCCTTTTTACCAAGGGACGGCTGCCTCGAACAACCTCCTTCGCCCCTATCGTTCCAGCCCCAAGGGATCGGCATCGAAGGCGGCGAGTTGGCCCTCCAGGCGCCATTGCAGACGCGCTTTTTCGCTGCCGGCAAGAAAACCGGCGCAGGCCCTATCCGGCGACGGACCGCCCAGAACCTGGCCCGTACAGGCCGACACCGGCTGAAAACCGTGCGGCCCGGTCCACAGGCTGTCGCCAGGCAGGAAGGCGTAACTGAGGGCATTCCGCGACAGCCTTACTATATCCGCATAGCTCAGGTCATAGGTCGTCACCGCCCGTTGGTATTCATGGGTCAGACTGCCACGGCTGACCCCCTCGTCGTCCGTGCTCAAGGTGAGCGGAACACCGTATCTTCGATAGGTCTGAAAGGGATGATCCTTGCCTTCCACCCCAAGAATCAGGGCATTGCTGGTCAGGTTAATCTCGACTGCAATATTTTTCTTCGCCATCTCGGTGAGCAATTGCGCGGCATTGCGTTCATAACCGATGGACACTCCGTGACCAATGCGACGGGCACCCGCCAGTTCAACGGCCTGGCGAATGTGGTTGCGCAGGTAACGCGGATGCACCAACCCCAGAGTCAGTTCACCGGCATGCAAGCTCACCGGCACCGGGCCCCGGCGTTTGGCCAGATAACCGAGCTGGCGCATCTGGGTCTCATAGGTCTCCAGGGCGACCTGGTTGTCCTCGGGTGCCACCAGGTTAAGGCCGACAACCCGGGGGTCGGATTCGGTGAGCAGGAAGGCAAGCAACGACTGGGCAAACACCTGCTCGGGCGGAAAGGTCCGGATCACCTGAGCCAGGAAACGGACCTGAACCTTGCAGGCGGGGTTATCTGAGCTCGGGCAGTCAAAGCGTTGATCCTTGACCGTCTGCATCAGTTTCAAAAGAGCTGAAGCTCTGGGCACCAGCGATTCAATCCCGGCAGCCATGAGGGCGTCATAGAGTTTGTCCATGTCCGGCTGCGGCCCGATCTTACGGGCCAGAGCCCGGGCTTCCCCCATCCTGGGTGAGACCATTAGTTCAAGGTAATCAATATTCTGGTCTGCCGCATGCCACACAACCTCGGCCAGCATGTCACCACTGTGTCTGTTGCCAGCGTCACCGAAACGACCGAAGGTTTGGAAGAACTGGTCGTGTCCCGAGGGCGCCGAATATCCGGGAACGTAGTTGCGCATCGACCAGGCATCGATGACCGCATCACGGGTGACTATTCCCTCGGCCAACGCCGTCTTTAATTGCGGACGCCCCCTGGCACCGTCGCAAGGCGGGTTGACGGCGGCCAGCGTCCTGATGTCGAAACACACTCCATCCGCCTGGGCCCAGTCCACAAAGTCCTCAGCATAGACGGCACCGCTCAAATGGTTATGTAAATCGCCCCCTTTGGGAAAACGCTCCAGAAACATATGCAGTTGAACCGGCGACTGTTTGACATGATCGAACACCTGGGCGGCCTTCCAGCTGTTCGATGATGGACCGCCAGACTGCAGTCCGCTGCATCCCGACAGGAACATACCCAAAACAACGAGTACGACCCTTCGCATATATTTATTCATGGAGATTTCTCCTTTTTAATCCGGATGGAATCAGATTTCAAAACCAGCCACTGCAACCTTGACCAAAAGCCTATAAATTTATCACCCCGGTGTCAATATCTTTCCCGCTGCCGCTTTTCACGGATATGCAATGATACCCATGCCACCGATTGCCATTCTTTTTCGGCAAATGTAAATTGACATTTGCCGAAAAATCCCATAATGTAAATAAATGTACAGCAATGTAAAGACATCTCAGAGGGCAAGAACATGGAACTTACCGAAAAACAGGATCGATTTCTACAGTATCTAAGCGATAGGATCGAAGAGGACGGGCGGGCCCCCAGCCTGCGCCGGGCAGCCCAGGACATGGGGGTCAGCCATACCGCCGTGGCCCAGATACTCGGCCAGCTCGAGAAAAAGGGCCTTTTGGAGCGGGGCGGCCATTACAGCCGGACCATCCGCCTGGTCTCTAAAGAGACGGTGCTTTCGTCTCACGCCCGGGGCCGGAAACTTCCCGTCATCGGCCATATCACCGCCGGCCTGCCGATGTACGCCCAGCAGGAATGGGAGGAGACGGTGGTGGTCGACCCCACTCTCTTTGCCGGCGACAACCTCTTCTGTCTGCGGATAAGCGGCCAGTCCATGCGCGGTGCCGGCATCCTCGACGGCGACCTGGTGATCTGTGAGCCCCGCCAGTATGCCGAAAACGGAGAGATCGTCGCCGTCCTGATCCATGGCGACGAGGCCACAGTCAAACGCTTCTTCCTGCGGGACGATCACATCGAGCTGCGTCCTGAAAACGACGCCTTCCCGGTGATGCGCTATTCGTTTGCCGACCTGCTGGTCCAAGGCAAGGTGACAGGCGTTATCAGGAGTCAAAATCCCGAATTCTCACCGCCTGACAACAAACGGAAATGACACAACATCCCGATACCCCAAACGGTGCGTCCTCTCCCTCCACCTCAGCTAAAGACTGCCAGGTCTTTGTCGGAACCAGCGGCTATTCGTATACGGAGTGGGTGGACAACGGTTTCTACCCGGCCGGAACCAAAGCGGCCAACATGCTGCCGCTTTATGCCCGTTCGTTTTCCATTGTCGAGCTGAACTACACCTGGTATCAGATGGCCCGGGCCGAGGCGGTAGCCCGGATGGCCGCCAAGGCCCCGGACCATTTTCTCTTTGCCGCCAAACTGACCCGGACACTCACCCACGAACGGGAAGGAGGACTGCGCGAGCAGCTCCGCCTTTACCGGGAGGGAATCGAGCCGCTTGGCCCACGGCTTGCCGCGGTACTGGTCCAACTGCCTCCGGATTTCACCCGAACCACCGACAACCGCCGCTATCTGGCCGCATTGCTGGACGGTCTGGACGGCCTGCCGACGGCGGTTGAGTTCCGTCATGTCTCCTGGGCGGTCGATCCGGTCTTTGCCGAGTTGGAACGGCGGCGGATCAGCCTGGTCACCGTCGATATCCCGACGCTCCCCAACCTGTTCCCCCCCCTCGACGTGGTCACCAACCCCGATCTCTTCTATGTCCGCTTCCATGGCCGCAACCTCGCCGGCTGGCGCAGTGCCAATATGCAAAAGAAGTTCGACTATAACTACTCCAAGGGCGAATTGCATGAGTGGACGACCACCCGTCTGCAGGCGCTGGCCTCCCACGCAAAGAAGGGCATCATCTTCTTCAACAACCATGTCCGCGCCCAGGCGCCGGGCAATGCCCGGGAGCTGAGCAGGATTATCGAGCAGGGATCATGACTGCCATGTTCAGGGAAAGGGCCATCATCCATTTCAATGTCACCGATTTTGCAGTCTCAGTTGAACGGATCGTCGACAACGCCCTGCGCAGGCGGCCGGTTATCATCGCCCCCTTCCAGGCCGCACGGGCAGTGGTCTACGACATGAGCGAGGAGGCCTTTGGCTGCGGGGTGCACAAGGGTATGCCTCTCTCCCGAGCCACCCGCCTCTGCCCTGGGGCCACAGTCCTGCCTCCCCGCCCCGACATCTACAGGCGGGCCATGCGGGCCTTTTTGGGCCAGGTGCAGAGCTATTCACCGCGCATCGAACACGGAATGGTCGACGGCCATATCTTTGTCGATGTCACAGGCACCCACAGGCTCTTCGGACCCGCCCCCGATATCGGCCTCCGGGTGCGCAGACAGGTACGCAACGGCCTGGGCATCAACCCGATCTGGAGCCTTGCCGGCAATAAACTGGTGGCCAAGGTGGCCTCCCGTCTGGTCAAACCGACAGGGGAATATATCGTAGGCAGTGGCGAAGAGGAGGAGTTTCTAGCCCCCCTGCCCCTGCCATTGCTGCCGGGCCTCTCCCCCGAAGAGGTCCGCAGGCTAAGGGACTTCAACCTGATCAGGATAGGCCAGCTTGCACGTTTGAGCAGACAGCAGCTCATGGTCCCCTTCGGCAACCGCTCCGATTTCCTCTACGCGGCCAGCCGCGGCATCGATTCAAGCCCGATTGCAGCCGGGGACTCCAGAGCGGCATCGCTTGCCTTCGAACACGTCTTCGCCGACGACACCAATGACGAAAAAGAACTTGCAGGCATAGCTGCGAGCCTGGCTGCCAAAGCCGGCCGGGAACTGCGGACAAGAAGGCAGGCCGCCCGGCGGGTTGAAATCCAGATCGCCTATGCCGACGGCATCCGTTCGGCCGGAAGAGCCACAAGCCGCCGGGGAACCGGGTCCGATTTCATCCTCCGAAAACTGGCCCGCCAGGCCCTGCAACGGGCTTTGACCCGACGCATTCGAGTACGCAACTGTCGCCTGTTCTGCAGCCTCCTGGAAAGAGAATCGCCCCAACTCCCGCTCTTTCCGGAGGCCGCAGGTCCCGAGATTCGGCAGGAGAAGACCTGTGCGGCGCTGGACAGCATCAGATCCCGTTTCGGGCATGCAATAATCCAAAGTGGAAGAGTACAATGAATTCTAACGTTTTCTTTTCTCTTTTCCCTTCTGCTTCCTGTCCTCTGTCTTCCGACTTCTGATATGTTCCCCCTGCATATCCGCTCCCATTTCTCCCTGCTGCAAGGAACCGCCTCCCCTGCAAGGCTCTGCGCCCTGGCCAGAAGCTACGGCTATACAGGACTGGCCCTGACGGATCGGGATAACCTCTACGGGCTCTGGCCTTTTCTTGCCGCCTGCAGGCGAGAGGGGTTAAAACCAGTAGTCGGAGCCGAGATCACCGAGCCGGACACAGGCCGCTGGGCAGTCTGCCTGGTTCAAGACGAGCATGGCTACACGGCACTGTGCAACCTGATCACCAGACGCCACCGCAAGGCCTCCTTCAGCCTCGATGCAGCACTTGCCGACCTGCACCAGGGGCTGATCGTCCTGGGACGGGACCAACCGCTTCTGGCCGCGCTCCAGGACCTAGGCGTGACAGTGGCGGCGGACCTCGGAGCCCGACCCACCGAAACTGCAGGCAGGCTCAGAAAATGGGCAAAAGAGGCGGGTGTCCCTGCCGTGGCCACCCCGGACTGCGGGATCGCCTCCAGGGACGACATCACGCTCTACCGCCTGCTACGGGCCATCGCGGGCAACACAACGCTGTCACGTGTCGATAAAGGTGCGTGCGGGAACAGTTTCGCCCCGCCCGAGGCCTACCGGCAGCGCTTTGCCGTCTGGCCCGAAGTCATCTCCGCAAGCGCAGCCCTGGCCAAGGCCTGCCCCTACACAGGCCCTGATTTCGGCACGGTGATGCCGCCCTGGCAGGGCAGATCCGACGCGGCCCCTGCCCTGCGGGATGCCGCCTACCAGGGCGCCCGGCTGCGCTACGGCGACGACCTGGGCGAGCCGGTGGTGGAACGGCTTGAGCATGAGCTCCGTGTGATCGAGTCCATGGGGTTTTCCTCCTACTTCCTGGTGGTCCGGGACATCGTTCACCGCCTGCAGCCTGACGGCAGCCGAAAGATGCGACGGATCTGCGGCCGCGGCTCGGGGGCGGCCTCGCTTGTCGCCTACTGCCTGCAGATCACCAACGTCTGCCCGGTAAAACACAACCTGTATTTCGAGCGTTTTTTGAATCCCGGACGGACCGACCCGCCCGATATAGACATTGATTTTTCCTGGGATGAACGCGATGAGGTGATAGAAGACGTCCTGCAGGAACATCAGGGACATGCGGCCATGGTCTGCAGCCACATCGGCTTCAAGCCCCGGATGGCCATTCGGGAGACCGCCAAGGTCTACGGTCTGCCGGAGTACGAGATCGCACGTCTCACCAAACGGATACCCTGGATCTCGTCCGGCGGCGGGGATCTGCAGACCCGCCTGTCCGAGCTTCCGTCGCTCAAAGACCAGGACCTGTCCGGACCGTGGCCGGAGATCATTACTCTCGCCGAAAAGCTGATCGGTATCCCCCGCTATCTCTCGGTCCATCCCGGCGGAGTCGTCATCACCCCCGGACCGATATCCGACTATGTACCGGTGGAGACCGCCGCCAAGGGCGTGCCGATCATCCAATGGGAAAAGGACGGCACCGAAGAGGCGGGACTGGTCAAGATCGATATTCTCGGCAACCGCAGCCTCGGAGTAATCCGGGACTGCATTGCCGCCGTCACGGCCCAGGGTATCGCCTTCGATGACACCCATTGGCACCCCGAGGACGACAACCGGACCCAAAACGCCGTCTCGCGAGGACTGACCATGGGCTGCTTCTATATCGAGAGCCCGGCAATGCGTCTGTTGCAGAAAAAGGCGGGCAGTGGCGACTTCGAGCAACTGGTCCTCCAGTCATCCATCATCCGGCCTGCGGCCAACGAATTCGTCCGCGAGTATGTGCGAAGGCTGCACGGCGGCACCTGGCAGCCCCTGCACGAAAAGGTAGGCGACGTGCTCGACGCGACCTTCGGCCTGATGGTCTACCAGGAGGATGTCTCCAAGGTGGCGGTCAGCCTGGCCGGTTTCACCCATGCCCGGGCCGACGGCCTGCGCAAGGTCCTGTCGAAAAAGGACCGGGAACTCAAACTGCGTGACTACCAGGAGGAATTCTTTGCCGGTTGCAGCCGCCGCAAGGTGGCACTTGCCGACATCGAGGCAATTTGGAAGATGATGATGAGCTTCGATGGCTACTCCTTCTGCAAGCCGCATTCAGCCTCCTACGCCAAGGTCTCTTTCCAGGCAGCTTATCTAAAGACCTATTATCCAGCCGAATTCATGGCTGCAGTGATCTCCAACTGCGGCGGTTACTACTCCACCTTTGCCTACGTCTCGGAGGCCAAACGCCTTGGCCTTACGATTATGCCACCGGATATAAACACAAGCGATACGGCCTGGCGGGGCAAGGGCCGCAGGATACTCGTGGGTCTGCAGGCAATCCAGGGCCTTTCGGAGACCTGCAGAAAGCGTATCATACGATGCCGCACTAAACAGCAGTTTTCCACCGCAACGGACTTTTTCCAGCGGGTCCGGCCGGCAGACGACGAGGCTCGGGCCCTGATCCATGCCGGAGCGCTGGACGTACTTGATGCAAACCACAACAGGGCCATGCTGCTCTGGGAACTGGCCGGTTTTTACCGGGTCCAGGAATCCCTCGCGCAGGCCTCCCTGTTTGCCATTCACCTCCCCCAACCACCCCTCCTGCCGCCTCCCGACCCGCGGGAACAGTTGCGCCGGGAATACGAGGTGTTGGGTTTTCTTTGCCACACCCATCCGCTGAGTCTGATCAGACACAACAGAAAAGGCCTGAGCACGGCCCACACCCTGCCTGACTGCACCGGACGCAGGGTACGCTTCGCCGGTTGGCTTCTCACCGGTAAACTGGTCTCCACCAAGACCGGCGAGGCCATGGAATTTTTGACCTTCGAGGACGAAACCGGGATGGTTGAGGCCACTTTTTTCCCCGGTGTCTACCGCCGTTATGCCCACTTTCTCACCTCGGGGCGTCCTTATCTGCTCGCCGGACTTGTCGAAGAGGATTTCGGGGCCGTAACCCTTACCGTCGATTCGGTGGAGATCTTGGCCTGCGATTCGGACAAATAAACCGACAGATGTCTCCTCCGATTATCTTCTTACCCCTGAAACTCAGCCTATCGGAATGGAAGTGACTGAGCTGTTCGTTTCTCGGGTTTCTATAACCTGGACGGCGTAAGCGTTGCCCCCAGGGATGGGTCTATTGCGTCCCTTAAAACGAACAGCTCACTCCCTGGATCAGTAGCTGAACAAGAGTGGGAATCAGATCCGAGTATTACCAATTCAAGGGTACATTTTTTGTTTCCAAAGGCGGTAAAATATTTTATGTATACTCAGCAGAATCGGAAAAAGAAGGGGGTTATTAAACGTCCAGGGCACTGTAGATGAAACGAATTCTTGTGATCGACGATGATGAATTAACTCTCGATGTCCTTAAAAGGATATTGGAAATGGAGGGATATGAGGTCATTACAGCCTTAAATGGTGAAATAGGAATGGAGGCTTTCCACCAGAATCACATTGATCTGGTCATAACCGATCTGGTCATGCCGGTGAAAGACGGGTTGCGGACGATCATGGAACTGAAAAAGGAAAAACAGGACCTGCCGATTATCGCTATTTCCGCTGGTGGAGTAATCTCTAAGGAACGTTACCTGACCACCGCCCGGTATCTGGGCAATATCATTGCTCTGCCCAAGCCTTTCAAAAGAGAAGATATTGTCGATACGGTAAAAAACCTCATCCAACCGACAAACTTTCCTGACGCTCTGGAAATATGAAACTTGGGCTTGGAACAGGAGAGTATACATTAAAAATCAAGGCTGAAAATCTTTTGACTTCCCCTACCCCTATCTCTGTCTTCCAGAGACAAGGAAATTCACAACCGGCTCCTGCAACAGTCACGTCCTGTTGAACATGAAGTACAGCAACCGAATTTCCAGGGTCGTTTCATTTCGCCCTTTATCCATGTGGTCTCTTACGAGACATCGACCGTCTTCATTGTAACCGGCTGATTCGGTCCAACTCTGGCCTACAGTCGACAACCAGATGAAATCTGGTGCTGATTAAATGTATCTAACCGTTTCAAACCAAACTTTCCTTGTATTGACCAACAAAATCCTTTTGTGTACAATCAGCTCCATGACAAAATCGATCTTACCAGACAATGTTCGAAGACATTTTTTGAGGTGACGGCATGGCGGAAACGACTGAAGTACGAATGACATTGAACTACATCATGGATTCGAGCTGTGCAAAATTCGCCGATCTTCCAGCCGTAGGTATGGCTATGGAAAAGCCTTTGACCTACCAGGACTTCAAGGACCGGGTCATTGCCCTTGCTGCGCGCATGCACAAGGAAGGGATCAAGAAAGGTGACCATATCGCCATCCTGGCGGAGAACTCCGAAAACTGGGGGATAGCCTATTTTGCTATCGTCCGTCTGGGTGCCGTAGCCGTTCCGATTCTGCCGGATTTTCCTGAGGTGGATGTCCACTTTATTCTCAACGAGATGAAAGTGAAGGTGCTCTTCACCACCCAGCGCCAGATCGAAAAAATCTATGAACTGAAAAAGATACTTCCCGGACCGATCATCACCTTGGACGACTATACCGGCATAGAAGGAGTGGTCGAAGTTCGACGTTTCTCGGAGTATATGGAAAGTGCGCTTACCTATGTCCGGGACCAGGAAACAGGCGTTCAATTCCCGGAGGTGGAAGAGGACGACCTGGCATCTATACTCTACACGTCCGGGACCTCGGGATATTCAAAGGCAGTAATGCTGACCCATAAGAACATGACTTCAAACGCCTACAGTGCCGTCAGTCTGGCCGAGATCAAACCGGGCGATGTATTTTTATCCATCTTGCCGATGTCACATACCTATGAGTTTACCTGCGGTTTTATCCTGCCCCTGATAAAAGGAGGCCGAATCGCCTATGCCGGACAGACACCGACCCCGGCCATCCTGCAAAAGCTTTGTCAACACGAAAAGCCCTTTGCAATCTTTGCTGTCCCCCTTGTTTTTGAAAAAATCTACAAAAAAAGAGTGCTGCCCAAAATCGAAAATAGCTGGGCAATATCTATGCTTTGCAAAACGGCTTTCGGCAGACGAATGACCCATAAAAAGATCGGGAGCAAGCTGTTGGAATTCTTCGGAGGGAACCTTACACTCATGGGAATAGGCGGTGCAGCACTGAATCCCGAGGTTGAGAACTTCCTGGCAGAGGCCAAATTCCCCTATGTCATCGGATACGGCCTGACAGAATCGTCACCACTCATCTCGGGTGGGCCGGTGGGAGAACCGACCATAGCCATTGGTTCGGCGGGAAAACCAATCCCGGGTGTTCAGGTCAAAATCGTCGACCCTGATCCGACTTCCGGAATCGGTGAAATTCTGGCCCGGGGGCCTAACATCATGAAGGGTTATTACAATGATTCCGAGAAGACAAAGGCGACAATCACCGAAGACGGCTGGCTGATCACTGGTGACATCGGTTTCTTAGATGATGTCGGCAATCTCCATATTCGTGGACGATCCAAGAACGTGATCGTCATGGCCAACGGCGAAAACGTCTATCCGGAGGCCATTGAACATAAGATGAATGCCTACCATTGGGTTATGGAATCCCTGGTTGTGGAAAACAACTCCAAACTCGAATCCTGGGTATATCCGGATTACGAATTCATAGACGAACAAACGGCCGACCAGCCGAAAGGCAAACGCCGCGAATATCTGACAACCCTGATGGAAGGCATGCGTCAGGAGATCAACGAGCAACTGCCGAAGACATCGAGGATCTCCAAAATATGCGAGCGAAGAGAGCCCTTTATCAAAACAGCGACTCATAAAATCAAGCGTTACCTCTACGATGAACATGCCAAAATGTCCTGATCAGGCCGATGCACTCCCCCGGGGAGTGCATCAGTCCAGGCGCCTTTTCCCTCTTTCCGCGTCGCTTGAATGAACGTCAGCATTATCCTTGCCGTCCGAACCTAACCTGTATGACTGGACCAGACCGGCTGACCGCAACGAAGCATTAAAGTTATTCGCTCCGGCATGGAAACGCCGCAGCTCTTTGGAGATTTTCATATAAATGAAGAAAATAGATTACCGAGAAATTCCGTATAATTTCACCTCGGCCGACGACAAACTGATCATCAACCTGCTTTTCGGTGCCGAAGTATGGGAGGATCTTGAAGAATTACTCAGCCAACGCATCACCGGCAGATCAGCGCGCCTTGTCATGCGCCTGATGGGCGACCTTTTTATCCTCAGGAGAAACCCGTTTCTGTTCCAGGAACTCATCGATTCACCTCTCAGGAGACGGAAGTTCATCAAAACCGCCACCGAAGACCTGGACATTATCGAAGAGGCTGCCCGGATCGGCAGAGTCGGAATCGAACGGAGCGGTAAGGTCCTCCGCCTGGTGAAGATCTGTCGCAACCGCCTCAGCGAATTGAAAAAGGAAATCCTGGACGCCCCTTCTTTCCGAGCCCGGGTGCAAAAAAAACTAGGCACCGTGATCGGCAAGGAAAATATCCGTTTTGATCCTTTCACCCTTATCAGCCATGCCACCGACGCCACCGACTGGCGTCTCTTCCTGCCGCTTGCAGTACTGCGCCCGACCACCGAAGAACAGGTGCCCAGGTTAATGCAGGAGATAGCCAAACTCGGCCTGAAAATCATCCCTCGAGGAGGAGGAACCGGGCTCACCGGCGGCAGCGTGCCGGTGACTGGCAACTGCGTGGTGATCAACACCGAGAGATTGACTCGCATCCATGATATCACCTACAAGGACTTTGCCCATCTCGGTCAGGAGGTCAAGGTCCCGGTTATACAGGTCGAAGCCGGGGTCGTCACCTCCGATGCCATGGCCTGCGCCACGGCCCACGGCCTGGTCTTCGCAACCGATCCCACCAGCTCATGGGCCTCGACCATCGGCGGCAATATTGCCGAAAATGCCGGGGGAAAAACAGCGGTCCTCTGGGGAACAGCCATAGACAATATTCTCTCCTATACCATCGCCATGCCCGGAAAGGGGCTTTTGACCGTACGACGTATCGAACATCCGATGCGCAAAATCCTGCCGGACGATACCGTCACCTTCCAGGTATCCGACCAAAACGGCCGAATCCTCCGTGAAATGCCATTGAAAGGGGACGAAATTCGCAAGAAAGGTCTGTGGAAGGATATCACCAATAAGGCCTTAAAAGGCCTGCCCGGCTTCCAAAAAGAAGGTACCGACGGCGTCATTACCTCCGGAGAATTCGTCCTCTATAAGGCCTATGAAAAGAAGATCACCTTCTGTCTCGAATTTTATGGCGAGGATATGGACGAGGCCAGCAGGGTCATCGTTGAGATCTCCGAGGAGTTCGTCAATCGGGGTGAAGAGGCCCTGATGGCCTTGGAGCATTTCGATGAAGAGTACATCCGGGCCATCAAGTACAAGTTCAAGGCAGCCAGAAGCGAGCGTCCCAAAGCGGTTTTATTAATCGATATGGTGGGCCACACCAGCGACCAGGTCCTGCGGGGCAAAAAACGCCTGGAGAACCTGCTGACTCACTATGCCAACACAGAGCTGTTCACTGCCCAGGATGCCGACGAAGCGGAACGTTTCTGGCGTGACCGAAAACGGCTGGGGGCTATCTCCGCCCGGACCAACGCCTTCAAACTCAACGAGGACATCGTGCTGCCCCTTCCGGCTCTGGCCGAATTCGCCCGTTTTGCGGATGACTACAATATCAAAGAGGACATCTATAATAAGGATGCCTTTGTTCACAAAATACTCGACTATCTCCAGACAGCTGAGCCCATCGAGGACCCAGACTGGCTTGAGGCTAAAATGCCGAAAGCAGCTGAACTCTGTCATGCGACCCTGGAGAGGCTCAACCTGCAGAACAAAGCCGAGCTCCGCCACGAGACGGACATCAAAAAGCTGCAGGGTGAACTGCTGGAACTTTTCAGCGGCTACAGCAAGGTCTCGTCGGATATCGAATCCATCTTTCATGAGGTCCGTGCAAGACGGATCGTCATCGCCACCCATATGCATGCAGGCGACGGCAACATCCACGTCAATATCCCGGTTTTTTCCAACGACCGAGAGATGATGAAACGGGCGGAAAAGACCGCCGAGGACGTCATGGCCAAGGCCGTCGAACTGGGCGGCGTGGTCAGCGGCGAGCACGGCATCGGCATCACCAAGATGAAATTCCTGGAGAGGACCCGACTCGAGGAATTACGGACCTATCGGAAGGAAGTCGACCCCCATGGCACTATGAACCCGGGGATGCTGAGCGACCCGACCGTTATCGACAAGGTCTTCACCCCCTCGTTCAACCTTCTCGAGTTGGAGGCGAAAATCCTCCAATACGGTTCCCTGGCCAAACTCTCATCGATGATCTCCAAATGCGTTCGCTGTGGGAAATGCATGCCGGTCTGTTGTGTCTATCACCCGGGGAGCAATATATTCTTCCACCCGCGCAACAAGAATATGGTCATCGGCTCACTGATCGAGGCCCTGCTCTATGATATGCAGCGTTCACACCTTCCTCGTTTTAACCAGCTCAAAAACCTGGAAGAGATTGCCGATCACTGCACCATGTGCCACAAGTGCAAAACTCCCTGCCCCGTGGACATCGACACTGCCGAAGTATCGGTTCTCGAACGAGAGATCTTAAGTGATCTCGGATACAAACATACAGCACCGGCCACCCGGCTTTCCCTTCTTTATCTAAAAACCAGAAACAGCGGGATCAACGGTGTTTTCCGAAAGGTAGTACTGGAATGGGGGACTGCCATCCAGAATGCCGGCGTCCAGGCCTTTGAAAAGGCCCCTCCGATGCTTAGCGGGCGGAGCTGGCGTCCCCTGAACATGCTCAGGTCACCGATGATGCGAGCATCCAAAAGCAGTCTCGGCGCAGTGCTTCCCCAGCATTCGGAACGAGAAGCACTTATGATCCTCCCGGAGTCGGAGGTGAAAAAGACAGTCTTCTATTTCCCGGGTTGCGGATCGGAACGCCTGTATGCCGATATCGCCATGGCCTCCATCTACCTGCTGGCAAAGAATAATATTCGGGTCATCCTGCCGCCTCCTTTTCTGTGCTGCGGCTTTCCAGCCAAGGCCAACGCCAAGAAAAAAATGGCAGGGGTCATCTCCTTAAGAGATACCATCATCTTGACCCAGATCAGGGAGATGCTTGGCCACCTGGTGTTCGATGCGCTCCTGGTCAGTTGCGGCACATGCAGGGAGGCACTCAAAGAAATGGGCTGTGACGAGATATTTGGCTGCGGAATCGATGATGTTTCAAGGTTCGTACTGCAAAACGCCAATGGGAAATTTGGCGCCAGACGCCCGGAGGCGATTCTCTACCATACCCCCTGCCACGATTCTCTGGACGGCTCCGGGCCCACTATGCTGGCAAGACTCTATGAGGATGTGGCCAGCATCCCGGAATGCTGTTCCGAGGCCGGCACCATGGCCATGTCCAGGCCGGACATCTCCTATGCCATGCTCAAACGTAAACGGGAGTCTCTGGAAAACGCCATGGCCGGGATCAACGCCACGACCATTGCCACCAACTGCCCGTCCTGCCTCTCGGGCCTCGGTCGCAATAAAGAAATGGGTGTAAGCCCCAGGCATATGGCGGTGGTTCTGGCCCTGGCCTTGGGAGGCGATAACTGGATGGAGGAGTTTTTACGGTTGACGGCGGGTGCCGAGAAGGTGACCTTTTAAGAAATTAGCCCGAAACTCCGGAAAACTTTTCCAAAAATACCAGGGTGAGCTTTGCCGACACCGTTTCGGTCTTGAAGGTCCGATAACCGATTTTTTTATACAAGGAAAGGTTTTTAAGGCTCTTTTCACCCGTGAACAGCTCATACCTCTTCACCTCGGGAAATTGCTCTTGGGCTGCCTGCAAGAGTCTTGTTCCAATCCCTATATTCTGATGATCGGGGTGGACGATCAATTTGCCGATACGGCAGGTCTCTCCATCCCGGCTCACTCTGACGGAGCCGATGATATCACCGCCGGATTCGACCTTCAGGACGATCTGACGGGAAAATTCAAAAAGAATTTCATCAAGCGTCTGTCTCAGCGGCGGTATGGTGAAATCATCAATGATTTCGGCTTCACTGATGTAGGCAAGCTTTTGCAGCCCGAGGATCTTCTCGGCGTCCTTGACCGCAGCCCTTTCTATACGGAATTCCAGCTGCATCATGTCTTTACAAATTGCAATTCGCCCTCTTGGTTAAAATCGAACATCGGCCCCCAGGCCACTTCCCAGTAAAAGTCGTCAAGATCGGCAAAGTACCCACTGAAACCGCCCCAAAATGTTTCTTGCGGCTCTTTTACAACACGGGCTCCGGCCAATCGCGCCCGATCTATCACTGCAACGACATCATCCTTGCTCCTGGCGTTATAGGCAAGCGTGACGCCGCTGAATCCGCTCCGGGTCGTCGGAACCTCGGGGGAGATGTCCTGGGCCAATTTCTCCAGCGGATAAAGCGCAAGCCAGGTTCCCGGCAGCTCGATAAAGGTAACACCCTCATAGGTTGTATTCGGAGCAGTGCCGAGGACAGCTTGATAAAAGGACGTTGCCTTACCTAAATCCGCTACGCCCAGGGTCATCAGAGTAATTCTTGAAATTTTCATGGTCTCTCCCCCCAAAAAGCCTCCCTGCGTGGGCAGGCTCATAGTTAAAATTCAGCTCAGCCGCTCTCAAAGGAGGTGGCGCTGATAGCATTGCAAAGAACTCTGGCAGGCCAAGGTATCGGTATCCCTTCGGGGTGAAGCCGTTTCACGAATTTTCTCCATCGAATACTCACAGTTTCACAACAAAGAGAACATGGTGAAGATAGTGCTTCAGATTAGAACGCAGCCTTTTCAAGCAACCTCTCAAGCGTGTCCCCTATTGTACATCATCCTACAGGAATGAGCGTATCTTATTCACGAGCGTCTCTGGGTGTTCTTCAATCACTAAATGCCCGGCATCCGGGATAATCTCTAATAATGAGTTTGGAATCAACGTGTGTAAAATCTCACCTTTCTCTAAGGGTATCCACGTATCCTCACGCCCCCAGAGAAGCAGCACGGGGCTGGTGATTTCTCCATACAACGATTGTATCTCATCCGTGTAGCCTGCATCCGCCTGGGCAATCTGTCTGTAGAAAGCGGCCTTTCCTCCTGGTCCTGTCCACGGATGTACGATGGCATCCAGGGTGTTGTCAGCTATGGGTTTAAAAGCTGCCGTTTTTACATAGGCGCGGACAATTGCTTCATGTATGTAGTCTGGAACACCAGCAAATGCATCCTCATGTGCAGCAACATGCCTGAAGAAGGGAGAACCCCACGGGGAAACAGCCACAGGATCAATGAGGACGATCTTGTCAAAATCACACCTATCAACCAGGTGCGCCCGCAGGACGGTCGTTCCTCCGAAATCATGACCTATAACAGCAGGATTCTCAAGCTCCCAGTAAACCAGAAGCTGAGCCAAAAGATGGTTCTGGATGCCAAGAGAGACATCACCGGGTGATTTGTCCGACTGACCATAACCGATGAGATCATAGTAATATACAGTGCAGTCGTTTGATAAAGATGCAATCAGATGTCGTAAATTATACGATGACCATGGGGTGCCATGAACGATAACGAGAGGAGGACCGTTGCCCCTCACATCGTATCTCACTGATCGCCCGTTAAAATTATACGTTTTAGCTAAATTCCATTCACTCATCCAGCACCATCCAGGTATTTTCTCATTCAGTTATGATCGTAGAGAAATCAAGACCTCTATTCCCAGAGTCTCAATGATTCCAGCAATAAGTAATAACGGCAGAATTATTAAAAGATAGCATTTAATCGATATAACCAAATGATTTTTAATAAATTCTATTCTGTTCTTGCGGAAGGGCCAGCTCCCGAATTTCACACCCAGCGACAAGGCGATAACGATTGCCGGGATTTCAAAAAGTCCATGGGGAATCAAAGAGAGGGCTCCCAAAGCCGGAGACATAGCCCGTGAGTACTTTAAGTGCTCGATGACAACGCCGATCACGACACCATTTATAATGGTTGCCATCAAGGGGAAAAGTGAAAATATAACACCGGAGGCGAGTATAAAAGCCGTGGCCTTCGAGTTTTGGAGAAAAATCTTAAAGAAGAGCTCAAACCCATGGAGGCCCTCAAATCTACTTACCAGGGTATCCATAATTCCAACGACATAGCGTTGAATATCAAAAGGGTTTACATACCCTACTGCTATACCGATGGCAAACAGAAGGATGAGCACGACCATGTACCATTTCAGATCTGCCAGTGATTGCAATACGAACCTTTCGTAGGTTTTAGAGCTGGTGTTGCGTAAAATTTTCATTTTTTATACGTTCTGCGGCTCGTTTCCTTTTTCCTTTAATTCCTCAGATCAGCCAAAAT
>Ga0307440_1000643_pt1:2500-17269 | contig 17269 bp, 11 predicted proteins | sample SalMarWE160410MG_FD_202150 | JGI IMG/M metagenome (GOLD analysis project Ga0307440, IMG submission 202150) | Salt marsh sediment microbial communities from the Plum Island Ecosystem LTER, Massachusetts, United States - WE1604-10 | ecosystem: Environmental > Aquatic > Marine >... | reverse complement strand
ATTTGGGCAAGTCCGTTTTCTGGCGACAGTGTAACGGGCGGCGCATAGGGGGGGAAGCGACAGGATAGAATCGCCGCCATGGATATGAATGCAAACGATCCGGGTAGCGTAAAGATCGAGCCATTCGCGCCCGCGCGGTCCAGCGTCATCTGGCTGCACGGGTTGGGAGCGGACGGGCACGACTTCGAGCCCGTGGTCCCTCAACTGCGCTTGCCCGAAACCTTGCCGGTGCGTTTCGTGTTTCCGCATGCCCCGGTGCGTCCGGTCACACTCAACGGTGGTGTGCCCATGCGCGCCTGGTTCGATATCGACCGTTTGAATTTCGAGGGGCACATGGATCGCACCGGAATGGATGTCTCCGTGGCCCGCGTTCAGGCACTGGCAGCTGCGGAAGAGGCGGCCGGCATAGACCGTTCGAAGATCGTGGTCGCCGGATTTTCCCAGGGCGGCTCGGTGGCGCTCGATTACCTCTTGAAGCATGGATCCGGGCTCGCGGGCATTATGGCGCTGTCGACCTTCCATCCGGCGGGTGTGACGGGGGTGCCGGCACTCCAGGGGCCCATGCCCGGCATTTTTGCCGCCCACGGGCTGCAGGATCCGGTCGTGCCCTATGCCCTGGGCGAGCGTTCGCTCAGAGCCTTTGCGGATGCCGGTTATACCGTCGAGTGGCATCGTTATCCGATGGCCCACCAGGTCTGCATGCAGGAGATCGCTGACATCAGTGCCTGGCTCCAGCGTGTGTTGGCTTGAGTGCCCGCAATACGTAATATGTAACAGGCGCACGCAACGGGATAGCGCGATGCATCCAGAACACCGGTCCAGGCGACCGGGAAAATCACGCAGGCCGATCCTGTTGTCGGGAATGCTGCTCATTGTGTTGCCGGTATCGGTCTGTAGTCCGGTGGCACGGGCCGCCGTTGGCGCTTACATGCTTTCCGACCCGGTGCCTGCCTTGCTTAACGGCCCCAAGGTTACGATCGACCCCAACCGGCTGACCCAGGGCGGGCGAGCCGTCAAGGGCGTGGCTGCCGACGGGGTCAGTGAAATGGTGATTGCGGTCAGTGCCGCAAGTGTCGGACAGCAATTCACCTTCAGGGTTTATAACGACCAAGGGCAGGCCAGCAGCTCGGTGCCCCAGGATGGCGGCCTGGGCGTTCCCGGCGCCACCTACACGCAATTTGGCCAGAGCCGGGTCACGGTGACCGCGGTGGCGACATCCACGGCCGGTCCGATGGCGTTTGCGGTTTACCGGGCACCGCTTGATTTTGCACGTCCCGGCGGTGCGGATGATTCGCTCGCCCAGCGCAGCGTATCGCTGCATTGGGCGATTGCCGGAAGTTCGACATCCGGCGCGATCCCCGTCGTCGTGTTGCGACCGCCCCTCATGCTGGTGCATGGCCTGTGGGGCTCGCCCGCCGATTGGAACGATTTCCAGCCACTGGCCACCAGCAATCCAAACATCAACGATGCGCGTTTTGCCGTGGCGCGGGCTGATTATGATGTCGACGTCGATGATATTGCGAGCTCCACGCCGTCCTGGTCGTGGTATGACGGGTTCAGCATCAAGGCGAATGCGTTGGGGTATGTCTACAACGCGCAGAAGGTGATCGGGCAGATCAGTTCATTTATCAACACATTCAAGAGAGGGGCTAATCCGGCGTCTATTCCAGTCGCCGCGGTCGAAGTGGACGTGGTTGCGCACAGCATGGGAGGCGATGTGACTCGCACCATGCCGCTGGTGCCCGGCTTCGGCAGCGACACGACGTTCGGCCAGGGCAGCGTGCACAAGTTGATCACGGTCGATACGCCGCATCTGGGTTCGCCGTTGGCCACAGGGCTGCTGACGAGCAACAACACCTGTTTGCGCGACTTTTTCAATGCCGCGGGCATGTATTCGTTTACCTCGGTAACTACGGATTCCGGCCAGAAGATCGATGGCGCGATCGGTGACTTGAGTGGTGACGGTACCGGGGGCGGGCTGAGTCCGGCACTCCTGGCGTTACAGCCTTCTTCCACAGTGCCGTTGCAGATTCCGCACCTGATTCCGACGGCCTATCTGGTGGGTGCCATGGGCTCCACCCAGCTCGATGGCCTGAACAGTCCTGGCGTCTTTGTGGATAGTCTTCGAGCGTTGTGCAGCGATGACCCCCTGGCCCAGGGCCTGACGGCCAGCCAATGGCCGGCTGTGATGGGAGGGCCGAGCGATGCGATTGTGCCCGTGAGCAGCGAGAACAACGAGTCCTCGCCTTTCAGCCAGGTGACCTCGATTCACAGTGCCGGCACCGAGGATCTGGGATTCAAGGGTCCGGGCGCCCTCCAATCGGTAACGGGCAACCCCAAGAACGCAATCGACCTCTTGAATACCTGGATCGCCAGCAGTGCCTTTGTCGGCCTGCGGTGATAGGCACGGGTTCGCGTGGAGTCATTGACATGAATGTATGGATGCATCAATCGGCCAGAGTTCTTGCAACGGGGATGGTTCTCGTGCTCGCCGGGACATTGGCGGCCTGTGGCGGCAGTGGCGTGAAGACGACGCCAACCATCCAGTTTGCTACCGGCGCATCCAACGTGCTCACGGCGGCGCCGGGAGAGACGCTTCACCTCTCACTGAATGTGACCGATGCGAGTGCGTTCAGCCGTGGCATAGGCATTATCGGCGAAGGCAGAGTGGGGGTCACTGCGATCAGAACACAATCGCCGTTCCACTATTCATTGACGCTGCCCAAGACGCTGAAACCCGGAACTTACCGTTTGACGGCCATCGGTTATGCCGCTGCCGAACAACCGCTGGCAACCGATTCGGTGATGCTGAAAGTGAATCTGCCCCCCGCTGCGTTGTTGACCCTCACGCCACCGCCGGCCACGCTCGTTTTCGAAGCCATTGGCGAACAGTTGCCAATCCGTGTGACGGGTTCTACTGCAAATGGCAGCGTTGATTTGAGCGAATCCCCGGGATTGACCTATCAGTTGGCGACCAAGGCCGTTGGCATGGTCAATACGCACGGTGTCGTAACGGCGCTTGCCCAGGGGCAGGATAGCGTTGCATTGTTGATGAATGGGCAAACCGTTGCGACGGCACCCGTCGAAGTGCTCAAGCCGGCGTTGCTGCCGTCAACAGTGCAATTGAATTTCGCTGATCAAGCGATGGGTAGCCTCAGTAGCAGTCAGTCCCTGACGGTCACCAACAACTTCGATTATCCACTCCGCATCTTGTCCATTTCCGCACCGCCGGATTACCCTGAAACCGATAATTGCGTTTCGGGCTCGCCTTTGGCTGCCGGACGGTCCTGCACCATTACCGTTGCCTTTCAGCCATCGGCGATAGGGGCGGAGAGTGGCGCGATTCGGATCGTCAACAGTGCCGTTTCAGTGGCGACGCAGGTCTTTCTGTCCGGGACCGGGAAATAGAGGCTGAAGCGCGGTTATTCGGCAGCGATGAGTTTTTCTATTTCGGCGAAACTCTGCACCCTTTCGCTCGCGGAGATGCGCAATCCCAACTGCCGTCCGATCTGCGTGATCGAGAAGATGCCGCGGACCGTGACCGTACCGTTCGGGCTACCCGTTTCAGTCACCAACATATGTTGGCGTCCATGTTCCCTAAGCAGCTCCACGATGTCACGCACAAGGGCATGCTCGACGGCATTCAGCGATACGGTTTCGATGTGCGAGGCCATAGTCATCACCTGAGCCACCGATAGTTTGTCGTGCGAAATTTTTTCCTGCGCCGCCGCTGTCATGGCCCGTTCACCATGGAGATCGCGATAAGTCAGCAGCCCCTCCAGTTTTTGCTGCCCATTAACTACCAGCAGTAGTCTGACCCCGGCGCTGAACATCAGTTTTTCCGCGAAGGGGAGAGAGTCGTCTCCCTTGATAGTGATTGCCGGGCGTAATAGCAGATCGGTCATGACAGCCTGGGCCGGATCGTCAAGGTTGACCCGTTCCAGGTTGTGCTCGGGATGTGCCAGCAGGGCTAAGGTGTCGAGTAAAGGACGGGCTGCGAGCTTGGTCATGTCTTCGGGCGTTTAGAGTTAACGCTTATTTTACTCCACGTCCTTGTTTGCCTGGCAGGGACTTGACAGCAACGCCATCTGTGGCTAATGTTTGCGCCCATGACAAAGATTCACGTCAATCAGGCTTGGTGGTGGCCCGGAGCAAAGGCTGCGGGTTAGCCCTGTCTGTATGGCGTGAACAGCGTCGGTAGAATTCAGGAAAGCCCGCCCAGCGCGGGCTTTTTTGTTTAACGATCGGGGAGAAATGTAAATACATGTTTTTTGTGCTCAAACCTGAGATAGATACCGAGGCGCGTGATCGCTTCCTTGGGGAGTTGCGCGCGAAGGAGCTGATCCCGCTTGCAGTGAGTGGCGAAGGCAGCCGGGTTTATGGCTTGGTTGGACCGAGTTCGGTCTTCGAAAGCCTGGCGCTGGATCGCCACCCTCTGATCGAGGAGGTGATCCGGGATTCGGCGCCTTACAAACGTGCGAGCCGTGCGATGCACCCCGACGATACCGTTGTGTCCGTAGGCCCGGTCAGAATCGGTGGCGATCGTTTCGTGGTGATTGCCGGACCGTGCGCGGTTGAGAGCGAAGCCCAACTGGAAGCAGCGGCTACCGCGGTCAAGGCGGCAGGTGCGGTCGGCCTGCGTGGGGGGGCTTACAAGCCACGCACCAGTCCCTACAGTTTCCAGGGGCATGGTCCCGAGGCGTTGGATCTGCTTGCGGGTGCGAGTGAACGCCATGGCTTGCCGGTCGTAACGGAATTGCTCGATGTGGCCGATCTCGACCTGTTTCGGGACAAGGTCGGTGCCCTGCAAATCGGTGCCCGTAACATGCAGAACTATCCGTTGCTGCGCGCGGCCGGCCGTTCGGGCCTGCCAGTCGTTCTTAAGCGGGGTCTGGCGGCGACGGTGGAGGAGTTGCTGCTCGCTGCCGAGTACATCCTGAACGAGGGCAACCCCAACGTCATCCTGTGCGAACGCGGGATCCGGACTTTTGAGACATCGACACGCAACACGCTGGATTTGAACAGCGTGGCCTGGCTCAAACTGCATACGCACCTGCCGGTCCTCGTGGATCCCTCACATGGGACGGGCCTGGCGGAGTTGGTACCGCCGCTGGCCAAGGCCGGTGTGGCCGTGGGGGCCGACGGGTTGATCATCGAGGTGCATCCGGCGCCGGCCGAGGCACTGTCGGACGGGCGCCAGTCCCTTTCACCGGATACTTTCGCGCAGCTGATGCGTGATCTCGCGCCCTTCGTCGAAGCAGCAGGACGGAGCCTGTGAACATGCTGCGCCTACAAGGCAACTGGTGGTGGCGTCGCGAACAAGTTTCCGCGGGTTCCACTGTGCCTGATTGACGCCAAAGCACAGACAGAGTTTTCAAGGACCCGCCGAGAGCGGGTCTTTTTTTGGGCAAAGCAAGGAGAACGGATATGAACGATGGATCAAACGACACTTCGGAGGTGCCCTGGTGGACACGGTCAAAAAAATGAGTCCGGATAGCATGGATCGGCTGACTGTGCTCACGCGCCGCCTGCCGTTTGCCCCCGATCCGCTTGGCCTTTATGCGGCCGCCGCCACGCAGGGAACGGGCGCGAGTGCGCTCTTCGAGACCGCGGACGCGGGCGCTCAGAAAAGTGCGCAGAGCCTGCTTTTTCTCGATCCGTGGCTGAGCGTGAACGTGCGGGGCGGCGATGTTCGGGTCGAGGTCCATGACGAGGTTGCTGCGCCGATCTCGCGGCGGCTTGAGCGCTGTATCGCCGAGCGGGAAATGGGTTATGAGCATAGCCGCGAGGGGGATTGCGAAGAGAATGCGCGCCTGCTTGCCGATTCGGTGCTCGACGTCTTGCGTGAACTGGTGCTTGAGTTGCCGCTCGCCAACCCGGAAGCCGCGGCGCAGGTCTTTGCCTTCGGCTGCTTTGCCTATGACCTGATCGACGCCTTCGAAGCCTTGCCGGAACCACAGCGCGACAGCACGGCCTACCCTGACTACAGCTTTCACTTGGCGAGCAGCGTGATCCGTATCGATCACCGCCATGCCGCCACCACCCTCAGCATTCTGGCGCCGGAGCGGGACGAGGTCGCGGCCCGCCGACGACTCTCCGAACTGGCGCGTTATTGTGAGCGGGATACGCGCTATGAGCGCCTCGAAGCGGCACCGGTTGGTGCCCGGGGAACGCAGTCGGATGCGGACTACGCGGCGATCGTTGAACGGGTCAAGGCACACATCGAGGCCGGAGACGTTTATCAGATCGTGCCTTCCCGAGCCTGGGAAGCGCCGTGCCCGGATCCCTTGGCGGCCTATGCCCGACTGCGCGCCGCCAACCCCAGCCCGTACATGTTTTTCCTCAAGGATCCCGAGTACACGTTGTTCGGGGCTTCGCCGGAAAGCGCCCTGAAGGTGGACGCGGCAAGCGGCCGCGTGGAAGTGCGCCCAATCGCCGGGACGCGCCCCCGGGGGCGCGATGCCGACGGTCGGTTCGACGCCGAACTCGATACGCGGCTGGAACTGGAAATGCGTCTCTCGGAAAAGGAGGTCGCCGAACATGTGATGCTCGTGGATCTGGCGCGCAACGACATTGCCCGCGTGTCCCGGCCGGGCAGCCGGCGGGTGAGCGAACTGATGCACGTCGAGCGCTATTCGCATGTCATGCACCTGGTCTCGCGTGTGGAGGGTGAGCTTTTGCCCGGCTTCGATGCGCTGCACGCCTACCGGGCGACGCTCAACATGGGCACGCTGACCGGTGCCCCCAAACTGCGTGCGGCGCAATTGTTGCGTGAATACGAAGCGGATCGGCGCGGGCCCTACGGCGGAGCGGTCGGCTACCTGTGCGGCAACGGCGACCTGGATATGGCGATCGTGATCCGCTCGGCACTGGTGCGCGACGGCACAGCGCGCGTCCAGGCCGGGGCGGGCGTGGTGGCCGATTCCGATCCTGCTGCCGAAGCGGACGAAACGCGACGCAAGGCCGGTGCCGTGCTGGCGGCACTGGGTGCCCGGGAGGATGCGGAATGAAAACCAACATACGAGTCTTGTTTCTCGATAACTTCGATTCGTTCAGTTACAACCTGGTGGACGAATTCCAGCGCGCAGGCGCGGCGGTCGAGGTATGGCGCAATGACACGCCTCTCGAACTGCTTGGCGAGCGCCTCGACGTAAATGATCTGCTTGTGGCGTCGCCCGGTCCCGGGCGGCCTGAAGACGCCGGTGTGCTGGTGCCGCTACTGAAGACTGCCATGGGCCGTTGTCCGGTATTCGGCGTATGCCTGGGATACCAGGCGATGGCCGTGGCCTGCGGCGGGGAAGTGGGCCGCGCTCCGCATCTCGTTCACGGCAAGGCCGCCGCCGTCAGGCATACCGACGACGGTGTCTTCGCCGGTCTCGAGCAGCCTTTCGTGGCGGGCCGCTACCATTCGCTGGCCGTCAGCCGTGTGCCCGAGGGCTTTGAGGTCTCCGCGTGGATCGAGGAGAATGGCCGGCGCATCCCCATGGCTCTCGAGGATGCAGAGCGGCGTTTGCTCGGCGTCCAGTTCCACCCCGAATCGGTTTTGAGCCGTGACGGCTCGCAGCTCATCGAGCGCGTACTGGGCTGGGCGAGATCATGAGTGCGCTGGCTGCGGAGGTAAATGCCGCGTTGGAGCGGTTGTATCAGCGCGAGGACCTGGTGCCTGCGGAACTGGAGCGGCTCTTTACCCGCCTGATCGCCGGGGAACTCGATCCGGTGCTGCTGGCGGCCCTGCTGGTGGCGCTCAAAATCAAGGGCGAGCGCGGCGCTGAAATCGCAGCCGCGGCACGTGCCTTGCGTGCCGGTGCCCGGGCTTTCCCGCGGCCCGATTACTTTTTCGCCGATCCCTGCGGGACGGGAGGCGACGGGCTGGGTACGCTCAATGTGTCCAGCGCCGTGGCATTTTGCGCCGCCGCATGCGGGTTGCCGATCGCCAAGCACGGTAACCGTTCGGTGTCGTCGCGTTCCGGTTCCGCCGACGTGCTCGAAGCGCTGGGCGTGAATGTTCGCGTCGATGGCGCAACAGCGCGGAGTTGTCTCGACGAGGCTGGAGTCACCTTTCTGTTCGCACCGGACTACCATCCGGGCATCGCGCATGCCATGCCGGTGCGCAAGGCATTGTCGACCCGGACCCTCTTCAATGTGCTGGGCCCATTGGTCAATCCGTCCTTCCCGCCCTGCCAGTTGGCGGGCGTTTATGCGCCGCAACTGGTGCGTCCGGTTGCCGAAGCCCTGGCCGCGCTGGGAGTCGAAAGGGCCCTGGTGGTACACGGCGATGGTCTCGATGAGGTGGCCCTGCACGGGCCCACGCGAGCGGCTCGCGTCATTGCCGGGGAAATCGAGGAACTGACCCTGACCCCTGAACAGGCGGGGCTTCAATACCGGCCCCTGGATGATCTGGCTGGTGGGGAACCGGGGGATAATGCACGCGCCCTGGCCGAGACACTGACCGGACGGCGAACCGGAGCCTATGCCGAGGCCGTCGCCCTCAATACCGGCGCACTTCTCTGGGTAGCGGGCCGTGCCGAAAACCTGGCTCTGGGCACGGCCGAGGCGCGGGAAGCCCTCGCCAGTGGGCGGGCGCGAGAGCGTCTCGAGCACCTGCGAACATTGAGCTGGGAGTTGAACGATGGCCTTGAATGAAATTCTGGCCGCCAAGCGGCGGCGACTGCAGCACACGCCGGTACAGGTTTCCGCAACGCCGGAGATGTACCAGGGCCCCCGACTGTTTGATGCGCTCAGTCGACCGCATCCGGGTTTCATATTGGAGTGCAAGGCGGCGTCTCCGTCCGCCGGTGTGCTGGTCCCGGACTATGATCCGTCGCTACTCGCAGGAGCCTATGAAGGCATGGCCGACGCCGTTTCGGTGTTGACCGAACCGGAATTCTTCGGCGGGAACGTTTCCCACCTCGCGCGCGTGCGTGCGCGTTTGGAAGATGTGCCCTTGCTGCGCAAGGATTTCATTCTGGATCCCGAAGAGGTCGCGGAGGCACGGTCCTACGGCGCGGCTGCTGTTCTGCTGATGCTTTCGGTGCTGGATGATGCGGTGTGGAAAGCTTGCTTCGACACCTGCTGCGAGCTTGGCATGGATGCTCTTACCGAGGTGCACGATGCGGAGGAGCTGGAACGGGCCTTGGCTCTGGAGGCGCCGATCATCGGGATCAACAACCGCAACCTCAAGACGCTGGATGTCGACCTGGCGGTGACTGAACGTCTAGCGCCGCTGGTACCGGCGGATCGCCGCATCGTCTGCGAATCAGGTATAGCCGCGCGCGGGGACGTCCTGCGATTGGCTCCCCTGGTTGACGGATTTCTGGTGGGCACTCGTCTGAGCCGCGGCGGACGGCCGGAGGTGACGGCCCGCGAACTGGTCGTGGGCCGCGTCAAGGTGTGCGGTCTGACCCGGCCCGAGGATGCGGCCGCGGCCTGGCGGGCCGGCGCGAGCTTCGGCGGCCTCATATTCGCCCCCGATTCCCGGCGCCGGATAGACGAGGAGACGGCTCGCAAGGTGCGATCCGCCGCACCGCTCGAATGGGTCGGCGTATTCCGTGACCAGTCGGTCGACGCAGTGGCGCAATTGGCCCGTGACCTGACCCTCGCCGCCGTGCAACTGCATGGCGCGGAGGATGAGGCTTACACGCGCCGTTTGCGCGATGTCCTGCCGGTGGGTTGCGGGATATGGAAGGCGGTGCCCGGGCGCCTGCCGTTGCCCGACCCGGTGGCTGCAGGTATCGACCGGCTGTTGCTCGATACCGGTCCTGAGGGCAGGCTCGGCGGCACCGGCCGCGAGTTCGACGCCGAAGCGCTGGCCGGGGGTGGCCTGGGTGAGTGCATTCTGGCCGGCGGCATCGGTCTGGAAAACGTCGCGCGCGCGGCCCAGCTCGGCCCCTGGATGCTCGACGTCAACTCCGGCGTGGAGAAGGCGCCCGGGATCAAGGATGCGGTTCGTATCGAAAACCTTTTTACCCGGCTGCGCAGGTTGCCGGGACGCAGGAGAATGGCATGAACGCTGCACGACGGCAGGGACGTTTCGGCGACTGGGGTGGCCGCTATGTCCCGGAATTGCTGGTTCCTCCGTTGGCCGAACTGGAAGCGGCCTTCGAATCGGCGCGGGAAGACGTCGATTTTCGACGCGAACTGGATGGGTTGCTCTACCACTATGCTGGACGGCCGACGCCGCTGACGCTGTGCCGCAACCTGGCGGCGGACAGCCCGGCCCGCATCTACCTCAAGCGCGAAGACTTGCTGCACGGCGGCGCCCACAAGACCAACCAGGTGCTCGGCCAGGCCCTGTTGGCCAAGCGCATGGGCAAGCGGCGGATCATCGCCGAGACGGGAGCCGGGCAGCATGGCGTCGCCACGGCGCTGGCGTGTGCGTTGCTTGGTCTGCCGGCGCGGATTTATATGGGCGCCAAGGATTGTGCGCGTCAGCAACCGAACGTGTTCCGCATGGAATTGCTGGGGGCCGAGGTAGTGCCGGTGGATACCGGCAGCGGCACCCTCAAGGACGCGATCAACGAAGCCCTGCGCGACTGGGCGGCGAGTTACGCGGATACCCACTATCTGCTGGGTACGGCGGCCGGGCCGCATCCTTTCCCGACCATGGTGCGCGAGTTCCAGCGCGTGATCGGCCGCGAGGCGCGCGCGCAAATCCTTGAGCGCGAAGGACGGCTCCCGGATGCGGTGGTTGCCTGTGTCGGTGGAGGCTCGAATGCTATCGGCCTGTTTGCCGATTTCGTTGGCGACGAGGATGTCCGGCTGGTGGGCGCGGAGCCCGGCGGCGAAGGGGTGGCCACCGGACGGCACGGTGCGACGGTATCCGCGGGGACGCCGGGGATCCTGCACGGCGCCTATACCCATGTAATGCAGGACGCGGAGGGCCGGATCGAAGAGTCCTACTCGGTCTCTGCAGGTCTGGATTATCCGGCCGTGGGTCCTGAGCATGTCTACCTCGCCGAAAGTGGACGCGCCGAGTACCTGGCAGTCACCGACACGGAGGCCCTCGATGCCTTCAAGCTGCTATCCAGCGCCGAAGGCATCATTCCGGCGTTGGAATCCGCCCATGCACTGGCCTGGGCGCTGGCCGAGGCCCGCCGCTGCGAGCGCGAGACGCTCATCCTGGTCGGTCTGTCCGGCCGCGGCGACAAGGATCTCGAGCATGTGCGCCGGGTTCTTGGGGAGGTGGAAGCATGAAGCGTTACGCGGACATGTTCACGGCGCTGCGTGACGAGAGCCGGGCGGCGTTCGTTCCGTTCACGATGCTCGGGTTCCCTGACATGGAGGCCTGTGCCGACCACCTCGAGCTCCTCGCTGAGCATGCCGACGCGCTGGAACTCGGCGTGCCGTTTTCGGATCCAGTGGCGGATGGGCCCACGATCCAGCGTGCGGCGGTGAAGGCGTTAGAGGCCGACGCCGGGCTGGATCGCTGCCTGGATTTGGTTCAGGAGGTGCGTGAACGCCACCCGCGTCTGCCGATCGGGTTGCTGGTCTATGCCAATCCGGTAGTGCATGCGGGCCTGGACGTTTTTTATCGGCGTGTGGCCGCGGCCGGTGTGGATTCGGTTCTGGTGGCCGATGTCCCGAGCGAGGAAGGCGCGCCTTATGCGGCCGCGGCTAAGGCTGCCGGTGTGGCCCCGGTTTTCATCGTCGCCCCCAACACGGGAGAGGAGGCCCTGGACCGCATCGCTGAATTGGGTGCAGGCTATACCTATGTGCTGACGCGAGCCGGTGTGACCGGAACGGAACGTGCCGCCGGCACGCCGGCACGGACGCTCCTGGATGCACTTGAGCAGAGGGGGGCGCCGCCGCCGGTATTGGGGTTTGGCGTTTCTTCACCCGGGCAGGTTCGTGCCGGGGCCGCGGCGGGTGCTGCGGGGGTTATTTCCGGTTCCGCCGTGGTAACCATGCTGGAGCGGTTCGATCGCGGGGAAATATCCCGGAAAGCTTGTTCAAAGTGGCTCGAATCGATGCGCCGGGCGACTTTTTACGGATAAGTAAAAAAATTGTCACCATAGGGCTTCCATTCTCCGTGGGAGCCTGTATAATGCGCCGCTCGCAGCACGACATTCACGAACTTTTCCGTCGCAAAAAATTGTTGACGGCAGCGAAAGTCCGGGTATAATGGTCGGTCTGCGCCGGGGATTTCCGGCAAGCTCTTTTACAACTTGGGTCAAGCAACTTGTGTGGGCGCCCGTGTGGTTGAACGTCAACCATATGAGCGACACAGAAGCCTAGTCAGTGATTAGGAAGCTGGGTCGTTCTTTTCATCTCAAAGCATTCGCTTTGAACTGAAGAGTTTGATCCTGGCTCAGATTGAACGCTGGCGGCATGCCTAACACATGCAAGTCGAACGGCAGCGCGAGAGAGCTTGCTCTCTTGGCGGCGAGTGGCGGACGGGTGAGTAATGCATGGGAATCTGCCTCGTAGTGGGGGATAACCCGGGGAAACTCGGACTAATACCGCATACGCTCTACGGAGGAAAGTGGGGGATCTTCGGACCTCACGCTATGAGATGAGCCCATGTCCGATTAGTTTGTTGGTGGGGTAACGGCCTACCAAGGCGACGATCGGTAGCTGGTCTGAGAGGATGATCAGCCACATCGGGACTGAGACACGGCCCGAACTCCTACGGGAGGCAGCAGTGGGGAATATTGGACAATGGGGGCAACCCTGATCCAGCAATGCCGCGTGTGTGAAGAAGGCCTGCGGGTTGTAAAGCACTTTCGGCCGGGAAGATTGCCATCGGAATTAATACTCCCGATGGTTGACGTTACCGGCATAAGAAGCACCGGCTAACTCCGTGCCAGCAGCCGCGGTAATACGGAGGGTGCGAGCGTTAATCGGAATTACTGGGCGTAAAGGGTGCGTAGGCGGTTGAACAAGTCGGATGTGAAAGCCCCGGGCTTAACCTGGGAATTGCATTCGATACTGTTCAGCTAGAGTGCGATAGAGGATGGTGGAACTCCAGGTGTAGCGGTGAAATGCGTAGATATCTGGAAGAACACCAGTGGCGAAGGCGGCCATCTGGATCGCAACTGACGCTGAGGCACGAAAGCGTGGGGAGCAAACAGGATTAGATACCCTGGTAGTCCACGCCCTAAACGATGAGAACTAGCCGCTGGGAGGGTTGGCCTTTCAGTGGCGTAGCTAACGCGTTAAGTTCTCCGCCTGGGGAGTACGGCCGCAAGGTTGAAACTCAAAGGAATTGACGGGGGCCCGCACAAGCGGTGGAGCATGTGGTTTAATTCGATGCAACGCGAAAAACCTTACCTGCCCTTGACATCCTCAGAACTTGTCAGAGATGACTTGGTGCCTTCGGGAACTGAGTGACAGGTGCTGCATGGCTGTCGTCAGCTCGTGTCGTGAGATGTTGGGTTAAGTCCCGCAACGAGCGCAACCCTCGTCCTATGTTGCCAGCACGTAATGGTGGGGACTCATGGGAGACTGCCGGTGACAAACCGGAGGAAGGTGGGGATGACGTCAAGTCATCATGGCCCTTATGGGCAGGGCTACACACGTGCTACAATGGTCGGTACAGAGGGTCGCCAACCCGCGAGGGGGAGCTAATCTCAGAAAGCCGGTCGTAGTCCGGATTGCAGTCTGCAACTCGACTGCATGAAGTCGGAATCGCTAGTAATCGCGGATCAGCATTGCCGCGGTGAATACGTTCCCGGGCCTTGTACACACCGCCCGTCACACCATGGGAGTTGGTTGCACCAGAAGCCGGTAGCCTAACCTTCGGGAGGGCGCCGTCCACGGTGGGATCAGCGACTGGGGTGAAGTCGTAACAAGGTAGCCGTATCGGAAGGTGCGGCTGGATCACCTCCTTTAAAGAGAAGACGACGCGCAATCGCGCGGACGCCCACACAAGTTGCTTGTCCCTGAAACGGGCCCATGATTGGGAGCCTATGCCGGGTCTGTAGCTCAGTTGGTTAGAGCGCACCCCTGATAAGGGTGAGGTCGGAAGTTCAAATCTTCCCAGACCCACCAAATTTGCACCATCCCGTCGGTTGGTACAAATTGCTCTGGGGCTGTAGCTCAGCTGGGAGAGCACCTGCTTTGCAAGCAGGGGGTCACCGGTTCGATCCCGGTCAGCTCCACCATCAATCATGGCCACCAGGCTGGTGCCGCAAGCCGCTCGCGGGCGTTTTGCGATACCAGCCAGTACGTTGTACTGACCCGTTCTTTTAAAATCTGGAAAGTTGTTGGCGCTTAGGATTGCCTTGCTTCGAGCAAGGCAACGATTGCTCAATCAGCGCGTTTTTAAAGTCTTGGACTTTAACCTCAAAGTATTTGGGGTTATATGACCAAGTGAATAAGCGCATATGGTGGATGCCTAGGCGGCAGAAGGCGATGAAGGACGTAGTAGCTTGCGATAAGCTTCGGGGAGCCGGCAAACAGGCTTTGATCCGGAGATGTCCGAATGGGGAAACCCACCGCTTCGCGCGGTACCGCATACTGAATACATAGGTATGCGGGGCTAACCCGGGGAACTGAACCATCTAAGTACCCGGAGGAAAAGAAATCAACCGAGATTCCGTTAGTAGCGGCGAGCGAACGCGGAACAGCCCTTAAGCCATTAAGGTTCTAGTGGAATGTTCTGGAAAGTACAGCCATAGAAGGTGATAGCCCTGTATACGAAAGGGCCTCAATGGTGAAATCGAGTAGGGCGGGGCACGTGAAACCCTGCCTGAACATGGGGGGACCATCCTCCAAGGCTAAATACTCTCTGCCGACCGATAGTGAACCAGTACCGTGAGGGAAAGGCGA
>Ga0307440_1000641_pt1 | contig 17279 bp, 17 predicted proteins | sample SalMarWE160410MG_FD_202150 | JGI IMG/M metagenome (GOLD analysis project Ga0307440, IMG submission 202150) | Salt marsh sediment microbial communities from the Plum Island Ecosystem LTER, Massachusetts, United States - WE1604-10 | ecosystem: Environmental > Aquatic > Marine > Intertidal zone >... | reverse complement strand
AGTAAACTATATAAATTCTATGAAAAGAATTACATATAGATATACCCCATACGCACCCTAAGGAGACAAAAAAGCCGCAATCTGTTAAGATTGCAGCTGATATTTTTTTGTGGTGCCGAAGGCCGGACTTGAACCGGCACGGGTCTCCCCACTACCCCCTCAAGATAGCGTGTCTACCAAGTTCCACCACTTCGGCACATGAATACAAAGCGTTATCAATATCTCATTTTGTGTGAGCCGGTTTTGCAGGCTGTGAAGCTTCCGGATTCGGCTGAGGGGCTTTCTCCGGTGCCGTTGGCGGTGCCGTCGGGGTCGCTTTCTGCTCTATGGGCGGCTTTTGATTCAACATTATGGAACTTGGCGTACGATGGCCTGACATATAAGCCAGTACCAGGGAAGTCAGCATAAAAATAACGGCCGCTACGGTTGTTAATTTTCCCAAGAACGTTGAGGATCCGGTACTGCCGAAAAGTGTCTGGCTGCCGCCTCCGCCGAAAGCCGCTCCCATATCCGCTCCTTTTCCGGTTTGAAGCAGAATGATCATAATAAGGGCAATCGATACGATAACATGTATAATGATTAAAAATGTAGGCATAATGAGTTATGTTTTTTGTTGTGTCAAATTTTAAAATTGAACGATTTTACTGAATGTCACTGGATCGAGACTGGCGCCGCCCACCAATGCGCCGTCTAAATCCGGCATTGACATCAGTTCTGCGATATTATCCGGTTTAACGCTACCTCCATATAGGATTCTCATGGATTTGGCAAGCCCGTTCCCGAAATTTTTTTCAATTATCGCACGTAAATAATCGTGAACTTCCTGGGCCTGTTCGGCGGTGGCCGTCTTACCGGTTCCGATGGCCCATATCGGTTCATATGCCATGACCAGCGTATTCAGATCGCGGGAGGAAAAGCTCTCTAACCCTTTTTTAACCTGTTTGTCAAGTACTGAAAAAGTTTCTTTTAATTCCCGTTCTTTTTCAGACTCTCCCACACACAGCACCGGCACTAAACCGCTGTTGACGGCGGATCTGATTTTCCTGTTTACGGATTCGTCGGTTTCTCCAAAATATTGACGCCGTTCGGAATGACCGATAATAACATAACGGCAACCGGCTGAAACAAGCATGACAGGCGATATCTCGCCGGTATAAGCGCCTTCAGCCTCCCAAAAAAGATTCTGCGCCCCCAGGGATATACAGGTCCCCTTCACGACTTTCGATACTTGCGCCAATGCGGTAAAGGGCGGTGCAATCATGATATCGACATCGTCGCACGCCGAAACGAGCTTGACCAAGTGTTCAGCGGTTTCAACGGCCTCTGAACAGGTTTTGAACATTTTCCAGTTCCCGGCAATCAAAGGTCTGCGGTTGTTCATCGACTTATCTCCATATCGTAAATCTTCGAATTACAGTTGTGCCGCAATCATGGCCGCCAGATCCACCATCCGGTTAGAATATCCGGTTTCATTATCATACCAGGACAGCACTTTGACCATGTTGTCTACGGCATAGGTCGTCTGGGCGTCGACGATAGAAGACAAGGTTGATCCGTTGTAGTCTGTGGATACCAGCGGGAGATCGCTATATCCTAAAATTCCGGCAAGGGAACTTTCCGAGGCTTCTTTTAAAGCCGAGTTTACGTCTGTGACGTTAACTCCTGTTTTGTCCAAGGTTGCGACAAAGTCGACAAGTGATACATTCGGCGTTGGGACACGAATGGCAAGGCCGTTGAGTTTCCCGGTAAGTTCCGGCAGTACCAGAGCTACGGCTTTGGCCGCGCCGGTCGTTGTCGGAATCATGTTCATGGCGGCCGCCCTGGCCCGCCGCAAATCTTTGTGGGGGAAGTCGAGCAGGCGCTGGTCACCCGTATAAGAATGAATGGTGGTCATCAGACCGGATTTGATGCCGAAATTTTCCAAAAGAACCTTGGCGATCGGCGCGAGACAGTTGGTTGTGCAGGATGCGTTTGATATGATATGGTGAGCTCTTGGGTCGTATTGATTCGAGTTGACCCCCATGACAATGGTAATGTCCGGTTTCTGAGCCGGCGCCGATATAATCACTTTTCGGGCTCCGGCGGCAAGGTGTTTGGATGCACTTTCATGGTCTCTAAAGAGACCGGTGCATTCCGCAACAATGTCTACATTGAAGTTTTTCCAGGCAAGCGCCGCGGGATCTTTTACCGCGGTGACTGCCACTGATTTCCCGCCGACTTTTATGGAATCGTCATTTGCGATGACTTCCGTCCCCAGCTTTCCGTGGACAGAATCATAAGATAGAAGATGAGCCATCGTTGCTGAATTCATAAGGTCATTGACCGCCACGATTTCGAGCTCGGCATGATTCATCAATGCCCTGAAAACCAGACGTCCTATTCTTCCAAAACCATTTATGGCTATTTTTACACTCATTGTACCACCTCCGTTTTAGCGGCTATTCTCGTTTGTTTCCCTTTAAAATTCCACTGGCAAGTGAAATGCTTTTTTTCCCATAAGCTTCAAGGTGTTCAGCGACTTCACAAAGATCCATCTCTTTGTTTTGAATATCGACGGCCTTGATCAGAATGGGGAGATTCACACCGGATATGACTTCTACGCGTCCTTCTTCGAGAAATGAATAACTCAAGTTGGAAGGCGTTCCTCCGAACATATCAGTTAAGATAAGAACCCCTTTGTTATGGTCAACCTTTTTTATGCCTTCAGAAATTTTTTTGCGCAGTTTATCGACATTTTCCTTTAAATTGATGGAAACGGATACCATTGTGTCGGGGCGGGTCCCTAAAATGAACTCGGCGGCATCAATAAGTGCATCCCCAAGCTGACTGTGTGTTACAATAACGATTCCTATCATAAGACTCCTTTTAGGGACCTTTGCAAAACGCCCCTTTTTGCCCAATTTCTGCGTCAGGCTCAAATTTTAATCCTCAAAATACTCAATGTATTCCTGTGGTTAAAATTTTCGCCTTTCTTGAACTTGAACAAAAATGACCATTTTTCAAAGGTCCCTTTTACAGATCAATATCTCGATGTGTAATGATGATTTTACTGCCTTGTTTGTTTAGATGTTTGAATAAAGCTTCGGCAACGGCTACCGAGCGATGTTTGCCTCCGGTACAGCCCACTGCAATGGTTAAATACGCTTTTCCCTCTTTTTCGTACAAAGGAATTAAATAGTCAAGTAGATCAATAAATTTATTTAAAAATATTCGGGTGTTGTCGTTATTTAAGACATAATCTTTTACTTTTTCGTCTTTTCCGTCCAGTGCTTTGAGTTTCGGTATAAAATGCGGATTTAACATAAAACGAACATCCATAATGAGGCTGGCATCATGGGGAACACCGTATTTAAAGCCGAATGACAAGATGTTGATGCTCATGGGAGCGGAATCTTTGCTCTGTTGAGCGATATTTTGGATAACGGACTTCAGTTCGTGGATATTATAACGGGAAGTATCAATAATTTCGTCGGCTGCGGATTTAAGATTTTTTAACCGTTCCTTTTCTATACGGATTCCCTCTAAAAGACTCTTTCCCTGGGCAAGGGGATGATGCCTCCGGGTCTGGCTATAACGCTTCACCAATGTGTCTTCACCGGCTTCGAGAAAAAGGATCTTAAATTGATATCCTTTTTCCTTCAAAGTCTCAAAGATTAACGGGTACGAGGTTAGAAAGCTTTTTTCCCGCAGATCCATGACAAATGCCAGGCCTGCGATTTCCGAGTTGCTTTCAATCGGCAGCTCCACAAATTTGGGGAGAAGCGCCACCGGCATGTTATCGACACAATAGAACTCCACATCTTCCAATGCATCGATTGCGCTGCTCTTCCCTGAACCGGAAAGCCCTGTAATAATGAATATGATCAGCTCTTTCACTTTTGTTCAAGAACAGGGGTTAATATTCTTCTTCCTCCTCTTCTTTAATAATTGAATAGATTTCATCTCTGCTTGTTGCATGCAACAGCTTTTCTTTGAAAGGATCGTTTTTTAAAATTCTCGAAATTCGAGCAAGCAGTTTCAAATGAAGCCCCGTGGAATTTTCCGGTGTAATTAAAAGGAAAAATATGTGGGCGGGCATCCCGTCCATGGAATCGAAGTCGACCCCTTTTTGACTTCGTCCGAAACCGAGGATTAAGGATTCAAGTCCCCTGATTTTCCCGTGCGGGATTCCGATGCCTTGCCCGATACCGGTGCTGCCGAGTCGCTCCCGCTCCATGAGCACCTTCACGAGTTCCTCGCGGTCTATACCGGCAATTTTTGCGATAGGAACAACCAGTTCTTCAAGGACGCCTTTTTTGTCGAACGCTTTCAAATCAACAACAATTGCTTCCTTGGGCAATACATCAAGAATCTTCATTTTATTTTCACCGATAAGTTATCGAGACCTTTGCAAAACACCCCTTTTTGCCCAATTTCTGCGTCACACTAAAATTTTAATCCTTAAAATACTCAATGTATTCTTGCGGTTAAAATTTTCGCGTTCCTTGAACTTAGACAAAAATAAGCATTTTTCAAAGGTCTCTTATCAGCTACGGGGCTGAATCAAACCGTAGTTGCCGTCTTTGCGCCGATAAAGAACATTGACCTGGTTGGTTCTGGCATCCGTAAACACGAGAAAATTATCGTTTACAAGTCCCATCTGCATCACTGCTTCTTCTACATCCATAGGTTTATATTCGATATTTTTAACAAGAATATGGTGAGAAGTGTCATCTTCTCCAAATCGAGTGTCTTCTCCAATGTTTTCTTTTGAGTTGGGTTTCTGTCCGATCCTGTGTTTTCTGATTTTCTGCTTGTTTTTCTTGATCTGTTTTTCGAGCTTGTCCAAAGCGATATCGATGGCAGAGTACATGTCATCCGTCACTTCTTTGCCGTAAATATTCAGCCTGTCTCCAATAATATTAATTTCTGCCATGTGCCGAAATTTTTCAACCGAGAGAACAACACTTGCTTCGGCGGGATTGTATAGATACTTATCAAAACGATCCAGTTTTTCTCCGACATATGCCTTTAAATTTTCAGAAGGATCGAGATTTTTAAAGGTAACGGACGTTTGCATGCTTAAAACCTCCCTAAAATTCTTTGCGTTTGTTCGACGGTAACACTCTCATCATTTCACGATATTTGGCCACGGTTCTGCGCGCAATGCTGATGTTGGATTCTTTTAAAATTTTCGAAATCTTATCATCGCTGTAAGGTTTTTTCGGATTTTCGCTTTCGATGATTTGTCTAATTTTTTCCTGAACGCTGGCAGAGGCCACGGCTTCGCCCTGGATGCGCTGAATGGAACTGTTGAAGAAATATTTCAATTCGAAAATACCCCGCGGCGTGTGAACATACTTATTGGTTGTTACTCTGCTGATGGTTGATTCATGCATTCCGATATCTTCAGCGACATCCCTCAACACCATGGGCTTAAGGAATGCGATACCCTTTTCAAAGAAACCTCGCTGAAACTTGAGTATACTTTCCATCACCCTGTAAATCGTTTTTTGGCGTTGATGGATACTCCGGATGAGCCATGTGGCGGACCTCATCTTGTCCTGTATGTATTCTTTTGCATCGTCGGAAAAATTTCCGTCCTCCTTGAAGGCATTCTTATAAAAATTGTTGACGTGCAATTTCGGCATTCCGTCATCGTTGACCAGTATCACAAACTCATCCTCTATTTTATGCACAAAAACATCGGGATTAATGTATTGGGGTTCCTCTTCGACGAATTGCCTGCCCGGCCTTGGCTCCAAACTCTTAATGACTTGAATGGCGGTGACAACATCTTCTATATTTGCTTTCAAGGATTTTGCGATGGCCCTGTAATTTTTATTTTCGAGATGATGGAGATGATTTTCGATGATTTGAATTACGATGGTGTTGTCGAGGCCAAAATGTTTTGCCTGTATCAGCAGGCATTCTCCGAGATTTCTTGCACAAACACCCACAGGGTCAAAGGTCTGCATTAAGGACAATATTCTATCAACCGCTTCGACGTCAGATCCGCTCATGACGGAAAGATCTTCGACAGAAGAATCTAAATAACCGTCTTCATTTAAGTTGCCGACGATAAGACTTCCGATATTCTCTTCTTCTTCCGTGGGAGATGTCATCAAAAATTGCCAAAGCAAATGTTCTCGCAAAGATTCTTTGTGTGCGATAAATGATTCGAAATTTGGAGATTCTCTTCTTTCGGATTCGAAATGGGTTCTGCCTGATGAACTATATTCATTGATATAATTGTTCCAATCGATATCATCAGGAATATTTTCCTCTATGGTGACTTCTTTTGTTTGGTCGGATTCAGCGGCGATTAGAGCCTCAGCCGAATCAGGGGCGGAATCCTCAACAGTTGAATCTTGAATTTCCTCTTCCAAGGTCGGGTTTTCTTCAAGTTCGTTTCGTATGGTATTCAATAGCTCCAGTCTTGATAGCTGCAAGAGTTTGATTGCCATCTGAAGCTGGGGCGTCATGATGAGTTGCTGAGTGAGTTTCAGCTGCTGTCTGAGTTCAAGAGCCATTTTATAATTTAAACTCGTCTCCTAAATATATCCGCCGAGCGGTTTCGCTGTTAACAATTTTTTCAGGGTTGCCGGATTCGATAATTTTTCCATCATTTAGTATATAAGCTTTGGCACAGACTTCAAGTGTTTCTCTAACATTATGATCAGAAATAAGAATACCGATACCTCTATTTTTAAGATGGACAATGATGTTTTTGATATCGATAACCGCCAAAGGATCTATGCCTGCAAAAGGTTCATCCAGTAAAATAAATGACGGATTCGTCGCCAGGGCGCGCGTTATTTCCAAGCGCCGCCGTTCTCCTCCTGAAAGCTGATTGGCCTTTTGGTTTTTAAGATGTTTTATGCCAAGTTCATCGAGTAGCATCTCTACCTGTTTTTCCTTAATGGATTTTGAGGTAGAAACCATTTCAAGAATCGCCAGGATATTTTGTTTTACCGTTAATTTTTTAAATACTGAGGTCTCCTGGGGAAGATAGCCGACGCCTTTACGGGCCCTGAGATACATCGGAAAATTCGTGATGTCCTCATCATCGAGAAATACATGTCCCTGGTCCGGCTTTATCATTCCAACAGTCATATAAAAGGTTGTGGTTTTGCCTGCGCCGTTTGGCCCGAGAAGCCCGACAACATGGCCGTTTTTAATTTCCATGTTAACATCACTGACCACTCGCTTGCCGTTATATATTTTGACAAGATTTTCAAGAGACAATGTCGCCAATTACTTTTTTCCCTGTTGCCCGGAATAGAATACTGCTTCCACGCGTTTTTTATTCCCGCTTTCGACATTTACGCGACCGTCTGCTCTGTAAAAGGTTATTTTTTCTCCGGAGATCGAATCTTTTCCACTGGTGATTTTTGAACCCTCTCCTGTCAAGACAAGTACCATGGTGGCTGTATTGTATACGGCTTGCTGCGTAACTGCAACCCTGTTGTCGAATTTTATTTTAACGTTCCCCTTGGCGATGATTTCATGAATCGTTCCTTCATTTACAGCAAGAGGTCCTTTGTCGGCAATGTTTTTTCTAAATATAACTTTGAGTCTGTCGGCCGTAATGACGGTGTCTTTTTGTGTCGCTGTTACATTTCCGATAAATTCGGCATAACCGGCCTTATTGTACGAAATCAATTTGTCCGATGTTACATGGATGATTTTGTTTTTTTCAGTGTCAATTTTCTTTTGACTTTGTTGCGTGTCCTGTGCATTTGCAAAATGGGTCACAGCGAATAAAATCAGAGAGAAAATCGTAGCCCAACATCCTAACATCCTGAAAAGATGTTGATTAAAGTGAGATTCCTCCATGAAAGGTTCCTTTAACTTTTCCTTCAAACAAAGTCCTGTTGGTGTTTAAATTGAGTGACATGGCGTCTGCAACGAGCTGAAATGAATCTCCGGTGATATTCACCGGAGCGTTTGAAAAAAGGATTCGCTTTTTATGCTCGTAATACAAATTTTCACACCTTAATTTGTATTGGGTATATTTTACCACAACATTATTGGATATTTCCATGTCGTTGGAATCTGTTTTCAAAAGCCCGCGGTCGGCCGTAATATAAACTTTGGTGCGATCTTTAAGGAAAAATGTTACAGAAAGATCCTTAAATACCGCCTGATTCTTGTCCGTCATATAATCTGCAGAGGCGGCATCGAGACTCCACTCCTTTATTCCGCCTCGTGTGGCGGTCTGATGCGCCTTCCCGATGGAAATATTTGCTTTGTTCGAAACCATAGCCCCTGGGGCGTCGCTTGTTTCAATGCCGTTGCGATCGTATAAAAACACCGTCAAGATAACGCCGAATGCAAGAAGAATAATTGTGATCAATAAAATATTTAACTGTATTCGATGTGTATTCTTTTTCAGTTTCATACCCAAAACCGTTCTAAAATGCTTTCCCAAAGCCCTTTGGCTTTTAATATGGCTTCACAAACTTCTCTCACTGCGCCGCGGCCGCCTTTTGCCGAAGTGATCATATCCGCGTTTTCGCGAAGTGTGGCATGGGCATCTGCAACAGCGATCGAGAGTCCTGTGCGTCTCATCAAGGCAAGATCCGGCAGGTCATCGCCGATACAGGCAACTTCTTCGACTGAAAAACCGGTTCGTTCCAACACCCGGTTGAGTGCGTCGGCTTTATTGGCGACGCCGTCGTAGATAAGATCGATGCCCAATTCTTTGCAACGTTTGGAGAGGGCGTTTGAGCGTCTGCCGGTAATGATGCCCAGATGAATACCCGCCTCCATAAGAAGTCTTATTCCGAGACCGTCTTTAACATTAAAAATTTTTGTTTCCGCGCCGTTGTCGCTATAAACGATGCCGCCGTCGGTAAGAACGCCGTCAACATCCAGAAGAAGAAGTTTTATACTTTTTAACCGATTTGAAACCATCTGCGATTACTAATTAGAATATCGAAATCATAACGGATAAACTTTAACCCCATTTGTGCGATAATGCACATTCGACTTCAGCCCAAGGGCCATGCCGGGTCAATCCAGCAGCGATGTTCGAATGGCTTTGAGCCGGGAAAGCAGGTCATATAAGTCGTCAAGTCTTAACGAATTCGGCCCGTCGCTCAATGCCTTGTCGGGGTCGGGATGAACTTCCATAAACACGCCGTTTGCGCCGGCTGCAACCGCCGCACTGGCAAGGGTTGATGCAAATTCACGCTGCCCTCCGGAACTGTTGCCGGCACCGCCGGGAAGCTGAACACTGTGAGTTGCATCAAAGATCACCGGCCACCCCGTATCCTGCATGATCTTAATCCCTCGGAAATCCACCACGAGATTGTTATAGCCGAACATTGTTCCCCGTTCCGTGATCAGGATCTGGCGATTTCCTGCAGAGATCACCTTTTCAACGACATTGACAATATCCCATGGCGCGAGGAATTGTCCTTTTTTAATATTCAAGGGTTTTCCGGTTTTGGCGATTTCTACTATCAGATCGGTTTGTCTGCATAAAAAGGCGGGAATCTGAATGATATCCAGTACCTGGACTGCATCGACAATTTCAGTGACCTGGTGAACATCCGAAAGAATCACAAGGTCGAGTTCCGATTTGATCTGTCCTAGAATTTTTAGTCCTTCTGTTAATCCGGGTCCTCTAAAGGAATGAATGGAGGTACGGTTGGCTTTATCATAAGAAGCCTTAAAAATGAAAGGGATATTCAATTGATCGGTCAACTCTTTTAAGAACGAAGCAATTTTAAACGTCATTTCATAATTTTCTATGACACACGGGCCTGAGATCAATACCAAATCCGATGCTTGTCCGATGGAGATATTGCCTGCCTTAACGATATTGCCCGTCATTATAAATCCCTTGTTTTGAATCCGACTGTTTTTTTTCGACTTCCGACTTCGGCAAGCTGGAAAACCCGCCCTACAAACTTCTGATTTATAGTTTTCTGTTTTTCTGCCTAAGACTTCCGCTTGCCGCGGCGTAGCTCGGAGAGCGAAGCCGGGACCTCCGTCCTCTGATATCCGGCGTTTTCATATCTATCGCGCATGCTGAAAAAAGTCAAGAAACGAAAAAATGGAAAAGAGCCCTTGATTACAATCTTTTTTATTGTTATTAGCAGACAGTTACAATAATGAAAGGATGAATTTAACCCATTGAAAACTGTCAAGAAAGTTTTAAAGTCAAAAGTGTTTTTGGTAATTTGCCTGATTGTACTTATGCCTGTGGTGTGGATTGTTACAGTCAGATTCGAAGGTAATAAACCGTCCATCGTCATTGAGGAACCATCTCCGTATATCGGTAAGGCCCAGTCGCTTTCCGTTACCGTGTCCGATCCGAAAAGTGGTGTTCGAAAAATATGGATCGGTCTTGTCAAAGACGGCACTGAAACGGTTCTGTTAAAAAAAGATCTGCCGTCCGCCGGTCTATTTAGAGGGGGAAAAGATTTAAAGGCATCCTTTAACTTGAACATCGAGCCAAAGAGCCTGGGAGTGACGGACGGTAAGGCAATGCTGCGGATGTTTGCAACCGATTATTCCTGGCGGAATTGGATGCGCGGGAACAGAGCGTATTTGGAAAAAGAGGTCATCATTGATACAACGCCTCCGAATGTGGATGTTCTCAGTAAAATCCAAAATGTCAGTCAAGGCGGAAGCGGTGTTGTTATTTACAAACTCTCCGAGCCTTGCGATAAAAGTGGTGTCGCTGTGGGGAATGACTTTTTCCCAGGGTATTCTGGATACTTTAAGGATAAAAATGTCATAATGGCCTTTTTTGCGCTGAATTATCAACAAGGACCGGGCACACGAATGTTTGTCAAGGCGATTGATCTTGCCGGGAATACGGCCAAAGCTGGGTTTCGATATTACATTAAAAAAAGAAATTTCAGAAAGGTTTCAATACATATTTCAGACAAGTTTCTAAATTGGAAAATGCCGGAGTTTAACGTCGAAGTTTCGCCGGATTCCAAAACGCCGATGGTTGACAAGTTTCTTAAAATTAACCGCGAACTCCGTGCGTCAAACACAAAAAAACTGTTAGAAATCACCAGCAATTCAGAAGGGAAGCTTTACTGGAAAAATTCATTTTTAAGGTTTCCCAATTCGGCAAGAGAATCCAGTTTTGCGGATCATCGAAGATATGTCTATAAACATCATGTGATCGATCAGGAGGTTCATCTGGGCCTGGATCTGGCTTCGGTGGCGCACTCTCCGGTACCGGCCGCCAATAATGGGAAGGTCGTTTTTTCCGGATATCTCGGCATTTACGGAAACACAGTGGTCATAGACCATGGCTTTGGCTTGTTCAGCACCTATTCGCATCTAAGCGGATTTGATGTCAAAGAGGGACAAGTAGTATCCAGGGGCGAAATTATCGGCCATACCGATAGTACAGGGCTGGCCGGCGGAGACCATCTTCATTATGCGATGCTGGTTCATAATACCTTTGTGAATCCGGTTGAATGGTGGGATGCAACCTGGATAAAAAATAATATCACGAGCAAAATCAAAAGAATAAAATCTTATAATTAGCATCTGTTCTGGAAGCAACGACGGGTTATTTTTTAATACCCTGTTATTTCAGCCGGGAGTTTTATTTTTTTTATGCAATGAGGCAAACAGCAGGTAATGAAAAAACATAAGATAAATAAATCATATCAACAGATCAATGAGAAGATCAGGTCCGGTGAGGTGGTGGTTGTGACCGCTGAGGAGATCATCGGCATTGTGAAAGAACAAGGACCGGTTGAAGCAGCCAGACACGTGGATGTCGTGACGACCGGCACATTTGCGCCGATGTGTTCGTCAGGGGCGTTCATAAATTTCGGGCATGCTGTTCCGAGAATCAAGGCATCCAATGTGTGGCTGAACAACGTATCGGCATATGCGGGCATCGCTGCGGTAGATTGCTATATCGGCGCAACACAGCCATGTGAGGATGATCCGCTGAACAAGGTCTATCCGGGTGAGTTTAACTACGGCGGCGGCCATGTCATCCAAGACCTGGTCGCGGGAAAGAAAGTCTACTTAAAAGCCGACGCCTATGGCACGGACTGCTATCCAAACAGATTTTTTGAAAAAGAAATTGTATTGAACAAGCTCCCCAATGCCACACTTTGCAATCCCAGAAACGGATATCAAAACTATAACTGTGCCGTTAACTTGACCAATAAAACCGTTTATACTTACATGGGCGCGTTGAAACCCGGGGCCGCCAATGCGAATTATTGTTCTTCCGGGCAGCTGAGCCCGCTTTTAAATGATCCTTATTATAAGACCATCGGTCTCGGCACCAGAATCTTTCTCGGAGGAGGCGTTGGATATGTCACTTGGTATGGCACACAGCACAACCCTTCGGTAGAAAGGACTAAACACGGGTTTCCCAATACGCCGGCCGGAACGCTGTGGGTGATGGGAGATCTCAAGAAAATGAGTCCAAAGTGGCTGATGGGGGTTAGTATTCAAGGGTATGGATGCTCGCTTGCCCTCGGACTGGGTATTCCCATCCCCATACTGAACGAGGAAATCATCCAATACACTGCGGTATCCGATGATGAACTGTTCACTCAGATTGTTGATTATGGCCATGATTACGGCAAAGGTATCTCAAAAAGCTACGGTCAGGTCAGTTATGCAGAATTAAAAAGCGGCCATATCAAATTCAGGGACGAAGAAATACCGACATTTCCGTTATCCAGCATCGTTAGAGCGCGTGAAATCGCTGAAATGCTGAAGCGATGGATTTCAAGCGGTAAATTTTTAATCGGAGAACCGCAGTTTACACTGCCGAGATAATCAATCAACAATTAACAATCATAGACACGCGGCGCAAGCGCCTGCGCTACGCGTAATGAATTAAGTGCCCGATACCATACGCACATTTATTGCCGTTGAAATTCCGGAAAATATTACCTCCGGCATCCGTGAACTTCAGCAGGATCTAAAAGATTACGGGATTGACATTCGATGGATTCGTCCTGAAAATATTCATCTGACCTTAAAGTTTATAGGAGATGTTCAATCGGATGATATTGATAACATTTCCGGGGCAATATCCACAACAGCTAAAGGGGTTTCATCCATACCCCTTCAGGCAAAAGGTATCGGTGTTTTCCCGGGCGTAAAACGCCCCCGCGTTCTATGGGTTGGTCTCACCGGACAACTCGAGCTTCTCACAAAATTGCAAAAAACGCTGGATGCAAATCTGAAGGGCATTGGTTTTCCTCCGGAAAAACGGCCTTTTAAGGGGCACCTGACCATCGGTCGTATAAAAACAAAAATGAACAGCAAAACATTTGTTGATGCATTGTTGGCGTTCAGAAGTTTTGAATCCGAGACATTTGTCGCCGACAGAATTGTATTATTCAAAAGTGAATTGAAACCAAACGGTGCGGTGTATACAAAACTGGCAAGCGCAACGTTGGGATAAAATTCCGAAGCGGCGCTGCAAAGCGACATCTTTTGGCTCGGCCCAAGGCGTGGAACAGTTTGACAAAAAAGTAAAAAATGGATAATATTCTTTTAAAAAATCAGGATTCTTTGCGCCATCCCTGGTCGAAATCAAACGTATTAAAGAAGAGATATTTTTCCCGGCAAACCGGGTGAAACTTCCGAGACATTCACCGACACCCTTGGGTGATCAACTGGAGGGAACAATGGGCATTTCACCGGACAAAGAGAAGGCGGTAAAAACTGCCATGGGGCAGATAGAGCGCCAATTTGGAAAAGGCGCTATTATGAAACTGGGAAGCAGTGCGATTGTCGATGTGCCGGTTATATCCACCGGATCTCTCGCTCTTAACAAGGCACTGGGTATTGGCGGTTTTCCCAGAGGCCGGGTGATTGAGATCTACGGGCCCGAGTCATCGGGCAAAACCACGCTTGCCCTTCATGCGGTTGCAGAAGCTCAAAAAAAGGGGGGGATAGTCGCCTTTATCGATGCCGAACATGCGATAGATATTTCCTATGCCAGAAAACTCGGGGTCAATTGCGACGATCTGCTGGTCGCACAGCCGGATACCGGGGAGCAAGCGCTTGAAATTGCAGATATGCTGGTAAGAAGCGGGGCCCTGGATATTATTGTAATCGACTCCGTAGCCGCACTCGTGCCCCGGGCTGAAATAGAAGGTGAGATGGGGGATTCACATATGGGGCTTCAAGCCAGGCTTATGTCCCAGGCGTTGAGAAAATTAACCGGCACCATCAGCAAGACGAGGACCGCACTGATATTCATCAACCAGATTCGTATGAAAATCGGTGTGGTATTTGGGAATCCCGAAACAACGACCGGGGGCAATGCGCTGAAATTCTATTCCAGTGTCCGACTTGATATTCGTCGAATCGGCGCGATCAAGGATGGGCAGGAGATGGTGGGCAATCGGACACGGGTGCGTGTTGTTAAAAATAAAATGGCGCCGCCGTTTGCCGAAGCTGAATTCGATATCCTGTATGGAGAAGGAATAGCAAAGACAGCAGATCTTGTTGATACCGGGGTTTCGACGGGCATCATCGAAAAAAGCGGTTCATGGTATTCTTATGATGGCGAAAGAATCGGGCAGGGCCGGCAAAACGTACAAAATTTTTTAAAAGACAACCCGGATATTTACAACTCGGCATTGACCAGAGTCAAAGAAGCCTTAGGTTTATCCAAAAAGGAAAGCGACAACACTCAGGATAATTCATAACATGGGGTAAAATATGACGGGCAACGAAGTACGTAAGACATTTCTTGATTATTTTGAAAAACATCACCATCGAGTTGTAAGGAGTTCATCCCTTGTTCCATCTGATGACCCGACGCTCTTATTTGTCAATGCCGGCATGGTGCAATTCAAACGGGCCTTTCTCGGTGAAGAAAAACGAAGCTATGTCAGAGCGACGACGGCCCAGAAGTGTGTTCGTGCCGGCGGCAAGCATAACGATCTGGAAAACGTCGGGTATACTGCAAGACACCATACATTTTTCGAGATGATGGGCAATTTCTCCTTTGGGGATTATTTTAAGGAAAAGGCCGTTGAATTCGGGTGGGACCTGTTGACCAATGGTTTCGGGCTTCCCGAAGATAAACTGTGGGTTTCGATTTATCTGGATGACGATGAGGCCCATGACCTCTGGCACAAAAATATCGGGGTGCCGGAGAACCGGATTTTACGATTCGGAGAAGAAGACAACTTTTGGGCCATGGGGGATACCGGCCCTTGCGGTCCCTGCAGTGAAATACATATTGATCGGGGTGAGGCCTACGGGTGTGGAAAACCCGATTGTAAAGTGGGATGTGATTGCGATCGTTTTTTGGAGATTTGGAATCTTGTCTTCATGCAGTTTGACCGGGATGTTTCAGGCAAATTGACCCCCCTTCCCAAGCCGAGTATCGATACGGGCCTGGGTCTTGAACGGATGGTCTCCATTGTCCAGAATGTGCCGTCAAATTATGACATCGATTTGATTCGCCCGATAATGAACAAGGTCGAGGATCTTTCCGAAAAGCGACTCGGAGAATCCCGGGGATCGGATGTTGCGATGAAAGTCATTGCAGACCACAGCAGAGCTGCGGCATTTCTCATCGGTGACGGCGTATTGCCTTCCAATGAGGGAAGGGGATATGTGCTTCGGCGAATTATGCGCAGGGCTATCCGGTACGGACGTAATATCGGACTCACCCGGCCGTTTTTACATGAAACGGCAAGAGTCGTGTTCGATATTATGAAACCGGCCTATCCCGAACTGACCGAAGCGGCGTCATTTATCACCAACGTTATTGAAAACGAAGAGATTCGGTTTTCAGAAACCCTTGATCACGGCCTCAGGCTTCTCAACGAAAATCTTCTGAGCTTAAAAGAAAAGGGGCAAGGTCAAGTGCCGGGAGAACTCATTTTCAAGCTTTACGATACCTATGGATTCCCGGTGGACATTGTCAGGGATATTGTCAGGGATGAAGATATGTCGCTCGACCTCGAAGGCTTTGATCAGGCCATGGACGCCCAGCGCGAAAGATCCAAAGCCATCACGGCATTTACCAGCATCAGTGATGCGTATAAAAATCTTTCAGCATATGGAATAATGGCCAAATTCGTGGGATATGATACGGTGTCCTGCCAATCAAAAATTCTGGTAATGGTTAAAGACGGTGAGGAGGTTCAAGCGGCGTCCAAAGGGCAATCCATCGAGATCGTTACCGATGTGACACCGTTTTATGGTGAAGCCGGCGGGCAGGTCGGCGATACCGGAACAATTTCTGCGGATAATCTTGAAATTCAAATCTCCGATACGGTAAAGGATCCCACCGGTTTGATTATTCACAAGGGAAAAGTCATCAACGGAACCGTCAGCAAGGGAGATGACGTAACCCTTGCCGTGGATGATCGCCGGCGTTTGGCGACGGCCCGCAATCACACCGCCACTCATTTGCTTCATTTTGCTTTGAGAAAAACGCTGGGAGATCATGTAAAACAGGCTGGTTCGCTGGTGTCACCGGACAGGCTTCGTTTCGATTTTACACATTTTTCCCAGCCGGATTCCGAAACGCTCGAAAAAATTGAAACCCTCGTGAATGAAAAAATCCTGGAAAATTTGCCGGTTCAGACGGTGGAAATGGAATCCGAACAGGCTTTCAAGACAGGTGCTACGGCACTTTTTGAAGAAAAGTACGGGGACCGGGTCCGGGTGGTATCCCTGGCGGATTTCAGTAAAGAGCTTTGCGGGGGGACCCATAGCCATAGGACCGGCGATATCGGTCTTTTTAAGATTGTCGGAGAATCGAGTGTCGCTTCGGGAATCAGGCGGATCGAGGCATTGACCGGTACGGCCGCACTGGATTACATCCAAAAAAGCATAAAACGTCTGCATGATGCAGCCCTGTTGCTCAAAGAACATCCGGATGCCGTCATCCAAAGGATTGAGAAAATATTGTCTCACCAGAAGGCGATGGAAAAAGAACTGGAACACTTAAAGGCCGGAATCGCCGCACAGTCGGCGCACTGGACGATAGAGGATACCAAAACCATCGACGGCGTTCGGGTGCTGGTAAAAAAGGTATCCGTCGACAAACCCGCTGCATTGAGAGATCTGGCCGATCGATTCAAGGAAAAACTAAAGTCGGGTGTCGTGATTCTCGGCAGTACGGATACGTCAAAGGCGCTGCTCATTGTCGTTGTGACCAAGGATTTGACGGACCGATTCCACGCCGGGAAAATCATCAAGGAGATTTCATCTGTGGTCGGCGGCGGCGGCGGTGGAAGGCCGGATATGGCGCAGGCCGGAGGAAGCAGACCCGAGAAACTCGATGAAGCCCTCGAAAAAGCCTATGAGGT
>Ga0307440_1000640_pt1 | contig 17303 bp, 15 predicted proteins | sample SalMarWE160410MG_FD_202150 | JGI IMG/M metagenome (GOLD analysis project Ga0307440, IMG submission 202150) | Salt marsh sediment microbial communities from the Plum Island Ecosystem LTER, Massachusetts, United States - WE1604-10 | ecosystem: Environmental > Aquatic > Marine > Intertidal zone >... | reverse complement strand
AACTTGGACATGGGATGGGAAAAGCTTTAAAACTAAATTTGCCTCTCGATCCCTTTACTGAAGGTGATTCTTACATTGAAGTTATGGATGGAATTTTCGAGCCAGCTCTAAGGTGGTATAAACCGGATGCACTCGTGGTTATGGTCGGCGCTGATGCACATTTTTCAGATCCTCTTGCGGATTTGATGCTTACTACTTTGGATTATGAAAAAATATTCAAAAAAATTTTAGGCTATGCTGATAGATATTCCAACGGCAGAATAATGTTTACTCTTGGCGGCGGTTATTCAATAACGGCAACACCACGGATATGGGCACTCTTATATTTGTTAATTGTCGACCGGCAAATTCCCGAAAGACTTCCCGAAAAATGGAGGAAAAAATGGAGTGAAAGAATCGGAACCGAACTTCCGGAATTTCTGCATGATATTCTTCCTGCTTATGAACCAATACCCAGGAAAGGAGAAATTGAAAAAAATAATAGGGACCTCATTCGTAGGATAAAAGACTCAGTGGTACAATACTGGATTTAGTCTTTAAGCTAAAAAACCTTCCATCATAAATTCTAACCACTCACTCAGAAATATGTAACTTTTTGCTTGTCGGTTTTTTAATATAGAACAATCAAAAACCTTAACTATTTATGAGGATTTTAGTGAAAAAAGTAGCCTTTTTAGAACTTTTGGTGCTTTCTGCACTGGTTATATTCAGTTGTAAGAATAACAAAGATATTCCTACCACGAAGGGTGACATTTTAACTTTCAGGAATAACAATTCACACACCGGTACATTTACAACTGATGATAATAAACAATCTGATGGTTTTAATTGGATATTTAAAACCAACGGGCCAATCAGGTCCACTCCAGCAGTTTTTAATGGAGTAGTTTTTTTCGGAAGCTCTGACGAAAATTTTTATGCTGTTGACCTGAACTCAGGAAATGAAAAATGGAAATATGAAGCGGGCGGATCAGTAACTTCATCAGCTTCAATTTTGGGGGATAGAATATTTTTCAGTAGTCGCAACGGATACTTATATGCATTGAACTTAAATTCCGGAAAAGAAAGTTGGAAGGTTAATCTCGGTAAAGATCTTCCCTACGCCTGGGGATTTGATTATTACTTATCATCACCAGTGGTAGAAAATAATAATATTTATATCGGAAGTGGTAACGGGAAATTTTATTCAATAGATGCAAGCGATGGAAAAGTGAACTGGAAATTTAATTGTGGCTCGAGGATAAGAACTACAGCAGCAGTAAGTGAAAAGTTTATTTTGTTTGGTGATATGGACGGTAGATTTTATGCCCTTTATAAAAATAACGGCTCGCAGGCGTGGAAGTTTGAAGTTGAAGGAATCAATTATGATAATTCAAAATTTGGGTTTGACAGAAAATCAATAATGAGCTCTGCAGCAGTTTCCGGAAATAATGTAGTGTTCGGAAGCCGCGACGGTAAATTATATAATATAGATATTCAAACAGGGAAAGAAATATGGAAAGTTAGTCACGGAACGTCCTGGATAATCACGTCTCCGGCAATTTATAACAGTGTTGTTTATGAAGGAAGTTCTGATGCAAGGTTTGAGCAAGCCGTTGATTTAAAAACAGGAAAAGAGATATGGAAGACAAATTCAAAACAGGCAGTCTGGTCTTCTCCTGCAGTTACAAGTAACTCTGTTTATTTTGGAGATTTTTCCGGCACTTTATTCGCACTTGATCCGAAAACCGGGAAGGAAAAGTGGAACAATAATTTAATGGATTGTTTTATAGCTTCGTCCCCGGTTGTAGTGGAGAACAAAATAATCATAGGGGGTGACGATGGAAATCTCTATTGCATAAATGGTACTAATAAAATTAATAATGCAAAAAATATTAATCGTGCAGTGTATTGGGAAGAGAGTAAATCCTTTAATTGGTTTCATAACGGAGTTGATGTAGCTATAAGAGATTATTTTAAATCCGGCGGTTACGAAGTACTTGATAAAAATTCACTTGCAAAATTTTTTAGCGATCAAATTAAATCTAAATCCCGAAGTGTTGTCGTTTTCGCCTCCAATTACGTCCCTTTTACTGTTTTCGACGAAAAAGAAAATAATTTTCTTATAAATGATTATCTAACTAATAATGGCAAAGTTGTATTCCTTGGTGCAAATCCCCTGGGATATATTTATGATAAGAAAACCGGAAAACTAACAGGTATCGATTTTAGAATACCATCAAAAATCTTTGGAGTTAACTATGAGGGAGAGCTAACTGATGCTATGAAGGGGTGGTTTTATTCCTGCGTTACTCCCGAAGGAGAAAAATGGGGATTATCCGGATGGTGGGTGGGAATTGCATCTGTTGCTAAAAATCAGGTTAGCAAAGTTCTGGCTAAAGACGAAAATGGCAATGCAGCGGCCTGGGTTAAAAATTTTGGAGGACCGGAAGGGACTGGTCTCGTACAGCTATGGGTGAACAGGTCAATTCAGCAAGACTATTCTGCTATGAAAAATGCAGCAGAATATGGATTATAGTTAAATTTTGCATTTTATAGAATAATTTAAGGCATCGTTTTTGAACTATAATTTAGTGGTACTTATTATTTTTTCTATATTTGATCCGTAGTCTTACAATTACGTTAGTTGTAACATTTTGAGTACGAAATAGTATAAAATTAATGAAAAATTTACTTGAAGTTTAACTTAAAATTATTATCTTAACGCTATATGAACTAATGCTTTGCCTATGAAAAGAGTTGGGTTACTATTTTTTCTAATAATACTAAGTGTTTCCCTATTTGCGCAGGACTATTCCCGGAAATTTACTGATGGCCTGAATTACGAAACAAGCAAAGTTTCAGATAATGATTCTGTACTTGTGTGGGTATTTTTTAAAGACAAAGGGAAATCACTTAGAAAATATTTTGAAGACCCATCGCTAGTTGTTAGCGAAGCTTCCCTCGAAAGGCGATCTCACGTTATTAAAAATGGTTCACTAATTGATCAGACTGACCTTCCCGTCAATAGAGATTATATAAAACAAATTCAAAAATTTGGTGTAAAAGTTAAGAACGCGACGAAATGGTTTAATGGTGTTTCAGGTTATGTTTTAAAGAGAAATCTAGATAAAATTGCCGCTCTCAGCTTTGTTAAAAAGGTTGATTTTGTCGGAAGATATATAAATAATGTAAAACCTATAATTGGTGAGAATAATAATCTACGGAGTAATTCTTTTCTGAACAAAAATAGTATTGTTGCTCATACTTATGATTATGGACAATCTCTCGCAGAATTAGAACAGATTAAAGTTCCAGAAGTTCATGACATGGGTTATACAGGAAATGGAATTATTATTTGCTTAATGGATGCAGGGGTGAGCAACCTGCAGCATGAAGTTTTCCAAAATATTCATATCCTTGACCAATATGATTTTGTAAATCATGATAGTGTAGTTGCAAACCAGGCAGACTCGGGAGACGGTGAGCATGGTACGTATACACTGGCATTAATCGGCGGATTCAAGTCAGGTGAATTGATCGGCCCGGCATTCGATGCGACTTATCTTTTAGCAAAAACAGAAAACACACAAAGCGAGTCTTCAATTGAAGAAGATAACTGGATAGCCGCAGCCGAATGGGCGGATAGTTTAGGCGCGCAGGTTACTTCTACTTCTTTAGGTTATCGTTATGATTTTACTTCCGGAACGGGATATACCGCACAGGACATGAATGGACACACTGCCATAATTACACTTGGTGCTGAAATGGCTGTGAGAAAAGGAATTGTAGTGGTTAATTCAGCAGGCAATGATGGAGATAAAGTAGATCAGAATACATTAAATGCTCCTGCGGATGGGGATAGTGTAATTGCTGTAGGTGCAGTTAATGTTTCCGGAACACGTGCATCGTTTAGTAGTTATGGCCCGACCGCAGACGGCAGAATAAAACCCGATGTTATGGCAGATGGTGTTGATAATTATATACCTATTGGGACTCCTGGAAATACTAGCGGTTACTTTTCTGGTGTTTATTCTGGAACATCTTTTAGCTGTCCACTAGTGGCAGGTGTTGCTGCTTTAATTCTGGAAGCACACCCAAACTGGACTCCGATGGAAGTTAGAGATGCTTTGAGAAATACGGCTTCTCAAAGCTCCAGCCCCGATAGTTTATATGGTTGGGGCATAATAAACGCTCAGGCCGCTATAGATTATAGTCCGACGGCAATAGATAACGATAAGGGAAATAAAAACAAAAAAAATAATGTTCCTGATAATTATGAACTTGCACAAAACTTTCCTAATCCATTTAATCCCTCAACTACAATAAAATATGAAATAAAAGAAGGAGGTTATGTTACTCTAAACGTTTATAACCTGTTAGGGAACCTTGTTGCAACTCTGGTGGATGAAAATGAACCGGCCGGAACTTATTATGTTTCCTTTAATTCTAATTCAGAAAAAAATCCACTTCCAAGCGGCGTTTATTTTTACAGGTTGCATGTGGGAGATTTTGTAGCGACTAAAAAGATGGTGATAATGAAGTAGTCTTATTATTGATTACATATTTAGTTTTTTAATTCCTTCCCTGCTATATCTTTTCATATAATATTTTTTCATTTTTTCGAAAGGGAATTTATCCCTGTAAAAAAAACACTGCAAACCAAGTCCATCCAGTCCTGCAAAAAATAAACGAGCTTCCGACATTGGTTCTTTTATTCCGACTTCTTTAAAAAGTTTTTCAATTATTTTAAGATAAATCTGTGCAAATTTAATATTAACAGTTTGTGAAGTTTCAAATATTTCCGGTTGAAGTGACATCGCAAAATAAAGTCTCCAGAATTCCTCCTCGTTCTTCATATAATCAAACATTGCCTGAATTATAAAAGCAATTTTATCATATGGATCATCTATGTTATTTAGTTGATCCTGCAAAAAATTTCCTGAATTAAGCGCTTCTTCAAAAATGGCGTTTAATATTTTTTCTTTGCTCACGAAGTAGTTGTAGGCAAGGCCTTTCGATATTCCCGCTGCCTTCGCAATATCGCTTATTGAAGTTCCATGGAATCCTTTATTAGCAAATAATTTCAGCGAACTGTCCAGTATAAGTTGGCGGGTTTTATTTCTGATTTCTTTGTTCTGTTCTTTCGTTCGCGGCATGTTTTTAACTGAATAAATGTTCAGTCATAAACATATCTTTTATATTTGTCTTATTCAAGATGTTAATTTATTCAGAGGCTACTTGACAAAGAAAACAAATTGCTTTATTTTTGACTGAACGTTTAGTCAATATATTAACGAAGGAAATATGAAAAAGTTGGTATTGCTAAGTATAGTCTTATTCACAGGGAGGTTGTTATTAGCACAAAGCGCTGAGGAGATAATAAAAAAAGCTGAAGACGCAGTTAAGGGAAAGACCTCGCATGCGGAAATTGAAATGATAATTAAAACTCCTGATTATACTCGTGATTTAAAGATGAAAAGCTGGTGGATTGGGAATGATAAAGCTTTGATAATAACAGAAGCGCCGATAAAAGAAAAGGGCAATAAAACACTTAAAATCGGAAATGAAATGTGGGAGTATCTAAAGAATACTGAAACGACAATTAAAATCCCTCCCTCGATGATGTTGCAATCGTGGAACGGTTCCGATTTCACAAATGATGATCTCGTGAGAGAATCTAATTTAACAAAGGATTACAATCAAAAAATAATTGCTGAAGAAAATATAAGCGGACAGGATACCTGGAAAATTCAGTTAATTCCAAAACCGGATGCACCAGTTGTTTGGGGAAAGATTTATTACTGGGTAATCAAGAAAAATTATCTCCCTTCTGTGGTGCAGTATTTCGACGAAAAAGGAAATATGGTACGCTATCTTGTTTATTCTGATATAAAAAATTTTCATAATAGAGTAATTCCTTCCAAATGGGTAATGCATAATAACAAAAAAGAAGGTCATTCAACCACTATAATAATAAATGATATTGAATACGATATAAATATTCCTGATAGAATTTTTTCTTTTCAGGAACTTGAGCGGGGAAATTAAAAGTGAAGCTTCTGATAAAACTTGCCTGGAGAAATATCTGGCGAAATAAAAGAAGATCGATTCTGACACTTGCTGCTGTTATCTTTGCTGTGTTTATGGCTATTGGAATGAGAGGAATCCAACTGGGGACTTATGCCCTTAATATTAAAACAGCGGTTGAACTTTTTTCAGGTTACCTGCAAGTACAGGCAAAAGGGTACAATGATACTCCAAAACTATCATTGTGTTTTGCGGAAGATAAAAACATTATTTCGGCACTCAAAAATACAGAGGGTATTCAAAGTTATTCATCACGAATATATGCGGACGGTTTGATCAGCTTTAAAGACAATTCCCGCGGTGTATCAATTTTTGGAATAGAGCCAGATCAAGAAAAGAAAGTAACAACTTTTGTGGAGAATATTGATAAAGGTAAATTCTTTGATTCAGATTCTTCAAATGAAATTGTAGTTGGTACGCAATTATTGGAAAACCTGAACGCAAAAATTGGTGACGAGATTGTGTTGCTTGCGCAGGGTTATGATGGTTCCCTAGGAAATCAAAAGTATAAAATTGTAGGTACGGTAAGACTTGGTGCAAAAGAGTTGGAATCCACTGTTGTTTTTATGGGATTGAAAACCGCACAATCACTGCTGGCGATGGGAAACAAAGTTAATGTAATTGCTATTAAGACAAGTGATTTAAATAGCTTAAACGAAATAGAAAGTAACTTAGCATCTAAAATTAAAAATAGGGAATTGACTGTACTTCCCTGGAATAAAGTAAACCCGGAACTTCAGCAAGCTATTCAATTAGATAATGTGAGTGGAATTCTTTTTCTTGGGATATTAATAGTGATAGTAGCTTTTGGAATTTTGAATACGGTTCTGATGTCTGTTACGGAAAGGTTCAGAGAGTTCGGTGTTGTTTTATCTATTGGAATGCCGCAGAAGAAACTAACATATCTGGTCTATATTGAAACATTGTTCATTGCGGTTATCGGTTTAATATTCGGAAATCTACTTGGATATATAGTAAACTATTATCTTATTCTTCATCCTATTGTTTTTGGTGGTGAATTAAAAAATCTTTATGAACTTTATCATTTTTTACCGGAACTAAGATCATCGCTGCAGGTTTCGATTTTTGTTTATGTGTCGCTTTCAATAATAGGTATTTCTCTTCTTTCCTGCTTGTACCCTGCTTATAAAGTTTACAAGCTTGAACCTTTAAAAGGAATAAGGCAGACTTAATATGAGTTATAAAACAAGGGAAAGATAATGCTGTTAAAATTAGCATGGAGAAATATTTGGAGAAACAGAAGAAGATCCTTGATAGTTCTCACTTCGGTTATGGTTGGACTTGTTGCAATTATAATTAGTGATGGTTTATCAAACGGCATGATTGGGCAGATGCTTTTTAATCAAATCAATTTAAACATTTCCCACATTCAGATTCACAAAAAAGGTTTTAATAATAATAAAGTTGTAAAGAATTATATTCCCGATTATAAAAAGGTAGAACAAATTCTAAAAAATGATAAATATATAAAGGCGTACAGTAAAAGAGAATTTGTAACCGGAATATTAAGTAGTGCAAACAACTCATCGGGTGTTATGATTTATGGAATTAATCCGGCTGAGGAGGCTAATGTTTCAATTATTAAAAATTCCATAATTGAAGGAAGCTATTTAACAAATAACAAGCGCGATATTATTATTGGTAAAAAGCTTGCTGAAAAACTCGAAGTAGAGGTTGGAGATAAAGTTGTTGCAATGGCAAATACCCTTAAAGGGAGCATCGGATCGGAAGTTTTCAGAATTGTTGGAATATTCAGAACGGCAAGTTCTGAATTCGATAAAATGGCAATTTATATTCATGCTGCGACTGAACAAAACATGCTTAACATTGGTGATAAATATTATGAATACGCAGTAATCACAAAAGATTATGGCAATGTTGACCAGGTACAAAAAAATCTTGAAGCTAAACTCGGCAGTAGTTACGAGGTATTAAGCTACAAAGACCTATTACCAATGTTGATCTACCAGATAGAGCTTTATAAAGAAACAATGTGGATACTGAATGTAATAATCGGTCTCGCATTAATTTTTGGAATAGTCAATTCTATGCTTATGTCTGTCTTTGAACGAATCAGGGAATTTGGTGTGTTGATGTCGATAGGGATGAAGAATTCCAGAATTTATTCAATGATAGTAACCGAAGCATTTATAATCGGAATTGTCGGGACGGTGACCGGACTAATAATCGGGCTGCTACTTGAAATTCCTCTAGCCCACACCGGGATTGATCTGAGTTTTTTCTCAACCGGCTTGGAAGCATTCGGTATTGGTACAGTGATTTACCCTGTCCTTTCGGTCGGTAATATAATTATGTCATCATTGTTTATGCCTTTTGTTGCAGTTCTTGGAGCTCTTTACCCTGCGTATAAAGCTATAAAGCTGGAACCGATTTATGCAATCTATTATGTGTAAATATTTAAATGGAATTTAAGATGGAAATTTTAAGAACTGAAAAATTGGAAAAAACTTACCAGGATAACGGCGTACCAGTTAATGCGATAAAAGGAATTGACCTGAAAATTGAAAAGGGTGAATTCCTTGTAATTGCCGGACCATCAGGTTCCGGAAAGACAACTCTTCTAAATTTGCTGGGCGCATTGGATAAACCAACAAACGGAAAAGTGTTTTTCGAAAATGAAGATCTGACACAGAAGGATAAAAACCAGCTTTCCTCCTTAAGGCTACACAAACTTGGATTTATATTTCAGGCTTATAATTTAATCCCCGTTTTATCAGCACTTGAAAATATTGAATTCAGCATGATGCTGCTGGGAATCCGTGAAAAGGAAAGAGAAAGCAAAGCACTATCACTGATGGATGAGCTCGGCATTAAAGCTCTTGCTCACAAAAGACCGAACGAAATGAGTGGTGGCCAGCAACAGAGGGTTGCAGTTGCGAGAGCTATTGTTAATAATCCAACAGTAGTTCTTGCTGATGAGCCAACCGCAAATCTTGATTCAGTTACTGCAGGACACCTTTTAGACTTAATGGAACAGATGAACAAAGACAAAAACATAACATTTATTTTTTCATCTCACGATAAACAAGTTATGGATAGAGCGAAAAGATTGCTCATTCTTAAAGACGGTAGAATAGAAAAATCCTGATACAGTTGTTATGAAATTATATCATAAGATTTTGTTATTCGTAGTTTTTGCAACCTTATGTTCAAAGGTTTATGCTCAATATGACATCACTTTTACCGGTTATGCAGTTGACATGCCGGTGTATACTTTTAGCTCAGACAGAACACCTTCATTTTTCCCAAGTGAGAGTCAATTATTAAATCTTACAAGACTAAGACTCAAACCTCAGATTTTTTTATGGTCCGGTGCAAGAATTAATATTGAATATGAAATGGATGCATTGCTGGCAAAAGATATAAATAATAGCGAGATAAATCAGGTTACAGTAAATCGGCAGTTAATAAATATGAAGTGGAATATTGCATCCGGCAATAAATACCAGTTAAGCCATTATATTGACAGACTTTATTTCCGACAGGGATTCGATTGGGGAAATATTATTGCTGGAAGGCAGCGCATTAGCTGGGGAACCGGCAGAATCTGGAATCCCACTGATCTTTTCAATCCTATAAATCCTGCAGATTTTAGTAAAATAGAAAAAGATGGCGCAGACGCTTTATCTATGACATATTATCTCGGCAATTTTACAGATCTTAATATAGTTTATAACCCCCAGGATAAATTCAAAAAGAATAATGCGGCTTTCAGATTCAGAACAAATTACGAAACATATGACCTTGCAGTGATCGGCGGTTATTTTGACAGGCGATATGTAGCCGGATTTGATTTTGCCGGAAACTTATTTGTTGCCGGAATCCGAGGCGAGGGGATTATCTCTATAGATAAAAATGACTTAAGTAAGAATTATACGAAACTCGTATTCGGAATTGATAATCAGTTCACCCCAAAGTTGTATGCTTTAATAGAATACCAATACAATGGTGAAGGCCGAACGAACAAGTTTTCATACGATTTTAACAGGTTGGCCAGGGGTGAGATAATAAATCTTAACAGGAATTATTTGTTTATAAGCAGCAACTATCTTTTTACCCCCCTTATTACAGGAACATTTTCTAACAATACCGATATAAATGACGGAAGCGGATTTGTAAATGTTTCCTGTTCCTGGTCATTAACAGAAAACTCAAACCTAATATTTGGTGGTCTAATTACTTATGGTAAAGAATTCACAGAATATTGGTATTATCAAAATTCGCTTTATATACAATCAGAATTGTTTTTTTGAAATTAAATGTGTATATAAATTATAGTATTGCGTCTTTATCACTAATTTATATTATTATGAGTGGGATTTAATATGTTTAGTATAATTTCCCGCTGTGTGAGTTATGTTTATGCATTAGATACGATGAATCCCTCAAAAAGGAGGAAAGGATGAAGCAGAAAAAAATAAATATTTCTGATCTGCAGGACGACTGGTCCCATTTTATCAACCAAATAATGCAGGGTGATGAGGTTATACTTACAAAAGTTGATAAACCTATTGCTATTATCTCCCCTGTCAAAAACGCTTCGTCTTCCAAAAGCTCATCTGTAAAAAAATCAGATAGTACTTATCGGGAAGAAATAGTTGAACAAAGTTCCACAAATAGTGAATGGTGGCTTGGTTGATAATAATTATATGGGGAAAGTGTAGTAAAATAATTTCTTTAATTTAAGCGAAAAGCTACGTTTAAGAATTACACTCCGCGAATTTTAATCTGTTTGTTACTACCCTTCTTTACAATATAAACCGCTAGTAAGATTATTAGAGCTCCAACAATTATTGCACTGTTAAGCTTTTCATCAAGTATAAGCCAGCCTAAAAATAATGCTATTACAGGATTTATATATGCATACGTTGAGATAAATGATATCGGCAGGTGGCTGATTGCATAAATATAGGCTCCATAGGCAATGAATGCGCCGAATACCAGAAGATATAAGAAGGCTAAGAGTGAGTTCTGTGTAAAATGAAATTTAGGATATTCTCCAATCAATCCTGATACAATGGTTAGAGAAAGCCCGGCGATGCACATCTGAATTGTTGCGTTCATTAAGGGATGAACAGATACTTTAACATATTTTGAATAAACTGTTCCGGAACTCCATCCTAATTCGCCTATAGTTAAACCAATTATCCCTAGAATGTATGAAGAATCTAGAAGTGTTTGGAAATCGACACCCAGAATAAAACATACTCCCAAGATTCCCAGAATCAAACCTGAAACAATCATAAGATTTAATTTTGGTCCGGTTGGCAAAGCTGATTCAATCCCTACTACCCAAAAGGGCGTGGTTGTAAGTAATAAAGCTGTTAGTCCGCTAGGCAACCACTGTTCTGCAAACGCTACAAGGCCGTTACCGAGGCCAAGTAATAACAGACCGACAACCGCAATATGTTTCAAATCTTTTTTCTCCGGAAGTTTATAACCCCGAAGTTTTAGAAATAAAAGAATAATAGGCCCTGCCAACAACCATCTTAATCCCGCAAATAACAAAGGGGGCATATCTTTAACACCAACCCTGATTGCAAGATAAGTCGTTCCCCAAATTATACAGATGGATACCCAGGCTAAATATGCTTTAAAGTTATCTTTATTCATGTTTGCTAAATCAAGTTGCTAAGATAGTAAAAATATTTTTTACTTCTTGCTTTTATTTTGCATATAATTTTTAAATTGCAGCTTAATTAAACTAATAAAAAATTTGTCATATATCATTTTCAGAAATTATTTAGTTAACTTTTTTTATGAAAAAAATAGATTTTGAAAAACTGGTCTCCGTCCTTCCGAAACATCCCGGTATATTAAGTAAGGATGAATATTTTAATTCAGCGGTGTTAATTCCGCTGGTTGAATTAAATGGTGAATATTCTTTTTTGTTTGAGAAACGTTCAGCAAAGATTAGACAGGGTGGAGAGATTTGTTTTCCGGGTGGTGAATTTGATTCAGACAATGACAAAACTATGGAAGACACCGCAATACGTGAAACCATTGAAGAATTGGGTATTCTCGAAAATAAAATAAAAAAGATTGGCTACTTAGATACATTTGTCGGGCCAATGGGAGTTACCGTTGATTCAGTAATTGCCAAACTTGAGTTATCAGATTTAAGCCAAGTTAAGTATGATGAAAATGAGGTTGAAAAAATTTTTACAGTGCCGGTTTCCTTTTTTAGTGAAAACCCGCCTGAAGTTTATGGCATGCGTCTTGAATTGCATACTTATTATCTGAACGATAAGGGGGAGAAAGTAGATTTGTTACCGGTAGAGCAGTTAGGATTGCCTCAAAAATATTTAGAACCGCGACAGGGGAAAAAGCACAATGTATACGTCTATAAACATAATAATGAAATCATTTGGGGAATAACAGCAGCTTTAATTTTTGAATTCGTTAAAATTGTGGAAAAGATTTCATAATACCATAATTATATCAGAATGATCTTTTAATTTCTGATAAATCAGATCTCTTGCTACTTCTGAAGGAACTGTAACTTTAAAGTTCAGACTAAAGTAATTTTCATTTTTACTCACATTTGAAGGGGTCACTTCATAAGCAAGATCAAGCGAGGAAGTTTCTATTGCGGCTATAAGTTTATTTACATCCTTACCAATAACTTTATAAGTCCACTCACAAGGATATTGAAGCTCGGGTCTCTCGCTGTTATTGTCCAGAATCATTTTTAACTCTATTGTATATATATATTTTTAATTATAGCCAGAAAAGTAAGGCTAAGTTCGTATATTTAAAGTGTTGATTTTTAATTATACTACAGGGGAAAAGTTACAAATATTTTTAATAAAAATATTATCATTAAAATAAGATAAGAAAGGGAGTTAAAAATGACAGGAATAGTAGACGTAATTGCAAGAGAAATCCTTGATTCAAGGGGTAACCCAACATTAGAGGTTGAAGTTTTAGTTGAAAGCGGCGTAGTAGGAAGAGCGGCGGTCCCGAGTGGAGCATCGACAGGCGAACACGAGGCTGTTGAGCTAAGAGACGGTGACAAAAGCCGGTATGGCGGCAAAGGTGTTTTAAAAGCTGTAGATAATGTAAATGAAAAAATAGCTGATGAAATTATAGATATGGACGCTGCTGAACAAAATGAAATAGATAATTTTTTAATATCAATGGACGGTACTCCAAATAAGTCAGTACTTGGTGCAAATGCAATCTTGGGTGTTTCACTTGCTTGTGCAAAAGCTTCAGCAGAAACACTGGGACTTCCACTTTACCGCTATATTGGTGGTACAAATGCTAAGACTCTTCCAGTACCAATGATGAATATTTTAAACGGTGGAAAGCATGCAGATAACAATGTGGATTTTCAGGAATTTATGATTATGCCTGCCGGTGCTACCACTTTTGCTGAAGCACTTAGAATGGGCGCTGAGACTTTCCATTCATTAAAATCTGTTTTACATAAAAAGGGATATAACACTGCGGTTGGTGATGAAGGTGGTTTTGCACCTGATTTAAAATCTAATGATGAAGCCTTGGAAGTAATACTTGAAGCAATTGAAAAAGCTGGTTTCAAAGCCGGGAGCGATATTTACATTGCCCTTGATCCTGCTGCAAGTGAATTCTTTATCAAAGAAAAAAATGCGTATCATCTTTTTAAATCAAAACCGAATAAAATTATAGCTGTTGAAAAAATGGTTGATTACTGGGCGAACTGGATAAAACAATATCCTATTATTTCTCTTGAAGACGGCCTAGCAGAAGATGACTGGGATGGATGGAAATTACTAACTGAAAAGTTAGGTGATAAAGTTCAGCTCGTAGGTGATGATATTTTTGTTACAAATACCGAAAGGCTTTCCAAAGGAATTGAAATGGGTGTTGCAAATTCAATTTTGATTAAAGTAAATCAGATTGGAACTTTGACCGAAACACTTGACGCAATTGAGATGGCAAAGAAAGCAGGCTACACAAATGTAATAAGCCATCGTTCAGGTGAGACTGAAGATACAACGATTGCTGATATTGCTGTTGCAACAAATGCCGGACAAATAAAAACCGGTTCACTTTCAAGAACGGACAGAATTGCGAAGTATAATCAGCTTTTGAGAATTGAAGAAGACTTGATGGACAACGCAGCATTCCTGGGTTTGTCAGCAATTAATTACAGTGGTTAAGATTAGATAGTAAGTATTTATTTTGGAAAATATCAATAATAACTTTCGGGTTACAGCATTCGGAAACGAATGCTGTATTTTTATCTCACTTCATCTCTTTTAGAACGGAAAATCACTCTTGAGGTTGACTTCCCCTTTAATTTTCTCTTCAGGTCTTTTTTGTGCGACCTGATGGGTTTTATTTCCTTCAACATAAATTGCTTTGTAGGGTATTGTTGGACAAGCATGTTCGCAGGCACCACAGCCAACACAGTATTCATTTTTAATTTCTGGTAAATGTAGATTTCCATAAGGAACCATTTTAACAGCCTTGGTTGGACAATGTTCTGCACAGGCCCCGCATTCTGTTTTTTCTGTTTCAACTACGCAGTTTTCTTTTACAAAGGTTGTTTTGCCTATCTGCAGTGTCTTTTTCTCTATAGACTCTACGGGCAAGATTGCCCCGGTTGGGCAAACGTCTCCGCATATAGTACAGTCATAAGTGCAGTAACTGGCGGAATAATCCATATATGGCTGAAGAATTCCTGTGAATCCATATTCCCACAATGCCGGCTGTAAAACCTGGGCTGGGCAACTGCTGACGCATAAATGACAAGCGGTGCACCGTGAAGTAAAATTAGCAATACTTATTGAACCGGGTGGTGAAACAGTATTTAGTTTGAGGGTACGTACGGTGCTTTCTTTTTTAGGAATAATCTTGTTTTGAATAAATGATAAACTGGTTAAACTTAACAAATATAAAAAAGTTTTAGAAATAAATTCTCTTCTCTCCCTGTCGGTTTTAACCTCATTGTATTTTTTATTTTCCAATGGGAATTTTCTAAAAGTAATTCCCTCGTTCGGGCAAACGCTAAAGCAATTGTAGCAACTTACGCACCTTTCAAAATCAATCTGTTTTGCTTTTTTATCTATACATCCTGATTTACATACTTTTTCACAAAGATTACAACTGTTACAATTATTCTCGTCGATAGTAATTCTTATAAAAGAAAACTTCGAAAGTAAACCCAGCAATGCTCCAACAGGACATATAGTATTGCAAAATAATCTTCCTTTGCTAAAGGACATTAGCACAATGGTCAGTAAAATAATAGTGGATACACCTACCATTAAAAAACTTATTGCTTTTATTTCTACGGGATAAACTGCATATATGTTTAACTTTTCAAAAGTAAATGCGATTATATTATTTGTCAGTAAGACTAATGGACGAAATATATTTGTCATTATTTTGCCGGTGTTACTGAAAGGATCGAGAATGTCCAGCAAGATCAAATTTCCGCCTATAAAAAAGATTGTCGTTAACGAAAGTATTGAATAACGGAGAGCTTTGAAGTTAGTAGTTCGTTTAAAGTATTTTTTCCCGTTCAGTTTTTTTGCAATGAAAGAAATTATATCCTGTAAAGTTCCTAACGGGCAAATGCTAGAACAATATATTCTCCCGAATAGAGAAGCTAACACAAGAATAATTATAAATCCGCCTGCCTTTAAAACCGGGACTGATAAGAATTTTAACAGTGAGGGAATGAATTGCAGGTAAACCAGGATAGGAGAAAGTAATACTTGCAGTGAATTTGTTATATCAAGGTACACAGCCAGGACAAGTACAAAGAACAGGGAAGAGACAATAATTCTTATTTTCTTTAAATGAACAAGATTCATTTCTTCACATTATAATCCTGTTTATCGATAGCCGGCTCAAATCTGTTGTACCGAGTTTCATTTCTTCTGCATATTTTATGTAATCAATTTCATTAGGATCCACTCCGAAAAGTTTCGCAGCAGCAGAATCTACTGCGACTATATCCTTTCCAATCAATTGGGATTTCATTGTAACAACATCTTCTGTTGAAATACCCCTCGGTCCGTTTCTTTTTATTACATAATATGCATCAACAATTGTCAGGTCAGGTTTCCGGAAAGAAGAAAAATCTGCTATACATCTATGAAGATCGTTCCGGTGCCAGAAACGTCTGTCCCATACAATTCCCATTAAGTTTTTCATTCCGATTGTAACTTCTGCAGAGCCATGACTTTTCAGAATCGGGACATTTATAAAAACATCGCTGCTGAGTATCAATTCGTGAACCTTAGCATTTTTCATTACTTCGCCTTTCTTAACATCGACTTCCTGGTAATAGCCTTCACTTGCACCTGATACTACTTTTGCGCCTGCATCTTTAGCTGCCCGTTCTATACCGCTGTTTGAATAAGACCTTTTCCAATCATCACAGGTGTGATCAAAAACATATACATCTTTCGCACCTGCTTCGAAACAGCGTTTGATAATTCTACTGATTAAAAAAGGATTCGTATTGCCGCCTCGTTCAGGGGAAACGTCCCATCCTATGTTTGGTTTAACCACAACAGTTTGCCCTTTTTTAACAAAGGCTTTCATACCTCCCATTGATGCAATTGCTTTATCGAACATCACATCAGGTTCGCCACCTTTTATCGCTACAAGGTCGTAGGACGAAGGTGTCAGATATTTGTTATATGGAAAAAGTTCTTTGTAATTTCCAAAGGTGAGTGCTGCCCCGGTAAGAGCCCCTGCCTGTAGGCTTTTCTTAAAAAACTCTCTTCTGTCCATCAATGCCCCCAAAATAAAACGGAAGTAAAATTTATTGTTTTAAACTTAATGTAAATTAATGATAAAAAGTATGTTTAAAATTAATTCTGGTTAAATTATGTTATTTTTACTCTTCATAATTAATTTCAGAAAGAATCTTTATGCCTTTTATTGGTGAGTTAAGCGCTTTGGCTACGGCTTTCTGCTGGTCGGGGAGTTCGATTGCATTTACCGCTGCTTCTGAAAGAATAGGCTCCCTTCAATTAAACATCAACAGGATGATCCTTGGAGTCTTCTTACTTCTTACTACTATTTTAGTATTGAACCTGGATTATGCAGTCTCCTCCTATCAGTTAATATTTCTTGTTGCAAGTGGCTTTTTGGGTTTTGTAATTGGTGATTCATTTTTATTTCAGGCATTCCGAATGATCGGCGCGCGGATTGGAATGCTAATGATGTCTCTGGTGCCGGCGATC
>Ga0307440_1000638_pt1 | contig 17326 bp, 12 predicted proteins | sample SalMarWE160410MG_FD_202150 | JGI IMG/M metagenome (GOLD analysis project Ga0307440, IMG submission 202150) | Salt marsh sediment microbial communities from the Plum Island Ecosystem LTER, Massachusetts, United States - WE1604-10 | ecosystem: Environmental > Aquatic > Marine > Intertidal zone >... | reverse complement strand
CTGAACAGAATCAGGGTGTTCAGTGCTGAATCGGGCTTATTATTTATAAGATAGGCTTTTCCCAGGAAGAAATAAGCATCAAGCGGAGCACGTGTATCTTTAAATGACTGCGGTTTTGCATCATAGCTTGCATGCCTGACAGCTTCCCTTAGATAGTGTATGGCTTTATCCTTTTCACCATCGATATTCAGGTAACACACACCAATCTTGTATTTTATGTTATAATTGTCGGGTGTTTCAAGGATAAGGTACAACGGATTGGCAAGCTCATATTCCTCGTATAGAAAGTATGATTCAGCCTGTGCAAAGATTTTCCTCGTTTCCCTGTGAGACTGAGCTGCGGCAAAATAACCCGGCATTACATTAAGTGCAAGGACTGAAAGCAGAAGGATTATTTTTACACTGTTCTTTCGCATTAAATCAAATATAACAATTAATTAGCAGCATTAATTCCCTGCTTCAACAAAAAATTATTTAAGTGTAATCTTATAAATATCTTCTTTCCCGTACCCTCCTGATTTCTTGAAGATTGCATAATAACCTGCATGCCCGTTGTCTATTGGCATAAAAAAGAAATTATCATCCGGTGTATTAATCGGATACCCCAGGTTAGCGGGCGTGCTCCAAAGACCATTGGACTGAAGGTCAGATCTGAAAATATCGTAACCTCCCATATTTTCATGTCCCTGTGAGCTGAAGAAAAGTGTCTTCCCGTTATTTATAAAAAAAGGCCGATCCTCGTTAAATTCTGTGTTTATTTCAGGTCCCATGTTAACTGCCGGGCCCCAGTCTCCGTTTACCTTATTGGATATATAGAGATCCAGTCCTCCGAATCCTCCAGGTCTGTCAGAGGCAAATACCAGCTGATCACCAGACTCGGAAATAAATCCGTGGGATTCCCAGTATTTTGTATCTATATTTTTATTCAATTTTGCAATTTTCGACCATGTGCTGCCATTATATGTGCTGTAATAAATATCACTGTTGTCATTCTCACTCTTTGAGAGCAATAATGTTTTGCCATCTGCTGTGAGGCAGGAAATATATATATCCCCGTCAGCCTGCAGGTCGGGAGTAATATTTACGGGAGCAGTCCATTTCCCGTTAACGAGCCGTGAGAACATCACTGCATTATAGAACTTCAGAGAGACCATATAGGCAAAAGACTTCCCATCGGCAGAAATCAGGGGACAATAATTAGCTTTTTCATCGTTGAACATCTCCCCGATATTTTCTTCTGTATACTGAACGGGCTTGGCGATCAGCTTCTTTGCCATATCACAAACTTCTATTTCATGCTTGACATAATCCTGGTTTGCCTTATCATCAGGCAGAAGTGTACTGAGATATTTTTCATAAGCTTCTTTGGCCTTATCGAACATGAAGTTTATACGATAAGCCTTACCAAGCTCATAAAGAGCATCATATGGAGCTGATACCTGAGTCAGGCTGCCCTCCTTATGCATGGCAGACATATTCTTAACCGCCGATTCAAGATAAGATACCGACATGTTCTTTTCCCCGGGTATATTAAGATAACACAGACCTATGCAATACGCAAGGTTGGCATTATCAGGATATTTTTTATAAAGAGGAAGATAATATGTAAGTGCATCTGCATAATCAGCATTCATAAGGAAATATTCCGCTTCAAGAAAGGAATCCTGAAGGTCCTTTTTGCTCTGAGAGCGAGCTGATAAAGAAAACACAGTTGTAATAACCAGACAGACAGCTATTTTGCGCATAAACATGTGTTTTTGATAGACAAATTTATTAAAAATTACCAAAGATTTAATATTCCTGAATATATTTTAAGACCGGAGGATTAATCAGTGACACTCCCCACCTGTCGTTACTAATAAAGAAACCTTACAACCACAACACCAATTTAATACAGTTTATTTAAATTTAAATTGTCTTTTCCATATAGATAGTGCTGTCTCTACTTATTACCCTTCTTTTTCTTTCTTGCGAGGATAAATATAATAATAAGAATAATAACTCCTGCCAGTATTATACCAGTAGTTTTATACCATTCACTTCCTTCCCTGACATTTATATCTGCGGTCTCCAGTATTGAATCAGGAATGACCCTCGATGCAGCCAGTTCTCCCAATAGTCTGTAAAGCTCAGTTTCAGAGATGTTAAGCTTATCCTTGTTTCTTAACAGGTAAAGGATCAGTTCTCCGGGTGTTTTAATATTTTCTTTTTCAGGATCAATGGATTTCAGTATTGATGTAAGTGGTTCATCAGAATTATTTATCAGGCCTGAAAGGAATTGTCTTACGCTGGTTCCGGGTTCAGCGGCAATTGCAGCCAGTATCCCTGACACCTGTCCCTGTGTAAGTTCTTCCTTAATTGCTTCCCCTGTAAATTCTTCAATCCATCCCTCCCTGGTCATGATGTTTTTACGGTCTGTAGTATCAACCACGTTCCTGATAACATTTCCCTCGGGTAAGTTCTTCGCGACAGCCAGTATTTTTTGCCTTATAACGGCAATTGCAGGATCCCTGCCACCAAGTATATCATTGGCCAGTGTATTAAGGTTTTTGCCATTATATCTTCCGCCTGTTTTTTCTTCGATATACTTTTGAAGGTCGTTCCAGGTTTTCAGGTTCTCTTCGTAAATGTTAAGTCCTGACAGTACAGTCTTCAATTCCCCGTAAGCATTTTTAGCCAAAAGGTCAACAGCAGCCTGGCTAAGGACATTATCCTTCAGGGCAACCAGTAATGCCAGTTTATCAACTCCATCCGGATTTATATTTTTCCCGGCAGCCTCTTCCCTGATATATGTAATAAGGTCATCTGCCTTATCAAAGTTTTTCCTGCCATGCAAAGCACTTTTTATTATTGCCTGCATAGTACTGTCGCCTCTTTCTGACATCAGATTGCCAAGTGTCTCAACCTCCTTCCTGACAATAACACTGCTATATTCAGGCCTTACAACACGTTGTTCTGCTACTGCCTTTTTCCTTGCAACGGTTACTTCCGTTGAAGTCGTGTTATTAAATCTATCGGTTAACTGAAAAGTAATTATATTGTCACCCATTACAGGTACGAACCTATAGCTGAAAAGAGAATCGTGGAGAACAAACTGATCTGCAGATACCGGTGAACCACCTGCACGGTGTTCTACTCTTAATATCGATTCAGGTTCTGCCTTAACCGGTATAACTACTGTGTCTCCATTTGTTACTGTTATATTCCTGTCACTTAAGATATCCAGGACTGCCACCTTATCCTCTTTAGGCAGCACCATTACAGGTAAAGAGAGGCTGTCGGACGGATTTAGCAGGGGAAGATTGATTGTTTTGATAACTTTCATCCCACCTGTACCGGCATATGTAATTTCATATTTCCCCTGGGGAAGCTCAAATTCATACCCTCCTGTTTCCGGATCAGAGTAAACATCGACTATCTGCTTATTATCAGTGTTATTTATAGCGCTGATTTTTATACTGTCTTTAAAATTTTTTAAAAGGTCAGCAATCGTTGTGATACCTTTTATCAGGAATTTTCTTGGGTGAGCGTCAGAAAATATCTCAACTCTGAAGATGTCATCCTTGCCCGGACCCCTGGATCCCTGCATGGAATAGTAACCTTCATATCTCATGTTCTGTGGTTTAAAGAACACATCATCATCGGTTGTGTTTAGCGGGTATCCCACATTAAGTGGCTTGGACCATTCTCCGTTATCAAGTCGTGTTGAATAGAAAATATCATAGCCGCCCATGTTGTAATGTCCCCTTGAACTGAAAAACAGCGTTTTGTCATCTTTTGTCAGGAAAGGAGATTCCTCGTTATATGGTGTGTTGATCACAGGTCCAAGGTTAGCTGCCGGACCCCAGTCACCCATACTGTCTCTTTTTGACACCCAGATATCAAGACCACCCAGTGTCCCTTTCCTGTTACTTGTAAAATACAGCATCTTGTTATCATGCGATATTGTGGCATGGGATTCCCAGTACTTGGTGTTAATATTGTCATTCAGCCTTATCATCGGCTGCCATGTGCTATCTTTGAATTCCGAGGTGTATATTGTACCGTCATAGTCGGCTGAACTGTACAGGTAAAGTGTATGGTCATCTTTAGACAGGGAAGAAGGAAACAGGTCCCTGTCTACTTTTAGTATTTCATTCAGGTTTAAGGGTGCTGTCCAGGTACCGTTAACCTTTGTCGAGTACAGAATGGCATCGTAAAAAACTTCACTCCTGGCAAATACTATCATATCCTCTTTATCTGAGACTACCGGATCGAATTCAGAACCGGAACCATTAATGTTATCCCCCATATTTGTCTTTTTCAGATACAGGGGTACTTTCATTAGCTCCCTGGCATTAATGCATGATTGTATCTGCATGTTGACCACAGTTGAATCGTATATCTCAGGATCCAGGTTTTTCTTGAATTGTTCATAGGTTGAAATGGCCCTGTCAAGCTGGTTGGTTATCCTGTAAGCATTGGCAAGATAATACAGGGCATCGTACGGTGCTCCGGTCTCTTTGAATTTACCCAGGTGATATTTAGGATCAATGTTCTTAACAGCATCCTCGAGGTAAGCTATTGATTTCTCCTTCTGTCCCGGGATATTCAGGTAGCACTGACCGATCCTGTACTTGTAATTGGCATTGTCAGGATTTGTCTTTAGAAGATTAAGGTACAGTGGAAGAGCTTCTTTATAATCTTCATAGAGAACCCAGCTTTCAGCATCGTAAAAATTATCCCTGATTACTGCTTTTGGCTGGGCTGATAACCTGGCACTGACTACAGAAACCAAAAGCAATGCTAAAACAACAACCCTTTTTATCATATTACCGGTGATATAATTGGTATGATTGCATATTCAGTTCAGATACAGTTAAGTTTCCTGTGACCAGGTTTAAGAAACAGGAGATATCTGAAATATTTCAAATATTATTTTACTAAGATAGAAGAAATATTTGAATAACCGTAAAATTGTTATCCTGCTTTTTTAACAATCAGCACTTTTTTAGAAACCCGTTACGGATGAATTAACACCTTGCAAATAAAGGGATTACAAGGTATTTGGCTACCAGGGAACATCCTGAGAATAGTTCTCAAGTATATCCTTTATTTTATGCAGGAACTTACCTGCAAGAGCACCATCTATCACCCTGTGATCGTAACTTAGCGACAGTATCATAATATGTCTGATGGCAATCATATCTCCTTCAGGCGTCTCAATAACCGCAGGAGTCTTCTTAACCACGCCTGTACCCAGGATTGCTGCCTGTGGCTGGTTAATTATAGGTGTTCCTGCAAGGTTCTGGTAGCTTCCGAAGTTTGTTATAGTGAAGGTGCCCCCGGTTATCTCATCGGGTTTCAGTTTGTTGGACCTGGCTCTCGATGCAAGATCGTTAACTGTTTTTGCCAGTCCTGTCAGGTTCTTTTCATTGGCATTCTTTATAACTGGTACTATCAGGTTACCGTCAGGTAAAGCTGTTGCCATACCGATGTTGATATTCTTCCTGAGTATAATATTATCACCATCGACTGAGATATTTACTTCGGGGAACTCGTAAAGAGCCCTGGCTGTAGCATCAACAAATATCGGTGTGAGTGTCAGTTTCTGTCCTTCAGCAGCAAGGAATTTATCCTTGTTTGTATTTCTCCAGTTTACCAGGCGTGTTACATCTGCATCAATGAAAGACGTGACATGGGGAGATGTTCTTTTTGACATAACCATATGCTCCGCAATAATCTTGCGTATCCGGTCCATAGGTATTATCTCATCACCTTTAGCCGGTTCAGCGACCGGTTTTTTGCTCTCAACGGGTTTTGCTGGTCCGGGTTGTTCTGCTTCTTTATTAAGAGTGACAGGAGACTCTTCTCCTGCTTTAACTACGGCTTCTTTCCCTGAAGCAGCATGTCCTTTTTGCCTGTCTTCAAGAAGTTTAAGAATATCATCCTTTGTGATACGCCCGTCCATTCCTGTCCCTGTAAGTGTATCAAGTTCAGTATAGCTTATTCCTTCTCTAGCGGCTATGCTTCTTACGAGAGGAGAAAGAAATTTGCCTGATGGGGTCCTGCTTTTCAGATCATGTTCAGCATTGTTAATCTCTTTCTTTTCCTGTTTAAGGGTCTCGATGGTTTCACGTACCCTTGATACTTCCATGTTAACCTTTTCTTTTTCCTTCGTGGTCTGTTTGACATTGTTCTCAATTACGGCAAGCACTTCACCAACCTTGGCCACTGTCCCTTCCTTAGCCACAATTGAAACAAGGGTACCTGAAGAGGGTGCAGGTATCTCGGAGTCGACTTTGTCGGTGGCTATCTCAACAAGTGGATCGTCCTCTTTAAAGGTAGCTCCTTCACTGATGAGCCATTTGGTTATCGTCGCTTCTATAACGCCTTCTCCCATTGCAGGTAATAGTATGTTCATCCTTGCCATATTGCTGTAGTTTGTTATTTAATCGTATTATACTCTTGTTAATCTCATTATCCGTTACGTCTTCAGCAGGTTAACAGACAATTATCTTTACATACTAAACAACAATCTTTTGGAATTGTTTCAGACAAATTCACCGGCATTTAACAATTCATGGGATACTTAATTTAATGACCTGTTTTTAAGTGTTTTCCGGACATAGCGGGCACACAGGGCAACTCCTTCACGTATATAAATGGCAGGAATTATGAGGAAGTATACCGGATTGAAACTTTCTTTGTTTATTTTCGTGGAATATATCCTCATCGCCCTGTAAAAGTGGTGAATATCAGCATATCCATCCCGACTTGTACTTTTACCCTTATAATGTATTATTTCCACTTCGGGATAATAGTAATTTACATATCCTGCTTTTAGCAGCCTGTAACTAATGTCGATATCTTCACCATACATGAAGAAATCCTCATCGAGAAGTCCTGTGGCCAGCAGCGCTTCTTTTCTCAGGAACATGAAGGCTCCGGCAACAACATCAGCCCTTGCTGTTTCGTAGCTGTCAGTCGTTGGCAGATAATACCTGTTTAACAAAGGAGAGGAAGGGAAAAGGTGGGCAAAGCCGGAAATTTTAAAAAAAGCTGTAGCCGGGGTAGGGAGGGATCTTTTGGATTCCGGAAGAAACCGGCCTTCTCCATCTTTCATTCTAACACCGGTGGCCCCGGCATCAGGGTGTTGCCTCATGAATGAGATACATTTCCGGAAAGCCTCTTCCCCTACGACAGTATCGGGATTAAGCAGCAGTATGAATTCTCCTGATGATTGTCTGATTCCTGTGTTATTGGCTGCCGAAAATCCAAGGTTATTCTTATTCCTGATAAGCTTTGCCTTCGGAAATTCCTGCAGGACCATTTCGGCCGTACTATCTGAGGAGTTGTTGTCAACGACGATTATTTCATGGCTGATGTCTTTGGCAGCTTTTACTGCACTGAACAGACATTGCCGTAGATAATTCTTTGCATTGTAGCTTACGATAATAACAGATAATTCCATTTTAGAGTCCGGCTCTTTTCATTTCATCCCGGATAACACCTGAAAGTCTTCTGATACCTGTTTCTATATCTTTGAGACCCGAGAAAGAGAAGTTAATGCGCATCGTGTTATGTCCCGACTCGTTACAGAAGAAAGTTGAGCCGGCAACAAACGCTACATTGTTTTCTATTGCCTTTTGCAGTATGATATCTGTATCGAGTGTCCCCGGCACTGTAACAAACAGGAAGAGACCTCCCTGCGGCCTTGTCCAGGTAACTCCTTCAGGCATGTATTTTTCAAAACTGTCCAGCATGAATGAACGTCTCCTGCGGTAAAGCTCAATTGTGTTTCCCAGGTTCCTGTCAAGCAGCCCTTTCTCTATATACCTGGCAATGATCTTCTGAACAAAAGTAGGAGTACACAGATCGGCAGTCTGTTTGGCCATGACGATTGTATCAAGTATCTGAGGCTGCCCGATTACCCAGCCGACCCTGAATCCCGGTGCGAATATCTTCGAGAAAGTGCAAAGGGTTACAACCCTGCCTGTATTGTCAAGTTCCTGCATCATCTTCTGTGACTCGCCTTCAAAGCGTATCTCTCTGTATGGACTGTCTTCAACAATAAGAAGATCATATTTCTCAGCTATCTCAATTATCTGTTTTCTCCTTTTTTCCGGTATTGTAATGCCTGCAGGATTCTGGAAATCAGGGATGACATATATGAACTTAATTTTCCTTCCAAGGTCACGCAGGTTAATTATTGTCTGTGCAAGTTCTTCGACAAGTATGCCTTCCTCATCGAGACATATCCCTTTAAGTTTTGCTCCATAAACGGAGAAGGCATTTAATCCTCCGAGGTAGGAAGGCAGCCCGCACAGTACATAGTCACCAGGATCAAGAAAGATCCTTCCGATAAGATCAAGAGCCTGTTGTGAGCCGGTTGTTATTATCAGATTCTCAGGTCCTATATTCAGTCCCTGCCTGTTATGCCGTTCCACAAGCATCCGCCTGAGGTGAGGATCCCCTTCAGTGGTACCGTACTGAAGGCTTTCAGTACCTTCTTTTTCCAGTATCTCAACCGTTATTTCTTTAAGGTCCTCAACCGGAAATGTCTCAGGAGCGGGGAGACCACCTGCAAATGAGATCATATCCGGCTTTTGCAGGAGCTTTAATATCTCCCGGATAGCTGATCGTTTCATGCTTTTCCCGGAAGCAGACAGAAATTTATTTACTGAGGTGATCATTGCTTATAAGGATTTCGGTTGTTGATTGCCCTGCCAAGTGTTATTTCATCAGTATACTCCAGTTCGTCACCAATGGCCACACCCCTGGCAAGGGTGGTTATATTGATATTATAGTTGTGTAATCTCCTGAAAAGGTAATAATTAGTCGTGTCACCCTCCATGGTTGTACTAAGAGCCAGAATGATTTCATTAATACTTCCGGATTTTACCTTATCCTCAAGGCTGTCAATGTTCAGATCGGAAGGCCCTACCCCGTCAATAGGAGAGATGATGCCGCCAAGCACATGATATAATCCTTTGAACTGCCTTGTATTCTCTATTGCCATTACATCCTGTATGTTTTCAACAACACATACCAGCGACCTGTCCCTGCGCTCATCACCGCATATATTGCAAATATCAGTATCGGATATGTTATTACAGATCTTGCAGTAATGTATCTCGTCATGTAGCCTTGTGATACTTTCACCAAATCGCTTCACCTCTTCCGGATCGCGTCTTAAAAGATTCATAACCAGCCTGAAGGCTGTTTTCCTTCCTATTCCCGGCAGGGATGCAAATTCATTAACAGCTTCTTCAAGTAGTCTGGACGGAAATTCTGTAAAACTCATAAAAATGTTCTTTTAACAAAATTAGCGCAATTTTCCCGTGTTATTAAAAGTAATCAGAATTTTTTGTCTTCCTTACTTTTTGTTATCCTTGCATAATAATTTTTTGTATATGTCCCCTTTATTTATTCTGGGAGTATTCCTTGTTTATACTATAATACTCTTTTCTGTAACCTGGTTTACTGCCCGAAAGGCAGACAGTCAGTCCTTTTTTATTGGTAACAAGATATCACCCTGGTTTGTGGTGGCGTACGGAATGATAGGTGCATCGTTGTCGGGAGTTACCTTCATGTCGGTTCCGGGATGGGTGCAGGATACCCAGTTCAGCTATATGGTTGTTGTCTTTGGTTACCTTTTCGGTTATTTTGTGATAGCAACTGTTCTGCTTCCGCTGTATTACAGGCTAAAACTTACTTCAATATACTCTTATCTCGATCAGAGGTTTGGCTTCTGGTCATATAAAACAGGAGCCGGGTTCTTTATTCTGTCAAGGATACTGGGGGCTTCCCTTCGTATGTTTTTGGTTATAAGTGTTTTACAGGTGTTTGTTTTTAATGCCTGGAATGTACCGTTCTGGATTAATGTTCTCATATTCATCACTCTGATCATATTATATACCCTAAAGGGAGGAATAAGAACAATTGTGTGGACAGACACACTACAAACGACATTCATGCTTATGGCAGTGGTTCTTTCAGTAATTTATATAAGCAAGGACCTTCATACTACCCTGCCAAAACTAATAACTACAGTTAAGGAAAGTCCGATATCAAAAATGTTCATTACCGACTGGCATCACCCCAGGTTCTTTCTGAAGCAATTCTTCAGCGGTATGTTCATTACAATAGTTATGACCGGCCTTGACCAGGAGATGATGCAGAAAAACCTGAGCTGCAGGAATATAAAGGAAGCACAGAAAAATATGTTTACGTTTAGCGGCATTCTTGTTCTTGTAAATTTTCTTTTTCTTTTCCTGGGGGCTCTTTTGCTAATCTTTATTCAGAACAAAGGTATAACGGTGGCATTAAGTGATGATATCTTTCCGACGGTGGCTCTTGACTATCTGGGTCCGGTTGCCGGACTTGTATTCCTGATCGGACTTATTTCCGCTGCATTTCCTAGCGCCGATGGTGCCCTGACTTCACTTACCACTTCTGTGAGTATAGATTTTCTCGATCTTGAAAACAGAGAAGGTATGTCTGAAAAGGCAAAGACACGGCTTAGGTATTTAGTTCATATATCCATTGCATTTATCTTTTTTGTATGTGTGATCATATTCAGTAAGCTCAACAATAAAGCAGTGATTGATAACCTGTTCACTATTGCCGGGTATACATACGGACCGTTGCTGGGACTTTATTCTTTCGGACTTTTTACAAAACGGGCTCTGAAGGACAGGGTTACACCGTATATTGCAGTCCTGTCGCCTCTCATCTGTTATTTCCTCAGCAAGTATTCCGTTCAGTTGTTCAATGGTTACAAGTTCGGATTTGAACTTCTCCTTCTTAATGGGCTGCTGACTTTTATAGGTCTGTATATATTCAGCCGGAAAACGTTAAAAGGGGAACTTGTGGTACGATGATCAAGCAGACAGCTTATGTGAAATGCAGGGATGCACTTTCAAGTTGTTAAGGATCTACCTTGTGGCTGTATTATCACCTTCCTCGTCAGTCTCTTCCGGAGCCTCCTTTTGCTGGATCACTCTAATCTTCCTGAAAGGTATATTCCATATCAGGTAATAACTGACGCTGGCGTTTGTTTTCTTCCCTCCAAGGCCATATCCGGGAAAATAAATCGGACGAAGTTCTTTCCCCGTCCCTGTATATAGCAACATTCTTATATTTATTGTACATCCAAGACTGAGATTCTTAAAGATCTCGGTTCTGATACCGGGTGCTGCTTCGAGGTAATGGCCCCAGCTTGTGCGTAACGGTAATGAGCTGTTTATCGTTCCCCAGTAATTTTCAACACTGAATGACGGTACCTGTGATGAGTAGCGGCTAATCCCGTACCGGAATCCTATTCCTGCCCAGTACCTGCCCTGTGACTTTAATGGTTTAAGCAGGTTAAAATCAACACCTGCCTTAACAAAATACCCCTTATTAAAATATTCATAGTTATACTGCGAGTATTTATAGTCGAGATATCCGCCTGCCAGCATAACAGAGCGTTTCTCATTGAGGTCGGCCGACAGGTATACCTCCGTGCTTAAAATGTTCTTGTCGGTATAATAAGTAACCGGTCCTATGGCTTCTATCCCTAGTCTTATATTCAGCGGAAAATCTATAGTATCCTGCCCTTTAGTGATGAGCGGAAAACAGGTGATCGTGAATATTAAACTAATAATATATGCGTATATTTTCCTCATTAAGATTTGTTATGGTATTTTTTATTACGGAAACGGATATTATTTTGTGTGTTGTATAGGTCAGTGAATCAGGATTCAGGTCATGGAAATATGTATACCCGCATTCTTTGGAGATCAGGTACGGATAGCTGTTATACCCGAAACCCACCGTATCATTTACCCCGTTTATCCTGATGACATATGTACAGGCTGACGCCAATATATTGAGAGGGAGCTCGGCTTTCTTTATCTCGAATGATTTATCATATAACTTATCATTTTCCATATTCAGACCATAGATGGTCAGACTATCAGGAGCAGTATTGGTTGGAGCAGTATCGGTTGTGTTGCTTTCCAGGTAAAAAGTAGCCTTTACATCGGCATCTGTATTCTCATAGCATGTCTGGGGAGCGCATGATACTGAAAAAAGTATCATGGCAGAAAAAATAAAGTACAGGTACACTCGCATAATGTCTTCCCTCAATTGTATATTAACTGCTAATTATCCAAAAAAGTGTCAGTATTGTTTTATCAGTTCAGCTGCTTTCTGAATGGCCTTCTCTATTCCTTCCGGATTTTTACCTCCGGCTGTTGCCAGGAATGGCTGGCCACCACCTCCACCATTAATTTCACGGGCTATCTCCCTTATTATTGTTGATGCATTAATATTTTTCTCCTTCACGAGCCTGTCGCTTACCATGACCAGCAGGCTGGCTTTTCCTTCTATATCTGCTCCGATGACAAGGACAGTATTATCTGAGGAAGATCTTACCTGGTATGCCATATTCTTCATGGCATCTGCTGAACCTGTCTCTATCCGGCCTGATACCAGTCTTATATTATTAATTATCGTGGATTGTTCAATAAGCTCCTTCAGGGCGTCTGATGCAGAACGTTCCTCGAGTCTGTCGATTGTCTTTTTCAGGGAAGCATTCTCTGTGACCAGCTTCCCAACAGCATCCGTGATGCTGCCGGTTGTTTTAAGCAATGAGGCAATCTCATCTACAGTATCGAGCTTTTCATTTATGTATTCCTCTGCTTTTTCGGCAGTTACTGCTTCTATTCTTCTTATCCCTGCTGCTATGGCTCCTTCAGACACAATTTTAAAAATGCCTATTGATCCAGTAGCTTTTACATGAGTCCCTCCGCAAAGTTCCACAGAATTACCGAAACTGACAACTCTTACCCTGTCGCCATATTTTTCACCAAAGAGAGCCATGGCACCCATCTCTTTTGCTTTTTCCATGGTGACATTGCCGGTAATTATCGCCGGGAGATCATCCCTTATCATAATGTTTACCATAGATTCAACTTTCATTATTTCATCATGGCTCATTTTGCTGAAATGACTGAAATCAAAACGAAGTCTGTCTGAAGTAACTAAAGAGCCCTTCTGTTCAACATGTTCACCCAGGACGGAACGCAATGCATAGTGAAGCAAATGAGTGGCAGTATGATTATTGGCTGTCATCTTTCTTTTTTCAAGGTCAACTGATGCGTGAAAAGTGTCGTCCGGAAATCGTGGTTTCCTGCTTGTGATATGAATTATAAGGTTATTCTCTTTTATAGTGTCTGTAACTGTGACAGTCTCTCTGTCGGATTGTATGGTACCGGTATCTCCTGCCTGGCCGCCCGACTCGGCATAAAATGGTGTACGGTTGAAAACCATCTGGCAAATATTCCTGCCTTTGACCTTTACATTCCTGTATTTGGTAATGATGATATCATCTTCGGTTCTGTTATACCCGGTGAACTCAGTCTCTTCAGTATCAACCAGGATGATCCAGTCGGCTGTTTCGACGGCAGCATCTACACGTGACCTGTTTTTCTGGTTATTCATTTCAGTCTCAAATCCTTCCATATCAAGCTTCATATCATTTTCCCTGAGGATGAGATGGGTCAGGTCAGGTGGGAATCCGAAAGTATCATACATTTCAAAGGCAATTCTGCCTGGCAGTATATTGTTGTTTTCCACTTTCAGTTCTTCAATTACCTTTTCAATCATTTTCAGACCTTTCCCGAGTGTTTTCAGGAAAGCATTCTCTTCTTCATAAATGATTTTTGCGATATGCTCCTGGCCAGATGCAAGCTCAGGATAATGGGATCCCATCGTTCTGGCAAGCACCGGTACCAATTTATATATGAAAGGCTCTTCCATACCGAGACTGTTATAACCATACCTGACCGCCCTGCGAAGTATTCTTCTTATGACATAACCGGCTTTGTTATTGGATGGCATCTGGCCGTCGGCTATTGAAAAGGAAACAGCCCTTAGATGATCAGCTATGACCCTGAGTGCAATGTCACTTTTCTCATTAATGCCATATTCCTTGCCTGTTATGGTAGATATCTCACTGATCACAGACTGGAAAATATCAGTTTCATAATTGGATTTTTTACCCTGTACGACCATACATAACCTTTCAAAGCCCATACCGGTATCCACATGCCTGGCTGGTAACGGTTCAAGAGTTCCATCTGCTTTACGGTTATACTGTATGAAAACCAGGTTCCATATCTCAATCACCAGGGGATGTCCTTTATTGATAAGATCCCGACCAGGAATCTTTCTCCTCTCATTATCATCCCTGATATCTATATGAATTTCTGAACATGGTCCGCAGGGCCCTGTCTCTCCCATTTCCCAGAAATTATCCTTTTTGGATCCTTCTATGATCCTTCCCTCCGGGTTTGTGAAACATTTTTTCCAGTATTCGTACGCTTCATCATCACGCGGCACATTTTCTTCTGATGAACCTTCAAAAATTGAGGCATATAACCTGTCTTCCGTTATGCCTACCTTTTTAACAAGAAATTCCCAACCCCATTCAATGGCTTCTTTTTTGAAATAGTCCCCGAAGGACCAGTTTCCAAGCATCTCAAACATAGTGTGATGGTAAGTGTCGTGACCTACTTCTTCAAGATCATTATGTTTCCCTGATACTCTCAGACACTTCTGTGAGTTTGTAACTCTTTTGTTTACAGGACTTTGATTACCGAGAAAAATATCCTTGAACTGGTTCATCCCGGCATTTGTAAACATAAGAGTTGGATCATTCCTGACGACCATAGGAGCTGAAGGAATAATTAAATGGTTTTTTGATTTGAAAAAATCAAGGAAAAATTGCCTGAGCTCCTGTGCCTTCATATTAATTATCATTGTGTTATGTAAATAAACCTTATATTTGGTTTGTAAAATTAATTTATTTGTTTAGATTTGTCCGTTGCAAAAACAAAAATTAATAAACAGGTGTCTGTTGTCACGAAACCGTAAATATATTCTTGATCCAGCCAGTCTGCAATATAAACAGGTTAAATTGCACTGGAAAACAAAGTTGCTGAGATCGTCTTTATGGTTTGCCGGATCTGTTCTGGTTGCCGTATTATACGGTTTTATTTTTAAAGGCGTTTTCGGTTCTCCGAAAGAAAAAATGCTGGAGCAAAAGGTTGAGGATATAAAACTTAAGTATTCGATTATCGGAAGAGAACTGAACAGTTCTGTAAAATCGCTCAATGACTTCAGGTTATCAGATGACAGGCTCTACAGGCCTATCCTTGATATGGACACACTACCCGACTCTTACAGGAAAGGAGGTTTTGGAGGTGTTGACCGTTTCCGTGAACTGACCGGTTATGAGAATTCAAACCTTATCATATCCTACAGGACAAAAATAGAAGAGATTATAAGCCAGGCCAAGATACAGAATGAATCATTCAAATTGCTGGAAGAGAAGTCCGCGGAATGGAAAAGGGAAATGGATCATATGCCGCTTATAAGTCCTGTTGATGTTAAATACCGGCTTGGCGACGGATTCAAATTCCGCGAGGTACATCCTGTGCTTGGCACGCCAAGGATGCATTACGGCCAGGACTTTGAAGTTCCATATGGAACCAATGTATATGCTACCGGAGATGGCAAAGTGATTGAATCGGGATGGAATTCAGGCGGCTTCGGTAATTGTATTATTATTGACCATGGTTATGGCCTGCAGACTATCTACGGCCATCTGAGTGTTATAAAAGTAACCACCGGAATGAACGTGAAAAGAGGTGACCTTATTGGTTTAAGCGGCAGTACAGGATTATCTTCCGGACCACATCTGCATTACCAGATTGAAAAATTCGGGCAACATGTCAACCCGATCAACTTTTTTAACAACGATATAACGCAGGATGAGTACAACGAGATGATCCAGTCTATGGAATCAAAATCCAGGTTCAGATAATTCCCCGTCAACAAAAGCCTCCCTTTTCATTTTTCATCTGGCATTATTGGTTATAATTAATTTTTAAGATTTAATTATCTTTGCCGTGTTATGCCAAACACAAAATATAAATTTAACCCGGATTCCCTTAGTTTCGACAGGGTTAAGTTGGACTTTAAAGCTCTGTTCTTCAGGTTTCTGGCTTATTTTACAGGTTCGATTCTTGTAGCACTGGTATACTGGGTTATCTTTGCTGCATTTTTTGATTCACCAAAAGAAAAAGCCCTGAAAAGAGAGATTGAACAGCTGGATATACAGTATGATCTCATGCACCGGGAAATGGCTAACGTCGAGAATGTGCTTGACGGACTTCAGAAGACTGATGATAACCTGTACAGGACAATCTTTGAGGCAGAGCCTATTCCGCCATCGTTGAGGGATGGGGGCGTTGGAGGTGTGAACAGGTATGAATCGCTTGAAGGATACAAAAACTCGAAGCTTGTGGTTGAAACGGCTACTCGTCTTGACAGGATAAGAAAGCGGGTTTATGTTCAGTCAAAATCGTTCGATGAGCTTATCCACATGGCAAGAAACAAGGAAGATATGTTGAAATCGGTTCCTGCCATTATCCCCATCTCAAACAAGGATCTTACACGTACTGCTTCAGGTTTCGGATGGAGGATACATCCTATTTACAAGATTAGTAAGTTCCACTATGGGATGGATTTTACCGCACCGGCCGGGACAGATGTCTATGCAACAGGCAACGGAACTGTTAAATCGGTCATAACATCCCAGAGAGGCTACGGCAAACACATTGTTATTGACCACGGTTATGGTTACACCAGTATGTATGCGCACCTTAGCGGTTTTAATGTCAGGGTTGGCCAGAAGGTCCAGAGGGGAGATGTTATCGGGTATGTAGGAAACACAGGGACATCAGTTGCAAACCATCTCCATTACGAGATAAAGCTAAACGGAGTTAACGTGGATCCTGTAAACTATTACTTCGAAGACCTTACTGCTTCTGAATATGAAAGAATGATTGAGATCGCTTCTAAAACCGGTCAGTCTTTTGATTAAGCAGTGGCGCAATTCTATAATATGAGCAGATCGTTCAGTTTGATTATCTCCCTGGCCTTTTTGGTGAATGCTTTTTCATCAGTTACCGAAGCACAGGTGGCTGATACAATGACAGCAGACACTCTCGACCCGGTAAGTTATAAAAAGAACATTGTTATAACAGGTGTGGGTGATATCATGCTTGGGACGGATTATCCGTCGGCCAGGTATCTTCCCCCGAATAACGATCCCTGGCAGCTTCTTGTTGACGTGGCAGATTCACTCAGATCTTCAGATATTATCTTCGGTAACCTGGAGGGATCATTTCTTAATGAGGGAGATCCTGCAAAAAAATGCAGGGATACCACATTGTGCTACCTGTTCAGAATGCCAGAGAATTATGTCTCAGCTCTTTCATCAGCCGGTTTC
>Ga0307440_1000637_pt1 | contig 17335 bp, 16 predicted proteins | sample SalMarWE160410MG_FD_202150 | JGI IMG/M metagenome (GOLD analysis project Ga0307440, IMG submission 202150) | Salt marsh sediment microbial communities from the Plum Island Ecosystem LTER, Massachusetts, United States - WE1604-10 | ecosystem: Environmental > Aquatic > Marine > Intertidal zone >... | reverse complement strand
GACGACCCGCTCTACCGGGCCATCCGCGAGGTCGTGAAGGCGCACTTCCCGGACGCGGCCGTGGTGCCCTCGGTGGAGACCGGTTTCACCGACAGCCACTTCTTCCGCGACCTGGGGGTGCACGCCTACGGCTTCGCGCCCTTCCTCATCCCCGAGGAGGACGAGCACGGGATCCACGGCAACGACGAGCGCCTCTCGGTGGAGAACATCCGGCGGGGGACCGGCATGATGTACGAGATCGTGCGGAGAGTGGCGGCCGGGGAGTAGGAAGCGAGGGAGCGGCCGCGCGGGGCGAGCGCCCCAACGAGGCCGGAGCACACGTGACCGCATCCCGTGATCGGGCCTCCACCGCCGTGCAGACGTTCACACCAAGGGAGGATCCCACGCATGAGCAGCCTGGAAGACAACAAGCGGCTCGTTCGTCACGTGGTGGAGGAGGGCGTCAACAAGGCCGACCTGGACGTCTTCCGCGACGTGCTGAGCCCCGAGTACTCCCGGCACAGTCAGGCGACCACGGACATGCAGGAGATCCGCGGCATCGATGAGATGTTCCGGTTTCTGCGCGAGCAGTTCGCGATCTTCCCCGACTGGCACGAGGAGATCGAGCTGATGGTGGCCGAGGGGCCCTACGTGGCCTGCGTGACGCGCGGCACCGGCACGCAGCGTGGTGCCATGAGCGACATCCCTCCCACGGGAAGGACGATCGACATCGCGAACTTCGTCTTCCACCGGATCGAGGACGGGAGGATCGCCGAGACGTGGATCGGCTGGGACAACCTGGCGGCCATGGCGCAGCTCGGCCTGTTGCCGCCACCGGATTCCGAGTCGTGAACCGGGTGGCCACGCCGGCCCTCGTGACCCGAGCCGCCGGCCCGTGGGCGCTCGGGGCCGTCGCGGCGCTCGTCGTCTCGAGTTCCGGGGGCACGATCCGCTCCGCCCCGACCGCCTCACCCCCGGGAGCCACCATGACCGCCCACGCTACGGGCACCTTCGCACCCGTGGGTCCTCCGATCGAGCCGACGCGCGTGGACGCCGGCGGCCACTGCGTCGTCGACCTCCGCCAGCGCTACGACGTGTCCGGCACCCTGGAGGGCTCCTTCCTGATCGACTACCGCATCCTGACCTACGGCCCGTGCCCCGAGGGTCCGCCCCGGCCGGGCACGTACGAGGAGACGTGGATCGCGCACGGCACCTTCACGGGCACGTTCGGGGAGCGGGAGATCCCGGCCGACTTCACCTACACGGCCCGCGTGCATCGCGGCGGGGCGGTGGAGGGGTCGATCGAGCTGGGCGGTGGGCTGAAGGGAGATCTGGCCGTGACGGGCGTCATGGCCGAGCGCGTCCTGTCCTACGACGGCCAAGTGGAGGCCTCATGACCGTACGGCACTCGAACGTCCTCGCCCCGCTGACGCTCCCGGCGGCGCACGTCGCCTTCCAGTCATGAGCGCCGGGACCGACGGTCCAGGCACGAGGGTCATCGACGTCCACACGCACCGTCTGCTGCCGGTCGATCGGGGGTTCCTGCTCGAGTCGGGGTACCTGCGGCCCGGTCCGGCGGGGGTGACGATGACCATCGATGGCCTGACGTTCACCGCGAGCCCCGACCTGACCGATCCCGCCAGGCAGAAGGAGGTCTTCGACGCGGCAGGGGTCTCGAAGCGCATCATCAGCGACTTCACGTTCATCTACTGGCTGAACCGCCTGGCGGGCGAGGACACGCTGGACGTCGCCAGGCGCGTCAACGATGCCCTGGCCGGGATCGCCGCCGAGGACCCCGGGAGCATCGCGTGCATGGCCACCGTCAGCCCGTTCGAGCGAGCGCACGTGCGCGAGCTCGAGCGCGCGCTCGACGAGCTCGGCCTGAAGGGCTGCTGCGTGCCGACGAGCTTCGGCGACCGCTACCTGGACTCTCCGGCGGCCTTTCCCCTGTTCGAGTACCTCGAAGCCGGGGACGTGCCCCTCTTCGTCCACCCGCCGATCGTCCCTTTGGGGACGCCGCCCGACATCAACGCGTTCCGTCTGACGGAGAGCGTCGGCCGGGTGTTCGACACGACGCTGAGCGTCGCCCGCATGATCCTCTCGGGCGTGTTCGACCGATTCCCCGGGCTGAAGGTCGTCGTCCCCCACATGGGCGCGGCCCTGATGGCCGTGATGGGGCGCCTGGACATGGCATGCCGGATCGGGTTCGAGGGACTGCCGGCGCACCTGTCCGCGACATGCCGGGAGATGCCCAGCCACTACCTCGGGAACCTCTACGTCGACACCATGGGCTTCTGGCCGCCGACGGTGAGAGAGATCGTCGAGGTGTTCGGCGCCGACCACGTGCTGTTCGGCAGCGACTATCCCGCCGTGCCGATCAGCCCCCGGGAGCACATCGACATCGTCGACGGGCTCGACATCTCCGACGCCGACAAGAAGAAGATCCTCTACGAGAACGCCGTCCGGCTCTTCGAGCTCACCTGACGGGACACCGTGAGGACAGATCGGGGCGACGCCCTCGGGTTTCTGTCCGCAAAGCTCTGAATCCGGCAACCTGTCCGGCAGCAGAGGATCCGGCGAGGAGGGTCGTCAGTTCGCTCCGTCCACGCCCAGGTCCCGGCGGATGAGCGCCTGGAGCTTCCCGGACTGCGGCAGAAACACCTGGTCGATGCGGTGGGCCAGCCACGCCGCGGACACGCCCAGGGAGGCGACGTCGCCCAGGTACGCGTGATCGGCGCGGATCGCGGCGAGCGGTGTGGTCTGCTTCCACTCGGTCCAGCCGGGAGCATTGGCGCCATCCGGGACGCTGAAGGCCCCGGACCCGGGGGCGGGCCGAGGCATGAAGTGCCGGAGCTGCGCCCGCCGCGTCTCGAGGGAGCGGCTCTTCACGTCCCGGCGCAGGTCGTCCAGGTAGGGGACGACGACGTCGAAGAAGCTGATGACGGCGTCGTGCACATCGGGCTCCCGGATGAGGGTCAGGCGCCCCGAGCTCTCGAGGCCGTCGTACGTGGGAAAGGTGGGCCGGTAGTTGAAGTAGGTCGTGGCCCTGACGGCGGCCCTGCGCACCGAGTCGGCTGACACGTCGCCTCGATCGACGTGGGTGACCAGCCAGGCGGCCGCGCTGTCCTGTCCGAGCAGCATGCCGCGATAGGTCCTCAGCTCCAGGGAGTCCTGCCGGAGCTCGCGCAGCATGAGCGTCAGGGCCTGGCGCTCCTGCGTCCGGTCGATTCTGTGCTGCCGCCAGTCGTTGGCCAGCAGGGCCAGGACCACGGACAGGAACACGACCAGGAATTCCGTGCCCAGGTGGACCCAGACGCGGTGGCCAGCCCCGCTCTCGGCCATCCCGTCCTCTACCGGCCCTCTACCGGAAAGCCGCCATGATCTCGGACAGCTTCTCGCGGCCGGGGCACAGCGCCTCGTAGGGGAGGTCGACCAGGGGCGTCTCGACCGTGCCCAGCACCTCGTGCATCTCCTGACCGGTGGGGTCGATGTGGAGGAGCCCGGTCGGGACCTCGCCGGCCTCCTGGCGCTCGCGAACGTAGGCGTAGGCGGCGTCACGGTCGGTGGGATCGTAGTGGGCCGGCACCTTCCGGAAGCGCACCACGCTGCCGTCGTGCATGGGCACCTCGCGCACGTCGCCGGGCCCGTACTCGGCCGTGATCTCACGCCGGAGCGGCACGAAGTCGGCCTCCACGGCCACCACCTCGTGCTCGCGCGTGTAGCGGTAGCTCTTGGTGGAGCCCTCGTGGTCGTTGAAGGTGACGCACGGCGAGATCACGTCGACCAGGGCCAGACCGCGGTGCCGGAGCCCCGCCTCCAGGATGGGGACCAGCTGCGCCTTGTCGCCCGAGAAGCTCCGGGCCACGAAGCTGGCCCCCAGCGACAGAGCCAGGAGCACGGGGTCGATGGGCCGCTGCCGGTTCACCTCGCCCGTCTTGGACCGCGAGCCCACATCGGCCGAGGCGGAGAACTGGCCCTTGGTGAGGCCGTACACGCCGTTGTTCTCGAGCACGTAGAGCATGTCCACGTTGCGCCGGATGGCGTGGCACAGCTGCCCGAGGCCGATGGACAGGGAGTCCCCGTCGCCGCTGATCCCGATGTAGACGAGGTCCCGGTTGGCGGCGTTGCCGCCCGTGACGATGGAGGGCATGCGGCCGTGCACCGCGTTGAAGCCGTGCGCCTCCTGGATGAAGTAGGTGGGCGTCTTGGCCGAGCACCCGATCCCGCTCAGCTTGGCCACCCGGTGCGGGGGCACCGACAGCTTCCAGAACGTCTCGATGATGGCCGCGGTGACCGAGTCGTGCCCGCAGCCCGCGCACAGGGTCGACATGCGGCCCTCGTAGTCGCGCCGGGTGAGACCGAGCTCGTTCTTCTCGAGGGCGGGATGGTGGACCCGCGGCTTCTCGATGTAGGTCACGCGTCACCTCCCTCGGGGCCCGCGGCGTTCCGTGGCGCGCCGGCGCCGCGGCCCTGCGATCCACCGTCCGAGCCCGAGCGCCCCGGGCTCCCGCGTCCGCCCTCCGCCCGCGCTCCGTTGCCGCCGCGGGCGCCGGCCGCGGCTCCGACCGTGCCTCCGGACGCGGCCGCCCCGTCGCCGTTCCCGCCCCCCTCCCCCAGGAGGCCGAGCACGTCCTCCACCACGTGCACGGCGCTGAGCGGCAATCCGCCGTAGCGCCGCACGGAGGCCAGGCGGTCCTTGGTGACCGCCGTCTCGGCCAGGAGCAGGTGGTGGAGCTGGGCGTCGCGGTTCTGCTCGACGATGAAGGTGGTCGGGTGCTCCAGCAGGAAGGCCTCCACCTCCTCCCCGAACGGGAAGGCCCGGACCCGCATGTAGTCGAGCGGGACGCCGCGCTCCGCCAGCCCGTGCACGGCCTCCCGACAGGCCGCGTCGCACCCGCCGATCGTCAGCAGGCCCATGGTGGCGCCCGGCATCCGCGCGATGACCGGCGCCGGCACGTGCGCGGCGGCGGTGGCGTGCTTGCGGGTCAGGCGGTCCACCACGTCCGTGTACGGGCCGGCGTCCTCCGTGTAGCGGGCGTAGCGGTCGTGCCCCGAGCCCCGGGTGAAGAAGGCGCCGCGCGGATGGACGCCGGGCAGCGTCCGCCACGGGATCCCGTCGCCATCCACGTCCTCGTACCGGTGGAACACGGCCCCCGCCTCGAGCTCTTCGGCGGTGAGCACCTTGCCGCGGTCGGGGCGGTAGTCGTCGTCCCACTCGAAGCGGGGCACCACCCAGTCGTTCATCCCGATGTCGAGGTCCGAGACCACGAACACCGGCGTCTGGAAGCGCTCGGCCAGGTCGAAGGCCGCCACCGCCAGCTCGAAGCACTCCTTCGGGTCGGCCGGGAAGAGCGCGATGTGCTTGGTGTCGCCGTGGGAGGCATAGGCCACCATGAGGATGTCGCCCTGCTGCGTCCGGGTCGGCATCCCCGTGGAGGGCCCCACCCTCTGGATGTCGAACAGGACGACCGGGATCTCCGTGTAGTAGGCGAGCCCGATGAACTCCGACATGAGCGAGATCCCCGCCCCGCTGGTCGACGTGAACGAGCGGGCTCCCATCCAGCCCGCCCCGATCGCCATGCCGGCCGCCGCCAGCTCGTCCTCGGCCTGGATCACGGCCACCCGCAGCTTCCCGGTGTCGGGGTCCTTCCGGTACCGGTTCGCGAAGGCCTCGAACGCCTGGACGAGCGAGGTCGAGGGGGTGATCGGGTACCAGGAGGCCACCGTGGCGCCCGCGTACAGACACCCGATGGCCGCCGCCGTGTTGCCATCGATGAGCACCGAGTCCCTGGTGGCGTCCATGGGCGAGAGCCGGATGGGGAGCGGGCAGTCGAAGTGCTCCCGGGCGAACTCGAACCCCAGGTCGAACGCCTCGAAGTTGGCGTCGAGGAGCGCCCGCTTCTTCTCCCCGAAGCGCTCCTCGAGGAGGCTGCGCACCACGTCCCGGTCCACCTGCAGCAGGGCGGAGAGCGCCCCCACGTAGCCCACGTTCTTCATGAGGATGCGGGTGCGCGAGCCGTGGAAGTGCTCCGAGCCCATGCGGGCCAGGGGCACGCCCAGGAAGGTCACGTCCTCGCGGCGGAGCTCCCGGGCCAGGGGCCACGAGCTGTCGTGCAGGACCCAGCCGCCCGTCTGGACCTCGTCGATATCGCGCGCGTAGGTGGCCGGATTCATGGCCACGATCAGGTCGTACTCGGGGCTGCGCGCCGTCCACCCCTCCCCGCTCACCCGGATCTCGTACCAGGTCGGCAGGCCCTGGATGTTGGAGGGGAACACGTTCTTTCCCGTGACCGGGATCCCCATGCGGAAGATGGCCTGCATGAGGAGGCCGTTGGCGCTGGCCGACCCGGTGCCGTTGACCGTGGCGATCTTGAGGGCGAGGTCGTTGATCCGCGCGTCGCGCCCCTCGCCCTCGGCGCCGGGCTCCGTCCCGGCGGAGGGCTCCGGGGCGCGCGACGTCGGGACGCGGCCCGCCGGGCTCACGCGACCTCCGCGGGCGCGCCGCGCGCCGGGCGCGCCTGGCCGGCGTCCAGTCCCGCGTACGGAATGAGGAGATCGGAGCTTCGCATGTCCCAGGCGGCCGTGGGGCAGCGCTCGGCGCACAGGCCGCAGTGGATGCAGAGGTCCTCGTCCTTGATCATGAGGCGCCCGGTCTGCGGCAGGGTGTCGGAGGCGTACAGCGGCTCGTCCAGGTTGAGGGCCGGCACCGTGAGCCGCTGGCGCAGCTCGATTTCGGGCCCGTCGGCCGTGATCGTCAAGCACGAGAGCGGACACACGTCCACGCAGGCGTCGCACTCGATGCACAGCTCGCGCGTGAAGTAGGTCTGGACGTCGCAGTTCAGGCAGCGCTCGACCTCCTGGAGGGCCTGGTCGAAGTCGAACCCCAGCTCCGCCTCCAGGTCCAGGTGGGCGCGGCGGCGCTCCAGGTCCGCGTAGCGCATGCGGGCGCGCTCGGCCTCGTCGTAGTCGTTCGAGTAGCTCCACTCGTGCAGCCCCATCTTCTCGCTGATGAGGTTCTGGCCGTAGGCCGGGCGCTCCTCGAGCGGGCGGCCCTCGCAGTACGAGTGGATCGAGATGGCGGCCTGGTGACCGTGCTCGACGGCCCAGATGATGTTCTCCGGGCCCCAGGCGGCGTCTCCCCCGGCGAACACGCCCGGCCGGGTGGTCTGGAAGGTGGTGCGATCCACGACCGGCATGTCCCAGTCGCCGAACTCGATTCCGATGTCCCGCTCGATCCAGGGGAAGGCGTTGTCCTGGCCGATGGCCAGGATGACCTCGTCGCAGGCGATCGTCGTGCTCCCGTGCGTCTCCTTCTTGAGTCGGCCGTCCGGGCCCGGGTGCCAGGTGGCGAGCTCGAACTCCATGCCCACCAGCTTCCCGTCCTCGACCACGTAGCGCGACGGCGCGTGGTTCTCCACGATCTGCACGCCCTCGCCCTCGGCGTCCTCGAGCTCCCACGGCGAGGCCTTGAAGTGCTTGCGGCTCTTGCGCGCCATGACCTTCACGTCGGAGGCGCCCAGACGCATGGCCGTGCGGCAGCAGTCCATGGCCGTGTTGCCCACCCCGATGACCAGCACCCGGTCGCCGACCGTGTCCACGTGCCCGAAGCGCACGGCCTCCAGCCACTCGATGCCGATGTGGATGCGGTCGGTGTCGTGGCGGCCCGGCAGCTCGAGCTCCTTGCCCTTGGGCGCACCCGAGCCGAGGAACACGGCGTCGAACGGCCCGCCCATGTCGCCCTCCAGGAGCGCGGCCAGGCTCTCGACCGGCGCGCCCAGCCGGAGGTCCACCCCCAGGTCCAGGATGGTATCGATTTCCTCCCACAGGACGCGGCCCGGCAAGCGGAACTCGGGGATGTTCGTCCACATGAGCCCGCCGGGGCGCTCGAGCTTCTCGAAGATCGTCACCTCGTAACCCAGCGGCAGGAGGTCGTTGGCCACCGTGAGAGAGGCCGGCCCGGCCCCGACGCAGGCGATCCGGCGCCCGTTCTTCTCGTCCGGGACCGCCGGGAGGAGACCGTCCACGTCGCCCCGGAGGTCCGCCGCCACGCGCTTCAGCCGGCAGATGGCCACCGGCTCGCCATCGATGCGCGTCCGCCGGCAGGCGGGCTCGCACGGGCGGTCGCACGTTCGGCCCAGGATCCCCGGAAATACGTTGGACTTCCGGTTCAGCATGTAGGCCTCGGTGTAGCGCCCGGCGGCGATGAGCCGGATGTACTCGGGGACGTTGGTGTGGGCGGGGCACGCCCACTGGCAGTCCACCACGCGGTGGAAGTACTGCGGATCCGATACGTCGGTGGGCCTCATGTAACCCTCGCTTCACGGGGAGGCCTTGGGCCGGGCCTCCGCGAGGAGCCCGGTCGTCAGGGCGGACCCAGGGGGAGAGAAAGCTAGGCGGGGTGGGATGTGCGGTCCAGTAGAGGGGGGCGGACGGGCGGGAGGAGAATGGGCGGTGGGAGGGCGGCGGGCCGCGGCCGGACGGTGGCCGACCGCGCGCCCCGGGCTCAGTCCAGCCGCACCCCGCGGCGGGCGGCCCACTCGCTCCCGAGCCGGCGGAGGACCCCATCCTCCAGGTGCGACTCGGCGAACGGGAAGGCGGCCACCTCCTCGCGCTCGAAGTGAAGGCGAGCGGCATCCAGGAGCTCCTCGAGGAGGTCTCGCACGCGCGCGTCGTCCCGCTCGTGATCCAGCGCCTGGATGCGCCCCTCGATGCCGCGATGCTCCTCCTCCATGGCGGCCAGAGGGCCGGGCTCCGCACCCTCGAACGCGGCGAGAAGGAGCCCATCCTCGAGGTCCGCGTGGGAGGCGAGCACCGGGGCGAGGAGCCGCGCGAGCAGGCGCGCCCGGGCGCCGTCGGAGGTCGCCTCGTCCAGGAGGTCGCGGATTGCCCCGAACAGCGCGTACAGGGCGCCGTGCTCGCCGCGCAGCGCGTCCGTGACCCGCGGCGGTCCGTCGGCTGCTGCCGCCGGCCCCATCAGACGGGCCCCGTCACGCCGGCACCGCCTCGGCGCCCGGCGTCACCACGGCCCGGATGGCCTCGCCCGAGCGCAGGACGTCGAACGCCCGGTCGATCTCCTCGAGCGGGAAACGGTGGGTGACGAGCTCGACCACCCGCACGCGGCCCTGGCGGGCCAGCTCGATGGCGCGGGGATAGTCCACCGGCCGGCAGCCCAGGGACCCCATCACCTCGAGCTCGCGGAACATGACCCGTCCGGCGTTGAGCGCCATGGTCTCCGGGCTGTAGCCCACCAGGACGAGCCGCCCGCCGCTGCGCAGGCTGCCGAGGGCCAGCTCCTGGGTGGCCGCGTGGCCGACCGCCTCGAAGGCCACGTCCGCGCCGCCGCCCGTGAGCTCGCGCAGGGCGCGGTCCGGGCGGTCGGTCGCGCCCGAGTCCAGCGTCTCCGCGGCTCCCAGCTTCCGGGCCCACTCGAGCTTGGACGGATTGAGGTCCACCGCCACCACCCGTGCGCCGACGGCGGCCGCCATCTGCACCACGTTGAGGCCGATCCCGCCGCAGCCCACGACCACGACCACGTCGCCCGGGGTCACGCGGCCCCGGTTCACCACGGCGTGGTAGGGCGTGGTGAGCGCGTCGGCGATGATCGAGCCCTCGACCAGGGGGATCTCCTCGGGGAGCCGGAAGGCGTCGCGGGCCGGCACGCGGATGAACTCGGCGTAGCCCCCGTCGATGTGGTTCCCGAGCATGAGGCCGTTCTCGCAGATGTTCTCCCGGCCCGTGCGGCACATGCGGCAGGTGCCGCACGGGAGGACCGCCGGGAGGAGCACGCGCGCGCCCGTCTCGAACCGCTCCACGTCGCGGCCGACCGCGTGGACCGTGCCCGCCACCTCGTGGCCCAGGATGAGGGGCGGGGCCTTGAAGGTGGGAGTCCCGTGGTCGATGTAGTGGAGGTCGGTGTGGCACACGCCGCACGCGGCCACCCGGACCACGATGTCGTCCGGTCCAGGCTCGGGGAGGGCCACTTCCTCCAGGGTGAGGGGCTGGCCGGCCCCGTGGAACACCGCCGCTCTCATGTCAGACTCCTGGTGTACACGGTTTGGAACAGGCCCAGCGCCAGGGCGCAGCCCTCGCAGCCGTCCGGGAGGTCCTCTCCCGCGGCGGGTTCGAGGCGCACCTCGTGCCCCAGCCGCTCATAGATCTCGGCGGCCTCCCGGGCCCGGTTCGGGGTCGCCACGAAGCGCTTGACCCAGGGCGCCAGCCGCTCGGCGTGCACGGTGTCCACGGCGCCCTCAGGCGATCCGCGCCGCGGGGGCCCCGCGCGCCTGCTCGAGCCGGTAGGCCGAGAGGACGGCGGCCCCTATGGCGCCGGTGAACTGGACCAGCTCCCCGGCCGGGACGTTCACCTCCTCGGCCAGGTCGCGTCGCATCACCTCGACCATGGTCGGGAAGCGCATGATGCCGCCCACCAGGGTGAACTCCGGCTCGAGGCCGACGCGCTTCATGAGACGCACGGACTTCTCGACCAGGGACTCCATGGCGCCCCGCAGGATCTCGGGTGCCCGGCGGCCCTGGCTCACGTGGTTGATGACCTCGGACTCGGCGAACACGGCGCACACGCCCGAGATCGGCACGGCCTCCGTCGCGCCGGCGGCCACGTCGCCGATCTCCTCGACGGGATGGCCCAGGTAGCGGGCTGTCTTCTCGAGGAAGGCGCCCGTGCCGGCCGCGCACTTGTCGTTGAGCCGGAAGGAGACCACGCGCCCCACGTCGTCCAGGCGCAGGGCCTTCATGGTCTGGCCTCCCACGTCCAGCACGGTGCGCGTGGCCGGGAAGAAGCGCCGCGCGCCCCACGCCTGCGCCGTGAGGTCGGTCACCTGGAGGTCACGCTCGGCGATCCGGTTGCGCCCGTAGCCCGTCGTGGTCAGGTAGTCGACGTCCTCGGGCCGGATGTCCACCACCGAGCAGGCCTCCTCCAGCGCCTCCCTCGCGGCCTCCTCGAGCCGGAAGCCGGTGTGCCGGATGGCGGTCCCGGCCAGCTCGCCGTCCACCAGCAGGGCGGCCTTGGTGTGGGTCGAGCCGATGTCGACGCCCGCCGCGATGCTCATGCGGCCCCCTCCCCGGCGCCGGCCGGAGTCGGGGCGCCCGACGCCCGCTCCCTGGCGAACAGGGCGGCGCCCAGGGCGCCCATGTAGTGCGAGTCCTCGCTCACGTTCATGCGGGAGTCCAGGATCTCCTCGAGCACGGCCACCATGGCCGCGTTCCGGGTGACGCCTCCCGTGAAGGTGATCTCGTCCTCGATCCCCACCCGCTTGAGCAGCCCGAAGGAGCGGGAGCCGATGGAGCGGTGCACCCCCGCCAGGATGTCCTCCACCTTGCGGCCCCGGCTCAGCCACGAGAGCACCTCGGACTCGGCGAACACGGTGCAGGTGGTGGTGATCTCCACCGGGCGCTTGCCGCGCAGGGCCGTGGGGCCGAGCTGGTCCAGGCGGAGCTCGAGCGCCGCGGCGGCCGACTGCAGGAAGCGGCCGGTCCCGGCGGCGCACTTGTCGTTCATGCAGAAGTCGACCACCTCGCCGCCCGCCTGCACGCGGATGGCCTTGGTGTCCTGGCCGCCCATGTCGAGCACGGTGCGCGTGCCCGGGAACATCTTGGCCGCGCCCCGGGCGTGGCACACGATCTCGGTCACCTGCGTGTCGCCGAACTCCACCTTGTAGCGGCCGTAGCCCGTGCCGATCACGCTCCCCACCTGCCCGGCCCCGACGCCCGCCTCCTCCAGCGCCAGGTCGTAGGCGCGCTGGGCGGCCACCACCACGTCGGCGCCCGTGGGGATGAGGCTCCGTCCGACGATCTCGGCGTGCCGGTCCACGATCACCGCCTTGGTCTGCGTGGAGCCGACGTCCACGCCCGCCGCGTAGCTCATGCTTCCCTCCGTAGGCGCCGGGACTCGAGTCCCTCGAAGAACGCGTCGATGCGGTTCTTGAGCTGGGCCTCGGACACGACCCGCTTGTCCATCATGTCCGACTCGATGTAGAGGCACAGCACGTCGCGCGCGTCGAGCAGCGCGCGGCGGCTGGCGGCCAGGCCGGTCGACACCGTCCGGCAGCTCTTGATCGGGTGGTAGACCACGCCGTCGATCCCGAACTCGTCCACAGCCTGGATGAGCGCGCGGTCCTGGAACATGAGGCTGTCCATGGCCCGGCGGACGGTGAGCAGGACCCCCTCGGCGAGGCTCTCGATGGGGTGGTCGAGGTCGTACTCGAACGACTCGTCCAGTCCGCCCGAGGCGAACCAGGTGTAGGTGGAGCCGACGAACACCCCGCCCCACTCCGAGAACAGCTCGTAGAAGCGGCGGAATATCGGGTAGCAGGGCACGCCCACGAAGGCCAGGCGGTGCTTCTCCTCCACGCGCGCCCCCAGGGGCCCCAGCCCCTCCCGGGTCCGCAGCTCCATCTCCTCGACCAGGTCGCGGAAGTAGGCCGCGCCCTCCTCGGTGCCGCGCAGCACGTTGGCCACGCCCAGGTAGATCGTGCCCTCGAGCATGGCGTCGAAGGCCGCGGGCCGGTGCCGGTTGAGCTCGAGAAGCCTGCGCCAGCTGGCCGCCATGTCGTTGGTCAGCCGCAGGACCTCCCGTAGCCGGTCGATGTCGAACGCCACCCCCGAGACCTCCTCGCACGCGTCGATGATCTCCCGGAGCTGGCCCTCCACGTAGCGCCGATCCCGCGCGAAGCCGCCGGGATCGTGCGTCGCGCCGGGTCCTCCGGAGTCGGGCGTCGGACCCATGCCGCCGATGTTGACGGGCTGGCGCGTGCCCGGGACGTCCAGGGTAAAGACGGGGGTGCCGTACATGCGCTCCCAGATCTCCGCCCACTTCACGTAGGTGTTGCAGGCGTTGGTGAGGAGCGCGATGGACGGGGGCGGGATCCGCCCCATGGGGTGCTCGCCCCCCCGGAGCTGGAGCGCGTAGTCCGCCTTGACGTAGCCGCATACGTCCGGCGAGAAGCCCTCGTCCTCGGCCTGGCTCAGGTACTCGTCCGCCACGTGGCGCACGGCGGTCTGCAGCGAGTGGATCTCCGGGAACACCGCCGGCAGGTCGAAGGTGCGCAGGATCTCGCACAGGCTCCCCATGACGAACACGTACGCGGCCGGCCGGCCCTCCTCCGCCGTCCGGGTGAGCTCGTCGAACCATCCCTCGAACAGGCGGCGGCCCTCGCGGGCGCCGCGGCCCACGATGTCGGTGGTCGTGGTCATCGCTTGCCTCCCTTGGCCGCCGTTTCCCCGAACAGCAGGTGGTTCTCGACGAAGGTCTCGAGCTGGATCTGCAGGTGGCTGAAGTTTCTCATCTGCTCCTCGAACTCCGTGAGGAAGAAGGGGATGCCCTCCTCCTCGAGCGCCTTCGAGTAGGCCACCTGCTCGTCGAGGCCGGGCTCGCACATCTTGGCCGCGGCCACGATGGCCGCCTCCGCCCCGGAGTTCCGGATGCGCTCCAGCAGCATCTTCTCCTTGGGTTTCCTGAGGTCGTGCTGCACGGGGCTGTAGGAGGACTGCTCCAGGTAGGCGCGGGCGAGCGCGGCCAGGGGATCGGCGGCGTGCGGCGGCACGTCGGACAGGATCCAGCGCAGGCCGATCATGAGGTCGTCGTCCACCACGTAGCAGAACTCCGCGATGGCCCCGAGCAGGTCGAGCGGGGGCTGCTCGCAGAAGCCGCCCTCGAACACCACGCGCATGCGGTCCTGGCGCCGGGCGTCGCGCTCCTGGATGCGGGGCAGGAGCTCCGAGAGGAGCGCGTTGTGCTGCTCCCGCGGGATGAGCCCCCCGACCGTCGTGAGCACGTAGGCCTCGTCCACCGGCAGCTTCCACGGCTCCTCGCGCTTGATGCGGTACAGGGCGCGCAGGAGGCGCCGGTTCTCGTTGAACACCCGGATCGAGCCCCGGAGGTCGTCCGTGCTCACGCGGCGTCCGGCCACGTCCTCGATGTCCTCGAGGACGCGCAGGTACTCGCTGGCCAGGTAGTCGGCCGAGAAGGCCGAGTTCGGATTCTGCGGGAAGTAGAGGATCTCCACCGGGACGTCCAGGGTGCGAGCCCAGATCCCGGCCAGGTTCCTGGCGGCGTCACAGATCGGGTGGGTGACGAACAGGTCCGGCACCAGCCGTCCCGTGAGGGCCAGCTCCAGGGTGGTGCGCAGCACCGAGCAGATGTAGGAGCCGAAGTGGGAGTCCGCCTCGCGGCGCTCCACCGTGCCGCCCCGCATCTTGACCGGGAGCATGCCGGCCGCGTGCGCCAGCTCCTCCGGGAAGTAGACCTGGAAGTGGCCGAGCACCTTCCCACCCTCCTCGCGCCAGGCGCGCACGGTCGGGAAGGTGGTGTCCTCGACCAGCTCCCTGAGGGCCGCGAGGGTCTCCTGGAGCGGCGCCCCGGAGCCCTGCGGCACCAGCTCCCGGACGGCGGCCTCGCGCGCCTCGCGTCCCGGGTCCCGGCCCGCGGCCCCCGCCGTACCGTTTCGAATGCTCACGGCACACCTCTCGATCCCCTGGTTTCCGGCCGGCTCACGCGTCCCTCCAGGCCGGCTCGCGCTTCTCCATGAACGCCGCCACCCCCTCCGCCGCGTCCCGGAGCGGGAGGAGCTCCTCGAGGTACAGCGACTCGGCACGGTCGAGGGCGGTCCCCAGCGGCCGGCCGATCGCCTCGCGCACGGCCCGGCGCGCCACGCCCAGCACGGGACGGCTGAACCCGGCCAGCTCGGCGGCCATCGAGCGCACGTCGGCATCGAAGGAGTCCACGGGGAGGACGCGGCTCACGAGCCCTATCCGCAGCGCTTCCTCGGCCCCGATCGTGCGCCCGGTGAGCACCAGATCCAGGGCCGCCTGCGGCCCCACCAGCCGTGGCAGGAGAGCGGCCGCCGCCGGCGGGAAGGCCCCCACCCTGACCTCGGGCTGACCGAGCCGCGCATCCTCGCGCGCCCACACCAGGTCACAGGCCATCGCCAGCTCGCAGCCCCCGCCGAGCGCCGCCCCGTGCACCGCGGCCACGCTCGGCACCTCCACATCCAGCAGCCCACGAATGACACGACCGAAGGCGCGGATCATCGCCGGAGCGCGCGCCGGCACGTGGTCCGCCACGTCCGCACCGGCGCAGAACGCGCGTCCGGCCCCGGCCAGGACGACCACTCGCGTGTCCGGCGACGTCGCCTCGGAGTGGAGGGCCGCGTCCAGGGCCTCGAGCATCGCCACGTCGGCCACGTTGAGGGGCGGCCGGTCCAGGACCAGGCGCAGGATTCCCCCGTCCCGCTCGCACCGGACCCGGGAGCCCGTTTCCACCGGGGCGCTCACGAGCCGGCCCCCGGCCCGCTCACGACCCGCCTTCCCCGGCGCCGGCCCCGCTGGTGGCCGCATGCGCCCCGGCGTTCGCCTCCCCGGCCGCCGGCCCGCCGTTGGCGTGGGCCTCCCCCAGGGGCGCCCCGCAGGCGCCGCAGAAGGAGAAGCCGCTCGGGATCCCCTCGGCTCCGCACTCCGCACAGCTCCGGCGGTAGGGCCCCCACACGAACTCGCTGGAACCGCCGGAGGCGGCCAGCTCCCGGAGGTGCCGGTAACGGGGCGCACGCTTCTCGACGAACGCCCGCATGCCCTCCCACGGCTCGAAGCTCGAGTAGTGGATCGACAGCCAGTCCCCGGCGGCGCCGATCGTCTGGTTCCAGGCCATCTCCTTCCACACGTTGACCTGGAGCTTGGTGAAGCGGGTGCACTCGGCGAACTTGTCCAGGAGCTTGTCGACCACCTCGTCCACGGCCCGGTCCAGGGCCTCGAGGCTGAGGGCGTAGCCGTCCTGGCCGCGCCGCGCCTTGTCGATCTCCTCCTGGGTGGCGCCGTTCACGAACGCGCCGTCGCGAACCACGGAGGGGACCACCCGGTTCACGAGCCCCCAGTCCAGCGCCTTCTGCGGCGAGATGCGCTCGTTGAGCATGAGGATCTCGCGGGCGCGTCGGTCCCCGACGAGAATCGGGAGCCACTGCGTCGCCCCGCCGGCCGCCACGCTGCCGACCCGCGTGCCGACCTGCCCGATCCACGCGTGCTCGGCGATCAGGGCCAGGTCGCAGGCCATCTGCGACTCGTTACCGCCGCCCACCGCCATGCCGTTGAGGCGCGCGATGACCGGCTTGCCGCAGCGCAGGATGCTCTCGAGGTAGGCGCGGAAGAGCTGCATGTACTTCCAGTAGTCGCGCGGGCGGTCGGTGTAGAGGCGCTCGTACTCCTTCACGTCGCCCCCCGTGCAGAAGGCGTCCGTGCCGGAGCCCGTGTAGACCACCACCGCCACCGAGTCGTCGAAGGCCGCGTCCTCGAAGGCCATGGCCAGCTCGCGCAGGGCCGGCGTCGAGTAGGCGTTGTACGCGTGGGGTCGGTCGATCGTGATCCGGGCCACCCAGTCCTTCTTGCTGTACCGGATGTCCTGGAAGTCGAACGCCTCGGCCGGTCGGGACTCGAAATGGGACATGGGGCTGCCTCCGAACGCTTCAGGTCGCTGTGTGGTCCCTCAGGTGACGCTCACGCTCACGGTCGAATCGGTCTCGGCCTGGGCCCGCGCCAGGACCCCGTCCACGAAGGACTCCGCCGGCTCCTGGAGGAGGTCGTGGAGGCGCTGGAACAGCCCGGCGGCGCAGTCGCCGGCCCAGTCCTCCGGCAGGAGCCGGCGGGGCAGGTAGGGGTCCTCGAACGGGAACTGCCGGTACTCGTGCACGAGGTCGAAGCGCTGCACGAAGGCCCGTTCCCCGGACAGCTCGCCCGCCCGGAGCTCGGCCTGCGCGCGGCGCAGGCGCGGCAGCTGGCGGTCGATGAAGGCCAGGTAGTCGCGGTGCACCGAGGTCAGGTCCCAGCAGCGTGCCACGATGGCCTCGGGGCTCTCGATGGCGGCGCGAGCGGCGCGGAACACCTCCAGGCCCTCCTCGATCTCGAGGGTCTCCGCGATGCCGCGCACGCGGTCGACGATGTCGTGGGGGGTGATCCACAGGCCGTTCCCGAGCGACCCGCAGCCCAGCCAGGAGAGACGCAGGCGAAGGCTGTCGCGCAGGGAGCGATCCTCTTCCGGGATCGAGTAGTGGACCAGGCACCAGGCGCCGTCCCACGGCCGGTCCCAGGTGGGACGATAGATGCGCGCCTCGCCTTCCTCGAGCAGCTCCCGACCCCTGCGGGTGAGCGTGTAGAAGGCGTTGCGGCCGCGCCGCTCCGAGACGAGCCAGCCGCGGGAGGACATGCGGGACAGGGCCGTGCGTGCCGCGCCCTCCGTCAGCCCGAGCGGCTCGAGGAGCGCGATGAGGCTCCCGACCCACACGGCGCCCGGACGGTGGAGGAGGTAATCCCCGAACAGGGTGAAGACACGTTCTCGCGGGCCGCGCGACGAACCCATACC
>Ga0307440_1000636_pt1 | contig 17345 bp, 13 predicted proteins | sample SalMarWE160410MG_FD_202150 | JGI IMG/M metagenome (GOLD analysis project Ga0307440, IMG submission 202150) | Salt marsh sediment microbial communities from the Plum Island Ecosystem LTER, Massachusetts, United States - WE1604-10 | ecosystem: Environmental > Aquatic > Marine > Intertidal zone >... | reverse complement strand
ACTGCTGTTAGAGCGCGTCCGGCCCGGTCTCGCCGGTGCGGATGCGGATGACCTGCTGGAGGTCGAACACGAAGATCTTGCCGTCGCCGATCTTGCCGGTACGGGCAGCCCCGGAAATGGCTTCGATCACCCTGTCCACCATGCCGTCGTCCACGGCGATCTCGACCTTGATCTTGGGCAGAAAATCGACGACGTACTCCGCCCCTCGATAGAGCTCCGTATGCCCCTTTTGGCGGCCGAAGCCCTTGACCTCGATGACGGTGATGCCGGAAACGCCGATGTCCGCGAGGGCCTCGCGGACATCGTCCAGCTTGAAGGGCTTTATGACTGCTGTGATTAACTTCATCTCGATGGCTCCTGGATTGGAGTGGAGGCGGGGCTGGATGCCTTCGCCTCCGGTTAAACCTGCTCAGAAGGACTTGGAGACCGTGAACACCGCGGTGCTGCCGCACTGGAAGGGCGGCGCGCAGTACTCCGTCTTGTTGCGGTCGACCCACGCCAGGCTGAAGCCGAACCCGTAGAAGTCGCGGGACAAACCGACGCTGTAATCGTCGTAGGCCGCGTACCCGCCGTTGCTGACGCTGTTGTTCGGACGGTTCCAGCCGTAGTGGCCGGCCAGCGTGAAGTCGTAGGGGAGTGGAACCGACAGGTTGAGGCTGTAGTACCAGCTCGGCCCCAGACCGTACCAGTCATTGCTGTAGTAGGCCGTGAAGGAGGGGACGACGTAGGTGAAGTCGTAGCTCAGGCCCAGGTGATATTCGTTCGTGTCGTTCGCGCCGCTATCGGTCATGGGATACCAGTAGTACTGGTATCCGACGTCCAGGCCGAGCCCGTTCCAGGTGGGCGCCCACCCCGCGGTAAGGTCGACCTCCGCGCTAGCACCGTTGTATCCAGCCGCGGAGCTGTCCACGTTGGAGGCCCAGACACCAGCGTAAAGGTCGTAAGGCGTGTACGTGTAATTGATTCCACCCTGTACGGCAGGGCCGTTGTTCGTCTGGCTGACGCCGCGGAAGATATAGTTAGTGGTCAAGCCCAAGCTGCCGGTGAAGGAGTTGACGGGCTGCGGATCGGCCGCCAGCGCCACATTCATGCTCCCCACGGAAGCAACCAAAAGGGCAGCCGCCCCGGCGGCTGCAAGACGCGTTGTATACATGTTGTTCAAACCTCTCGGGCGTATGCTCCCGGTTACGTGACGGAACATCAGGATCCATGGGCGCACCGCGAACCCCGACGTGCTCCGGAGTAATGCGAGTAGCGTGCCAACCACGCTTGTGCGCAAAAGACAACGCGATTCGGCCTCATGTCGCGTCCTCACAACGAGGCCTGCGCACCACGATGGTGCGCGCCCCCCCCGGTGCCGCCGGCGTCACGCACTAATGCGGTGCGCCCTGCGACATACGCCGACCGCGCCCCGCGCCCTTATAATGTCCGCCCACGCCCAGACTCCCTCTCGGAGACCCAGCGATGTTGAAGCCGAAACAACTGGACGACCTCTCGCAGCGCCTCACCGACAGCCTCCCGAAAGGGCTGCAGACACTGCAGGAGGACATCAGCCGCAACCTGCGCGCAACCCTGGATGCCGGCCTTGCCAGGCTCGACCTGGTTACCCGGGAGGAGCTCGAGGTCCAGGCGGCGGTGCTGGCGCGGACCCGCGCCAAGCTCAAGCAGTTGGAGGCGCAGGTAGCCGAGCTGGAGCAGCGCCTGGAGACAAGCCCGCCAGCCAAGAAGACGGCGGCTGCAGCCAAGCCGCGGACACCCAAAAGCACGCGTTGAGCCTCTGCGTCCTCAACAGCCGCGCCCGGGAAGGCATCGCCGCCCCCGCGGTGACCGTGGAGGTGCACGTCGCGAGCGGCCTGCCGGCCCTCAACATCGTCGGCCTTCCGGAAATGGCGGTCAGAGAGAGCCGAGATCGGGTGCGCGGCGCCCTGCTCAACGGCCGCTTCGAATTTCCGGCGGGGCGGGTGACCATCAACCTGGCACCCGCCGACCTTCCAAAAGACGGAGGGCGTTTTGATCTCCCGATTGCAGTGGGGGTGCTCGGGGCGTCGGGACAGGTGCGCCGGGGCGCCCTCGAGGGGGTCGAGCTGCTCGGCGAGCTCGCCCTGTCCGGCCAGCTAAGACCCGTTACCGGGGTGCTGCCCGCCGCACTCGCGGTCCGGGATGCCGGCCGGGCGCTGGTGCTGCCGAAAGAGAATGCGGCCGAGGCCGCCCTGGTAAGCGACCTCACCGTTTACCCTGCGGGGCACCTGCTGGAGGTCTGCGAGCACCTGAACGGAACCGGGATGCTCCGTCCGTTCGAGCGCGGGGAAGAGACTCCATCCACCCCGGACTATGCTGACCTGGCCGACGTGCGGGGCCAGGAGCACGCCAAGCGGGCGCTGGAGATCGCGGCCGCGGGCGGGCATAGCCTCCTTTTCATCGGACCGCCCGGAACCGGCAAGTCCATGCTTGCCAGCCGGCTGGCCGGAATTCTGCCCCCAATGACCGAGGCAGAAGCCCTGGAGGCGGCGGCGGTGCGTTCCGTCAGCGGGATCGAGCCCATCGACCCCAGCCGTTGGCGCGAGCGCCCGTTCCGCTCACCCCACCATACGGCATCCGGCGTCGCCCTCGTCGGAGGCGGCAGCAACCCGCGTCCGGGCGAGATCTCCCTGGCACACCTGGGCGTGCTCTTTCTCGATGAGCTCCCGGAGTTCGACCGCCGCGTCCTGGAGGTGCTGCGGGAGCCCCTGGAGTCCGGGCACATCCACATCTCCCGTGCCGCGCGCCAAGCCAGGTTCCCTGCGCAGTTCCAGCTGGTCGCCGCGATGAACCCCTGCCCGTGCGGCTACCTGGGGGATCCCGCGGGTCGCTGCCGGTGTACGGCGGAGCAGGTGGCCCGCTACCGGGCGCGCATCTCCGGACCGCTGCTCGACCGGATCGACCTGCACGTGGAGGTGCCGCGACTGCCCCCCGAGCGCCTGAGCGGACCGCCCGCCGCGCAGGGTGAGAAGAGCGCCAGGATACGCCGGCGAGTGGAGGCAGCCAGAGAGCGCCAGCTGGCGCGGGCGGGAAAGCCGAACTGCGCCCTGATTCCGCCGGAAATCGAGCGGACCTGTGCCCTGGACCTCGCCGGGAGGGAGCTGATGGCCCAGGCGCTGGCTCGGCTTGGTCTCTCCGCCCGCGCCTATCACCGGGTACGCAAGGCGGCACGCACCATCGCGGATCTCGCCGCCAGCGAGGACATCACCACCGAACATCTGAGCGAGGCCATCGGCTATCGCCGGTTGGACCGTTCAAGCGGACCCCATTGAGGGGAACGGATACAGACCCCGCGCCCGACATGCTGACACTGCGCGCACTGAGCCTCCGCCGAGGCGGCCGGCTGCTCCTCGAAGGGGCGGACCTGACCATTTATCCGGGACAGAAGGTCGGGGTCGTCGGTCCCAACGGCTGCGGAAAATCCAGCCTGTTCGCCCTGATCCGCGGGGAGCTGCATCCCGATACGGGGGACTTCCAGCTGCCGCCGGGATGGGAGCTTGCCCACGTGGCACAGCAGACACCGAGCGGGGATCGGCCGGCGATCGAGCTCGTCATGGACGGCGACCGGGAGCTGCGCCGAGTGCAGCAGGACCTCGCAGCCGCCGAGCACGCAGGCGACGGCCTGCGCCAGGCCGAGCTCCACGGGCGCCTGGAGACGATCGGTGGCTACGAAGCGGAGAGCCGCGCCGCGCGGCTGCTCCACGGCCTCGGGTTTGCGCCCGGAGAGGAGCGGCGGCCGGTGGACAGCTACTCCGGCGGCTGGCGGATGCGGCTCGCGCTCGCCCGTGCCCTCATGTGCCGCTCGGACCTCCTGCTGCTCGACGAGCCGACGAACCACTTAGACCTGGACGCGGTGATCTGGCTGGAGGGCTGGCTTCGCGCCTATCCGGGGACCCTGCTGCTGATCTCCCACGACCGGGACTTCCTCGACGCCATTGCCGGGCACGTTCTCCACTTCGACCGCGATTGCCTCACCCTGTATTCGGGCAACTACAGCGCCTTCGAGCGCCAGCGCGCCGAGCGCCTCGCCCAGCAGCAGGCCGCGTTCGTGAGGCAGCAGCAGGAGATGGCCCGTATTCATCGCTTCGTGGAGCGGTTCCGTGCCAAGGCGACCAAGGCCCGCCAGGCGCAGAGTCGGCTGCGGGCGTTGGAGCGCATGGAGCTGATTGCCCCCGCTCATGTGGATACGCCCTTCCGCTTCACGTTCGGTGAGCCCGCGGCCCTGCCCTATCCGCTGCTGCGCCTCGAAGGCGCCTCGGCGGGATACGACGGACGAGCGGTCGTCGCCGACATCGCACTGACCCTGGCCCCGGGGGACCGGGTGGGGCTCCTGGGACCAAACGGCGCCGGCAAGACGACCCTCATCAAGGTGCTCGCCGGGGTCCTCTCGCTGGCCGCCGGTGTGCGGCTCCCGGCCGAGGCCCTTCGCATCGGCTACTTCGCCCAACATCAGATGGACCAGCTGCGGCCGGACGACAGTCCCCTCGACCACCTCCGACGGGTTGCGCCGGAACGGCCGGAGCAGGAGCTGCGTGACTATCTTGGCGGCTTCGACTTCTGCGGCGACAAGGCCCTGGAGGCATCGGGTCGCTTTTCCGGCGGAGAGAAGGCGCGGCTCGCCCTCGCCATCCTCATCTGGCGCCGGCCGAATCTTCTCCTGCTGGACGAGCCCACGAACCACCTCGACCTGGAGATGCGGCATGCCTTGAGCGAAGCGCTTCAGGACTACGAGGGGGCGCTCGTGGTTGTCTCTCACGACCGCCACCTGCTGCGGCTGACGAGCGACCAGCTCCTTCTGGTCAATGCCGGCAGGGTGGCGCCCTTCCCGGGGGAGCTAGACGACTACGCGGTCTGGCTCGCGGAGCGTCGATCGCCCCCTGCCGCCCCGGCCGACGGGCAGCCCCCGGAGCAGCTTCCCGCCGACCGCAAAGCGCAGCGCCGGCAGGCGGCCGAGCAGCGGCGCCGCCTGCAGCCGCTGAGGCAGCAGATGCAGGCACTGGAAGGCCGGCTCGCCGCCCTCGCGGCCAGCCGCAAAGACCTGGAGCGCGTCCTGGCCGGGCCCGCCCTGTACGACCCCACCGAAAAGCGTCGGCTTCTCGAAGTCCTCGAGGAAAAGCGGCGTGTGGACGCGGCGCTGGAAGAAACCGAGGCGGCCTGGCTCCAGGCGGGCGAGGAGCTGGAGAGGGAGGAGGCCCGTTCCGCATGATGCGGCTCCCACGCGGCCGTCAGGCGTTGCTCCTGACCAGCCGGCGCCGCCCGGGCGCGGGGCGTAGCCGGCGCTACCTCCTGGCCGGCGCCACGGCAATCCTGCTGGGGTTTGGCCTCTGGCCCTACCTGGTCCTGTGGCGAATCGACCACGCAGCGCTGCAGGCGGAACCGGCGGCACTCGCGCCCTACGTCGACCTCAAGGCGGTGCGCCGTGCCATCACGTTGAAGCTCAACAAGGACGCGACCAGCACGATCGGCACCCTCTCCGACCCCTTTATTCACTGGCTCCAGTCCGCGATAGCGGCGGACGGGAGCGGCACCATCCGGCGGCTGGTCACCCTTCGATGGGTGCGGGAGCAGCTCCTGAAGCATCGGGGCACTCGGGACGCCGGTTTCCTCCCCGGCCTGTCCTACGCGTTTTTCGACGCCCCGGACGAGTTTCGGGTCCGCATCGGTCCGCCCTCCGCAAATCCCACCGAGGTGCGCATGCGCCTGCGGCATTTCCGCTGGCGCATCACTGCCGTTTACTATTGATACTCTCGCGTCGGCGACTCCACCCCCGCGTCCGATCCTCGCGGGCCGGCCGGCACCCAACGGAGCAGGCAAGCCCTTGCCGAGCTCCACTTATGCCCAGGTACGATATCTGTTTAAATCAGGAGCCTTAACGGGGTGGGGCGCTCGGCGCATCTACGGCTCCGGCATCCCGAAGCGGGCTACCAAAGCAAACTCGAAGAATACCGGCGATCTCCATGTCTCCTTTTACCGACCTACGCAAGAGCCATCCGAACGAACGCCTGTTCGACCAGCCCCCCCTCATGATGGACGCCGAGGGGTTGGCGCAGGACTTCAAGCGCTATTTCGGCCACACCTTTGGCCGCGATCGGAGTTGCCGTTCGACCTACTACCCGTACAAGGCACTGGCCACACTGATGCGCGACCGGCTGATGGAGCGCTGGAAAAGGACCCGATACGCCCACGACGAGGCCGCCTGCAAACGGACCTACTACCTGTCTCTCGAGTTCCTGATGGGGCGTGCCCTGAGCAATGCCATGCTGAACCTGGGGATCGCGAGCGCGGCGGAGCAGGCGCTGTTCGACCTGGGGTTGCTGCTGGAGGAGCTCTCCACCACCGAGCCGGACGCGGGGCTGGGCAATGGCGGCCTCGGGCGCCTGGCAGCCTGCTTCCTCGACAGCTGCGCCGCCCTGCAGCTGCCCGTAAAGGGCTATGGATTGCGGTACGAGTACGGCATGTTCCGCCAGCTGATCGAGAACGGCTATCAGGTCGAGGAGCCGGACCATTGGCTGCGGGAAGGGAACTCCTGGGAGCTGGAGCGTCCGGAATACACCCAGCGCATCCAGTTCGGGGGACGTACCGAATTCTTTCGAGATCCGAGCGGCCAGACCATCGTGCGCTGGGTCGACACCAAGGACGTGCTGGCGGTGCCTTATGACATCCCGGTGCCCGGCTACCGCAACGACACCATCAACACCCTGCGTCTTTGGAAGGCTGCCGCAACCGACGAGTTCGATCTGGGTGAGTTCAATGCGGGCAGCTATCCCGAGTCCGTCGCCCAGAAGAACGAGGCCGAGCACATCACCATGGTGCTCTACCCGAACGATGCCAGCGAGAACGGCAAGGAGCTGCGGCTGCGCCAGCAGTACTTCCTGGCCAGTGCGAGCATCAAGGACGTGTTCCGGGAGTGGATCCGGCTGCGGGGACGCAAGTTCTCCGGTTTTGCGGACAAGAACTGTTTTCAGCTCAACGACACCCACCCGGCGATCTCGGTGGCCGAGCTCATGCGGCAGCTTGTGGACGAGTACCGGTTGGAGTGGGAAGAGGCCTGGGACATCACCACCCACACCATGGCCTACACCAACCACACCCTGCTGCCGGAGGCCCTGGAGCGCTGGCCGGTGCGCCTGTTTCAGCAGCTGCTGCCGCGTATCCTCCAAATCATCTATGAGATCAACGCCCGCTTTCTCTCGGAGGTTGCCGCCCGCTGGCCCGGCGACATGGACCGGCAACGGCGGATGTCCCTGATCGAGGAGGGACACGATCCGCAGGTGCGCATGGCCTACCTCGCCATCGTTGGCAGCTTCTCGGTCAACGGAGTGGCGGACCTCCACTCCCGGCTGCTCAAGCATGGGTTGTTCCGGGACTTCTACGAGCTCTGGCCCCATAAGTTCAACAACAAGACCAACGGGGTTACACCCCGTCGCTGGCTTGCCCTGTGTAACCCGGGGCTGCGGGAGCTGCTGGACGACACGGTCGGTGAGCGCTGGGTTTGCGACCTCACCCGGCTGGAGGGCCTGGTGCCCTACGCGGATGATCCGGAGCTCCAGAGCCGCTGGCGGGCAATCAAGCAGGCAAACAAGGAGCGGCTGGCCCAGCTGATCGCCCGCGACTGCCGGGTCAACTTCGAGGCGGAGGCCATGTTCGACGTTCAGGTCAAACGCATTCATGAGTACAAGCGCCAGCTCCTCAACGTGCTGCACGTGATTCACCTGTACACCCGCATCAAGCGTGGCGATACCCAGGTCTGGACCCCCCGCTGCGTCCTGATCGGCGGGAAGGCGGCCCCCGGCTACGCCATCGCGAAGCTGATCATCAAGCTCGTCAACAACGTGGCCCGGGTGATCAATGGGGACCCGGATACCAAGGGGCTGCTTCGCCTCGCCTTCGTGCCCGACTACCGGGTCTCCATCATGGAGGTGATCGCCCCCGGGACCGACCTCTCGGAGCAGATCTCAACCGCAGGCAAGGAGGCATCAGGGACCGGGAACATGAAGTTCATGATGAACGGGGCCGTGACCATCGGCACCTTGGACGGGGCCAACATCGAGATCCGGGACCAGGCGGGCGCGGACAACTTCTTCCTGTTCGGCCTGACCGCCGAGCAGGTGGAGGCGAGCAGGGGCCGCTATGACCCCAACGCGGTGATCAACGGCGATCCCGCGCTGCTCCAGGTCATGAGTCTGCTGGAAAGCGGCCACTTCAATCAGTTCGAGCCGGGAATATTCGACCCCATCGTCCACTCGATCCGTAACCCGAACGATCCATGGATGACGGCGGCGGATTTTGCGAGCTATCGCGAGGCCCAGGAGAGGGCGGCTGCCGCCTACCGGGACCAGGACTGCTGGACGCGCATGAGCATCCTCAACACGGCCCACAGTGGTCACTTCTCTTCCGACCGCACGATTGCGGAATACAACCGGGACATCTGGCGGATGAACCCCGTCCCCCCGCACCCTATCCGCTAGAGGGCGCCAGTGGAAGCGACGCCGAGCCCGTACGAGGAAGCGGTCCCGGAGACCCCTGCAGCGGTCGGCGACGAGCTTGACCCGGAGCGCATCATTCGGGCGCAGTTCGCCCGGGCGCGGGCGCACCTCCAGCACATCGAGCCCGGCCTTGTGGACTTTCTGCGCCTCCCCCGACGTTCCATTACGGTCAACGTCCCCATCGAGATGGACGACGGCTCCGTGCGCAACTTTGTGGGGCATCGGGTCCTGCACAACCGGGTACTGGGGCCAGGCAAGGGGGGAATCCGCTACCACCCCGCCGTCTCCCTGGCGGAGGTTTCCGCCCTCGCGGCCCTCATGACCTGGAAGTGCGCCCTTGTCCGTGTCCCTTTCGGCGGGGCCAAGGGCGGCGTCACTTGCGACACGAAGGAGCTCAGCGAGGGGGAGCTGAGACGGCTCACCCGCCGCTACATCGCCGAGCTCGGCGACAACATCGGCCCCAATACGGACATCCCCGCCCCGGACCTGTACACCGACGCCCAGACCATGGCGTGGATCTTTGACACCTACGACAACATGCACCCTGGGCGCAACAACCTTCCCGTCGTCACCGGCAAGCCGTTGGACCTGGGGGGGTCGGAGGGCCGGGACGAGGCAACCGCCCGCGGCGCGGTCTATTGCACGGAGCGGTTTCTGGCCCTCGCGGGGCTGCCCCACCTGCCGGATATCCACGGGGCTCGGGTGATCATCCAGGGGTTCGGCGAGGTCGGCCGGGTGGCGGCGCGTCTGTTCCGGGACAAGGGCGCCCGCATCCTGGCCGTCAGCGACTCCCGGGGCGGCATCATGGCGTCGAACGACGACAGCCTGGACCCGCAACAGGTGAGCGCCCACAAGGCGAGGGAAGGAACCGTCGTCGGTCTGCCGGGCAGCCGCAGCATCACCAACGAGGATCTGCTCGGGCTCGAGTGCGATATCCTGTTCCCCGCCGCGATCGGCGGGCAGATCCACAGTCGGAATGCCGAGCGCATCCGCGCCAGCCTGGTGGTCGAGGGGGCCAATCGCCCGGTGACCCCGGAGGCGGACGACCTGCTCCACGGGGCGGGCATCCCGGTGATCCCCGACATCCTGGCGAACGCGGGGGGCGTGACCGTCAGCTACTTCGAGTGGGTGCAGAACAACGAGCACCACAACTGGTCCCTGGAAGAGATCAACGGCCGCCTACGGGAGCAGATGGTCGCCGCGACGGACCGCGTGGTCGCCCGTTGGCGGGGCTTCCCGGCGGACTGTGCCGACGCGGGCCTGAGCGCCGACCTGCGCACCGCCGCCTTGGTGGAGACCCTGGAGCGCCTCGCCCGGGTAACGCTGCAGCGCGGCATCTGGCCTTGAGCCAAGGGCCGAGGCGGTACGACCGAATCCGTTCGCCCTCGCCCCGGTCGCAACGAGAGCAAAATTTTGGACCCCCCCACCACCGCCTGCGAACGCATCTATGCCATTCCCCGGTGGGGTAATGGCTACTTCCGCGTCAACCCGGCGGGCCACCTGTGCGCCCGCCCTGATCCCGCGGGGCCAGTCGAGGTCGACCTGGCCGCACTGGCCCGCCGGCTGCGGGAGGAGGGCCTCGCCCTGCCGGTGCTGGTGCGTTTCAACGACATCCTGCGCCATCGGGTGCGTTCCCTCCAGCGGGCCTTCGCCCAGGCGGGAGAGACGGTCGGCTACACCGGGCGCTACGAGCCGGTCTATCCCATCAAGGTGAACCAGCAACAGAGCGTCGTGCAGCAGATCCTGCGGGAAGGGGGGGCCGGCCTGGAAGCGGGGAGCAAGCCCGAGCTCATGGCTGTGCTGGCGCTCTCCGCCCCGGACGGGCTGATCATCTACAACGGCTACAAGGACCGGGAGTCCATCCGCCTGGCCCTCATCGGACGGCGGCTCGGGATGCGGGTGCACATCGTCATCGAGAAGCTCTCCGAGGTGCCCCTGATCCTGGAGGCGGCCGACCGCATGGGGATCGAGCCGCTCCTGGGGCTGCGGGTGCGCCTCGCGGCGGCGGCGGCCGGGAACTGGCAGAGCAGCGGGGGCGAGAGGGCCAAGTTTGGCCTCTCCGCCAATCAGGTGATGCAGCTGGTCGAGGACCTGCGGTCCGCGGACCGGCTCCGATGGCTCACGCTGCTGCACGCCCACCTGGGCTCGCAGATCCCAAACATCCAGGACATCAAGGCGGGCATCCGAGAGCTGGTGCGCTATTACGCGGAGCTGCGCCGGCTCGGGGCGCCGATCGCCACGGTGGACGTGGGAGGCGGCCTGGGGGTCGACTACGAGGGGACCCGGACGCGCTCCTTCTGCTCCGTCAACTACTCCGTGGAGGCCTACGCCCGCGGGGTGGTGGAGACCCTCTGCGCGGAGTGCCGCCGCCACGGGCTGCCGCAGCCTAACCTGGTCAGCGAATCCGGCCGGGCCATGACTGCCCACCATGCGGTGCTGATCACCAATGTCATCGACCGCGAGCAGGTGGGCGGCTCGGCGGTCGCCACGAAGGAGGATGAGGGCGACGAGCTCCTCAATGCCCTCGCCGGGAAGATCGCGCTTGCCGCCGACGCGCCCCCTCAGGAGCTCTACGCGGACGCGCGGGCGCTCCTCGCAGAGGCCCGGGAGCGCTTCGAGCAGGGCAGACTGGATCTCGCCGCCCGAGCCCGGGCGGAAGAGCTTTTCTTTGCCACCTGCCGGGCCCTGGCCGCCCACATCGATCCCGGCCTCCGGACCCATCGCGAGCTGTCGGACGAGATCAACGCCCTGCTGGCGGACAAGCTCTTCTGCAACCTATCGGTGTTTCAGTCTCTGCCGGACGTCTGGGCCCTGGACCAGATCTTTCCCATCGTTCCCCTCCAGCGGCTGGACGAGGCACCCCGCGACCGTGCGGTTGTGCACGATCTCACCTGCGACTCGGACGGCTGTATCAGCCATTACGTGGACGACGGCGGCATCGAGGCGAGCCTGCCGGTGCACCCCCAGGATCGGGACGGGGACCCTTACCTTCTCGGGTTCTTCATGGTGGGGGCGTACCAGGAGATCCTCGGGGACATCCACAACCTGTTCGGGGATACGGACGCAGTCAACGTCGAGCTGGACCCCGCCGCCGAAGGCGGCTACCGGCTGCTCGAGCCGGAGCGCGGCGACTCCGCCGACGAGCTGCTCAGCTACGTGCACTTCGAGCCCAGGACCTTGCTGGCGCGCTACCGCCGCAAGCTGGAGGAGGCGGGGCTGGAGCGGGCGGTTTCCGAGCGGTACTTCGTGGAGCTGAAGGCCGGCCTCTACGGCTATACCTATCTGGAACACTGAGCGATGCATGAGCTGTCCATGTGCTTGGCCCTGCTGGATCAGGTGCGGGAGATCGCCCGGGAGCACCAGGCGACGCGGGTAGAGCGGATTGTGCTCCGCATCGGCCCCCTCTCGGGGATTGAGCCCTCGCTGCTGGAGAATGCCTATCCGCTGGCCGCAGCGGGCACCATCGCCGCCGATGCAGCCCTGGAGATCGAGCCCGCCCCGGTGCGCGTGCAATGCCACGAGTGCGGAGCGGAGACGGAAACCACGCCCAACCGCCTCGCCTGCGGCCAATGCGGGAGTATTGGCACCAAGCTCATCAGCGGGGACGAGCTGCTGCTGGCCCATCTGGAGCTGGCGGTGGCGGACCCTTCTGACCGACAGTGAGCGAACACCCCGGCTGCTGCTTCCTCCTGTTATAGTTAGGGTCTGAGTGCCCCCGGCGGCCACGGCGAAGGTTGGAGAGAATCCCATGTGTGACACCTGCGGATGCAACATCACCCCCGGCAACGAGCACCTGGTCAGGGCAGGCGGCCCGCACGAGCACACGGAGGACGGCCGAGCCGCCGTGACGGTGTTGAAGAACCTCCTGACGGCGAACGACCATCAGGCGGCCCATAACCGGGGCCACTTCGACGAGCACGGCGTGCTCGCCATCAACCTGATGTCCTCCCCCGGCGCGGGTAAGACCAGCCTGCTGGAGAGCACGATCGCCGCCCTGCGCTCCGAGGTCCGTATCGCGGTCGTCGAAGGCGACCTGGAGACCGAGAACGACGCCGAGCGCATCCGCGCGCAGGGGGTCGAGGCGGTGCAGATCGCCACCGGCAGCGCGTGCCACCTGGACGCCCACATGGTCCATGACGCCCTCCATCACCTGGACCTCAGCGGGGTGGACATCCTGTTCATCGAGAACGTCGGGAATCTGGTCTGCCCGGCCAGCTTCGACCTCGGGCAGCATCGCAACGTAACGCTGCTGTCCGTACCCGAGGGGGACGATAAGCCGGCCAAGTATCCGGTCATGTTCCGAGCAGCAGATCTGGTGCTCCTCACGAAGGCGGACCTGCTGACCTACCTGACGGAGTTCAGTGCCGCACGCGCGGAGCATCACCTGCGCCACCTGGCGAGTGCTGCCCCTTTCCTGACCATCAGCACCCGGGGCGGCGACGGCATCGACCCATGGATCGCCTGGCTGCGCGCCGAGCTGCAGCAGCAACGTCAACGGGTGAGGCTGGGCGAGACGGCTCGGCCGGCGATTCAACCGGACGGGGTGCGCCTCCATGCCGGCGGCCAGGGCCATACGCATCACCATCACCATCACGCCCACGAGCATGCGGGATGAACCACGAGGGCTCCGTCGGGCGCGGGGCCGGCCGACCGCGAGCACATAAGACCATATCGATGAGCGCGATTCTTGAGGAGGAAGTTGTCATGACAGTGAAAGCACTGAGATTCTTCGTCACGCTGGCCTCTGCAGGGGTCTTGGGCGCGACCCTCGTCTACAGCCCGGTGAGTCAGGCGTTTAATTTTGGGGACATGATGAACCCCGGCAAGTGGATGGGCGGCGGCAACCGGGACCGCTACTACGACGACGACTATGGACCTTACGGGGGGCCCTACGGTGGTCCTGGGGGTGGCGGCCCCTATGGCTATGGTGGTCCTTGGGGCGGAGGCCCTTGGGGTGGCGGCCCCTATGGCTATGGCGGTCCTCGGGGCGGATACGGCCCTTATGGAGGCTTCCCGAGGTATGCCGCCCCCGCGGCGCCTGCGGCGCCTGCGGCGGCCCAGCCGAAGTCATCCTCTTCGTCGTCTTCATCATCGTCTTCGAACGTCAGGGACGCCCAGATCGAGGCGCTCAAACGGCGCATCGACCAGCTGGAGGCACAGCGACCGGCCGTGACGCCGGCCCCGCCGCCGAGCGATTGGGGCGGCAGCTCCAGCCAGAAGTACCGGGACTGGACCATGGGCTCCGGCCCCCGCAAGTCGGGTTCCAGCTCCGGGTCTTCAAAAGACTGGAATTCGGCGCCGGTCTTCCGCCCTCTGGGAAAATACTGAGTCCGGGACGAGCCCGGCCCGATCCGCCGCCGGACCTGCGAGACCCCGTCCTCGGACGGGGTCTCGCATTTACGGGGGCTGGACTGGGGCTGAGGGGTGCGGGCCCTGGTGGGCCACGGCGTTCCCCCACTACGCACCCCAGGCGAGCAGCGGCAGGTTGCGCGCGGCCGGCCCCCATGGGCCAAAAATCCATTAAGATGCGGATGTCACTATTCGAGGTTTTGGATGGCTTCGAGTATGTCCATCTCCAACGGTTCCCAACGGCTATCCCTCCCGCCAGTTCTGAGCCCCCGGCTGCGCCGGCTGCTGCGGTTTGTTCTCCTCCTCTTCGGCCTGCTGGCGGTCAACTCCCTCTATCTGGCTAGCGTCAGCGCGGCGGAGTGGCTGGCCGGTGAGACGCTGGAGAACTACGTCTATCTCCTCATGTTCCTCGGGCACCTGGTCCTGGGGCTGGTGCTCCTGGTGCCCGCCCTCCTCTTCGGCGCCTTCCATCTGCGGCGCGCCTGGAGGAGAGCGAACCGCTATGCGGTGCGCGCGGGGCTCGGTCTCTTTCTGAGCGGCATCCTGCTCTTCGCCTCAGGAATACTGCTTACCCGCTTCGGGTTCTTCGAGGTCAACGATCCCCAGGTCCGTTCGATGGCCTACTGGGTGCACATCCTGGCCCCCTTGGCGGTGATCTGGCTGTTTATCCTGCACCGCCTCGCGGGACCAAGGTTGCGCTGGAGGCAGGGTGCCCGGTGGGCAACGGCGGCCGTGGTCCTATCGGCGGCGGCTGCCACCGTCCATCTCATCGGGAAACCCACACCGACCGTTGCGCCCGACCGCTTCTTTCCGACCCTGGCACGGGTGTCGGGAGCCGCACTGATACCCGAGAAGCACCTCATGGGTGACACGGGCTGCGCCGAGTGTCACGCGGATATCGCCGCGCAGCACGCGCAGGGGATGCACCGCTTGAGCTCCTTCAACAATCCCGCCTACCGCTACAGCATCGAGGATACGCGCAGGGTTCTCCTCGCGCGGGACGGCAATGTGAAGGCATCCCTGTTCTGCGCGGGCTGTCACGACCCCCTCCCCCTGTTTTCCGGCCGCTTCGACGACCCGGCCTATGACGCCGCAGCGGACCCCGCCTCCCAGGCGGGAATCACCTGTCTCGCCTGCCACGCCATCACGGCGGTCAACGGTCCTCTCGGCAACGGCGACTACACGATCGCTGATCCTCCCCGGTATCCGTTCGCCTTCAGCCAGAACGGCTTCCTCGAGGCCGTGAACCGCCAGCTGATCAAGGCGAAACCCGCCTTCCACAAGGCGACCATGCTGAAGCCGTTCCAGCGCAGCGCCGAGCTCTGCTCGGTGTGCCACAAGGTGCATCTGCCGCCGGAGCTCAACCACTACCGTTGGCTGCGCGGCCAGGACCATTACGACAGCTTCCTCGTGAGCGGCGTATCCGGTCATCGGGTCGACAGCTTCTACTACCCGCCGAAGGCGAAGCGGGGCTGCGCAGACTGCCACATGCCCCCCGCACCCTCGCCCGCGGACCCCGCTGCGCGGGACCTCGCCGGGGACGGCCGTCCGAGCGTGCACAACCACGCCTTTGCCGCGGCCAACACCGCGGTCCCCTATATGCTGGGCCGGCCGGCGCGGGAGAATGCGGCCCGCGTTGCGACCATGCAGCGGGCGGCGCGCGTCGATATCTTCGGTCTCAAGGAAGGCGGCACGATCAACGGCAGGCTTTACGCCCCCCTGCGCCCGCAGCTGCCCCGGCTCGCTCCCGGCAGGCGCTACCTGCTGGAGGTGGTCATCCGCACCCTGGGGGTGGGCCACGACCTGACCCAAGGCACCTCGGACTCGAACGAGCTTTGGGTCGATCTGTCGGTGCGCGCGGGGGATCGGGTCATCGGCCGCTCGGGGGCGCTCGGGAAGGATGGTGCCGTCGATCCCTGGGCCTACTTCCTCAACGCCTACCTCCTCGACCGGGACGGTAACCGCATCGACCGCCGCAATGCTCAGGACATCTTCGTCACCCTTTACAACCATCAGATCCCGCCGGGGGCCGCCGCCGTCGTCCATTACACCCTGGAGATCCCCCAGGACATTTCGGGACCCGTCAGGGTGGACGCCGCCGTCAAGTACCGCAAGTTCAACACCGGCTTCTATCGCCACGTGGAAGGTGCCGCCTTCCGCCGGAATGACCTGCCAATCACCACCCTGGCCGAGGACAGCGTCACCCTTCCGGTGGGCGATGACGCGCAGGCTGCCGCTCAAAACCGGGACATCCCGGCCTGGGAGCGCTGGAATGACTACGGCATCGGTCTGCTGCGAGAGGGCAGCAGCGGAGAATCGCGTCAGGCGGAGGATGCCTTCGCGCAGGTGGAGGCACTGGGCCGCGGGGAGGGCCCCCTGAACCTGGCTCGGGTCCTTTACCGAGAGGGCCGCCTGGACGAGGCGGCAGACGCCCTTCACCGGGCGAAGAACGCGAAGCCTCCGGCCGTGCCCTGGACCCTCGTCTGGTACTCGGCGTTGGTGGACCGGGACCTCGGCCACCTGGACGCCGCCATCGAAAACTTGAACGCGCTCGCCCAGACCCGGTTCACGGAGGCCCGGAGGCGCGGATTCGACTTCAGCCTCGATTACAACATGCTCACCGAGCTCGGCCGCACCCTCTTCGAGCGGGCCCGTTGGGAGCGCGGCCCCACCCGCCGCGGGGCGCGGATCGGCTACCTCAGGCAGGCCCGCCTGCGGCTCGAGCAAGCGCTGGCGGTTGATCCGGAAAACGCCGCCGCTCATTACAACCTGAGCTTGGTCTGCGCCGATCTCGGGGAGACAGAGCTGGCAGAGCGGGAGCGGCAGCTGCACGAGCGGTATCGCCACGACGACGGCGCGATGGAGCGAGCCGTCTCAGTGCATCGAAGCCGCAATCCGCCCGCCAATCACGCCGCGGAGGCGATCACCATCTATTCGCTCACCGGAACCACCGAGCTGCGGGCGAAACCCGTCAAACCGGAGACACAGGGGAGGACCTTGGCAGTCAGATGAAGAAGGACAAGAGCTCGCAGCTCACCCAGGGCGAGGCCGTCATCCGCCGGGCCTTTCTGTACTCGCTGGCCGTGGTCGGGGTGCTCGCCCTGAGCGGGGCCCTGATGTTCTGGGCGCACCGCAGAACGCAAGGCCCTACGCCCCAGGTGGACGCCCAGATTCAGGCCCCGCGCGTCGTTGCGCCGCCGGCGGGAGACGGACCGCCGGCGGTCCAGTTCACGGACATCACGCAGGCGGCGGGCATCAGCTTCATCCACACGAACGGCGCCTATGGCGAACGGCTGATGCCCGAGACCATCGGGAGCGGCGCCGCCTTCATCGACTACGACCATGACGGCTGCCAGGACCTCGTCCTGGTCAACTCCCGCTACTGGGAGGGTCACGAGGGGGACCACCCGCAGCCTCGGCAGGCCATCTACCGCAACGACTGCAAGGGCCGCTTCACGGATGTCACCGAAGAGGCGGGACTTGGATTCGCGG
>Ga0307440_1000635_pt1 | contig 17349 bp, 9 predicted proteins | sample SalMarWE160410MG_FD_202150 | JGI IMG/M metagenome (GOLD analysis project Ga0307440, IMG submission 202150) | Salt marsh sediment microbial communities from the Plum Island Ecosystem LTER, Massachusetts, United States - WE1604-10 | ecosystem: Environmental > Aquatic > Marine > Intertidal zone >... | reverse complement strand
GCGCTGTCGCGACCGCCTCGGCGCCGGTGCCGAGAACCGCGAGGTAGTGGTGGAACAGCCACAAGGTCCCGAGGCCGATGTAGCCGCCGAGCCCGAGGAGCAGTGCAGCTCCGTAGCGATCGAGGATCGGTTGGCGGGCCCCCCTCGGTGGGCGTTCCATCAAGTCGTCCGAGCCGGGTTCGAGCCCGAGAGCGACCGCGGTCATTCCGTCGGTCACGAGATTCATCCACAAGATCTGTACTGGTAGCAGGATGAGCGGGCCACGGAGGAGGATGTTGATGAACACGGCGACCACCTCACCGGTGTTCGAAGACAGCAGATAGCGGACGAACTTCTGGATGTTCTCGTACTGTCGACGGCCCTCCTCGACGGCCCCGACGATCGACGCGAAGTTGTCATCGGTCAGCACCATGTCGGAGGCGGCCTTGGCCACATCGGTACCACGCATGCCCATCGCAACGCCGATATCGGCCTTCTTCAGCGCAGGGGCGTCGTTCACCCCGTCGCCGGTCATCGCGACGATGTGTCCTTGGTTCTGGAGGTGGGTCACGATGCGAAGCTTGTGCTCCGGCGTCGTCCTCGCGAAAAGGATGTCATGCGTCAGCAACTCGTCGAGCTCGGTGTCATCCATCGCCTCGAGTTCTATTCCGGTGACGGCTCGCTCGACAGGCATGCCGACGTGCCGGCCGATGGCGAGCGCGGTCTCCGCTGCGTCGCCCGTGATCATGATCGGGCGCACACCAGCGCGGCGGGCAAGGGTGATCGCGTGGGGCACCTCCGGACGCGGCGGATCGACAATTCCAACGCAGCCCAGCAGGGTCAGTTCGACTTCCACCTCGTCCTCGTTCAGCTCGACGTGAGGAGGAAGCCGCCTGCGGGCCAGAGCGAGGATCCGCAGGCCTTGCTCGGCCAGAGACCGGTAGGCGCGTTCGAACGCCGAGCGGTCCGCGTCGGTGAGGGGCCGGGTGTCGGGGCCGTCGAGGATTGTCGTAGCTCTGCCAAGGATGACTTCGGGTGCTCCCTTGATGAACGCGACCGGTCCCTCTGGCCGTTGCGCAATGACCGTCATTCGTTTGCGGGTGGAGTTGAACGAGAACTCGGTGATTCCGGTCGTATCGGTGTATATCCCTGCTTTCGACGCGGCCACCACCAACGCTGCTTCGGTCGGCTCGCCGAGGGCACGCCATCCCAACTCGGTTCTTGTGAGGCTCGCGTGGTTGCAGACGAGACCGGCTTCGAGCAGTGAGCGTATATCGTGTCGCTGTTCCGGATCGACGGACACGCCGTTTGCGACGAATGTGCCCTTCGGCTCGTATCCCACGCCGGTGACTTCGACTGCGCCTGTTGGGAGCCAGATCCGGGTGACCGTCATCTCGTTCTGGGTCAGGGTGCCTGTTTTGTCGGTGCAGATGACAGTTGCCGAGCCGAGCGCCTCGGCCGCCTGAAGTCGGCGAAGGAGCGCGTGGCGCTGAACCATTGCTCGAATGCCGAGTGCCAGGGTGATGGTGACGACGGCGGGGAGCCCTTCCGGGACCACCGCGACGGCGAGCGATACGCCGGTGAGGAACATCTCGAGCGGCGGTTTGCCGAGGATGAGCCCGACAAGGGCGACCCCTGCCGAGATGGCGATCGAGATCAGGCCGAGTTGACGACCTAGCACGGCGAGTTTGCGTTGGAGCGGTGTGGGTTCTTGTCCGAGGCTCTGGGTCAGCTCCGCGATCTTGCCGAACTCGGTGGCCATACCCGTCGCCGCCACGATTCCGCGAGCACGCCCGTTGGTGATACTCGTGCCCATCCACGCCATCGACGACCGCTCCGCGAGGTGGGAGTCTGGTTCGACAGGCTCTCCACTCTTGGACACAGACTCGGACTCGCCGGTCAGCGCCGACTCGTCGATCTTGAGACCGACGCTCTCGACGATGCGAACGTCGGCTGGTACCTGGTCACCGATCTCGAGGACGACGACGTCGCCGGGCACGAGATCGACTCGTTCGATCTCCGACTGCTGTCCGTCGCGTACGACGGTGCAGGTCGGTGACAGCATGCTCCGGAGCGCTTCGAGCGCCTGTTCGGCCTTCCACTCCTGAACGAATCCCAATGCGCCGTTGAGTACGACGATCACCAAGATCGTGACGGCATCCACGATCTCGCCCACGGCGAAGGAAACGGCAGCTGCGGCGAGGAGGATGAGGATGAGCACGTCGGTGAACTGGCGTGCGAGCACGTCATACCAGCGGGCAGCGTGTACTTCCTGGATGCGGTTCGGACCGGAACGTTCGAGACGGGTGGCCGCCTCTTCGCTCGTGAGGCCGGTGGCGGGCGACGTGTCGAGCCGGTGGATGACCTCGCGCGTGCCGAGGGAATGCCAGGCGGGTGTGTCGGAGTTCATTGTGAGGGTGCAGCCTACAGGTCTCACCACAGGGGTCCGCCTATGATGATCGCCAGATGCCCGACCGCGAACAGGGAATCAAGAGGGACGTCGACGAGGTCAAATTCCTCATCCACGATCTCAGGGTTGAGCGGTTCATCGATGAGGTCATCCACTTTCACGTCGCACTCGATACCGATCTCGAGCTCTACGCGATCACCGATCTGGATTTGCCTACGGGAGATGACCTGCTTGCGCTTCGTGCTCGGGCGGCCGAGCTTCGGGCAGTGTTCAACGAGTACGAGGACTCGGTTCGCGGGTTCGCCGATCCGGATCGAATCCTCGAACTGGGGAACCTGTACATCAAGTCCATCCACGACTTGTGCGAGCTGATCCTGCACCCCCTCTGGGTCCACATCGAAGAGGCAATGGCGCGTCTTCCCGATCAGTCGAGAACCGTGCAGTCGAAGAACCACTACCGGAACACGATCCGCTGGCTATGCGGTGTGTACTACAGGATCGAGCACTTCTGGGCGGAGCAGCGACTGGAGGACGTGTCCGAGATGTTCGATGTCGCAGGCGACATCGAGGACTACGTTCGCAACGTCGTCTACGGGTACGTGACAGAGAAGAGCTCAGGTCGGGTGGAGCTGGAGGTCGGACTGCTCCAGCCAGCCGTGGTCGATGGCAACCGATTTCGCTTCCGCCGCATGTACTTCAACCTGGTGATGAATTCGGTCGACGCGATGGCGGACAAGAACCTCGGGGTGATCCGGATCGAGGAACTCACCAACGGCGGTGAAGTCATCTTGACGGTAAGCGACGACGGGTCTGGGATGACCCCTGAGAAGATGACGCAGCTGCTGACCGACAGGGAGACGCTGGACGGTGAGCTGCATTCGCTCGGGTTCGTGTTCGTGCGCCAGACCGTCGCCGATTTCGGGGGGACCCTCACGATCGACAGCGAGTTGGGAAAGGGGACCACGATCACCGTTCACTTCCCGTATCTCGAAGGTGTGACGCCACCGCCCCGCCGGGGTTCACTCTGCAAGGAGTACGACGTTGCTCCCGTCGAGAGGCGGGCCACGCTGAAGCCGCTCTCTCCGCAAGACTCGGAAGGGACCTGCGGCTTCGATGTCTACAGCGACTACCGAAGATCGACGTCCGACTATCCCGGATGCATCTTCGCGATCGGAGTCGCCGAGGACGGCCGTCTCGAGATGTTCTCCCACAAGCCGTACGAACGGTTGTGGAACATGGGGCACGAGGATCTCTCTCCGATGTTCTTCGCTGCAACGGTGCGGGGGCGGCTTGAAGAGAACGAGCAGCACGAGCCGGTGGTCATCCTCAAGGGCCCGCAGAGCATGTCGGAGTATTTCGAGTTCAAAGAGATCCCGTCTGAGCTCCGGAGTGAGCAGCGATTCGTGAGGATGGTCCACGACGAGCTGGTCAGGATCGCTCGGAGGTTGGTCGGGACGGGTCTTCCTGAGACATTCGAGGTGCAGGTGGCGAGTCTCGAACGGTTCGTACCGGAATTGAACGAGTCCGAGCCTTTCGCACTCGGAGTCCTTGCAGGATGTCCACTCTCTACCGAGAGCTGAGGCTCGCCCAGGGCCGTTCTCAGTTGTCGGTTCTCGGTCATCGGTAGAACTCTCGCCCAGTGGTGCAGAACCGCCGGTGGTCGCGTACTGGAAACTGACAACCGAAAACCTAGACCGGCGAAGCCGGTCTAGAAGAGATGTCGGTACTGCTCGAGGGATTCCGGGTTGATGAGCGCGTCGGCGTTGGACACCGGTTCGCCCGCAAGTGACTTCCGGACCGCCTTCTCCACCTTCTTGCCGCTCAGCGTGTAGGGGATGGAATCGACCTGGAAGACGTGTCGGGGAACGTGGCGGGGGGACGTTTCCGATCTGATCCGGTGCTTGATCGCGTCCCTGAGGGCGTCGTCGAGTCGATGTCCCGTTGCGAGCTTCACGCACAGAACGACCTCGACGTTGTCGGCGGTTTGGTGGCCGACGACGATCGAGTCTTCGATCTCCGGCATCGTCTCGATCGCACGGTAGATCTCTGCGGTTCCGATCCGCACACCGGACGGGTTGAGCGTGGTGTCCGACCGGCCGTAGATGATGACGCCACCCTCGGGCCGGATCTCGATGAAGTCGCCGTGCGTCCACACGCCGGGGTACTGCTCGAAGTAGGCCTTGCGATAGCGTTCGCCGGTCGGATCGTTCCAGAATGACACCGGCATCGACGGGAATGGCTTCGTGCAGACCAGCTCACCTTTGCGGCCTACGTGGGCGACACCGTCGTCGTCCCACGACTCTACTGCCATGCCGAGCGCCCGCGCCTGAAGCTGTCCACGCCGGACCGGCAGGATCGGGACCCCGAGAGCGAAGCATCCGATGATGTCGGTGCCGCCGGAGATCGATGCGAGTTGGATGTCTCGTTTGACGTTCTCGTACACCCAGTCGAACTGCTCCGGGTTGAGTGGCATGCCCGTCGAACCAAGCCAACGCATCGCCGAGAGATCGACGTTCTGGGCTGGGATGACCCCTGCGTTGGCGTTCGCGGACAGGAACTTCGGGCTCGTTCCGAAGTGAGTGATGCCCGCTTCCTCCGCGAGGCGCCAAAGCACACGAAGGTCGGGATGAGCAGGGCTTCCGTCGTAGACGACGATCGTCGCACGAGAAGCGAGCGCGGTAACGAGCCAGTTCCACATCATCCACCCGCACGTGCTGAACCAGAAGACGACGTCTCCCGGGCGAACGTCTGAGTGGAGCTGATGCTCCGAGAGGTGTTTCAGGAGCGTTCCGCCGGAACCGTGAACGATGCTCTTCGGGGGACCGGTGGTTCCTGAGGAGTACATGATGAACAGGGGGTGGTCGAAGGGGAGTTGCGCGAATCGGGGCTCCGCTGCCGAGCCGGCCTCGAGATCGGACCACGAGATCGTCGGAACGCCGTCGAGGTGCCATGGCGCTCCGACGAAGTCGACGAGGATCAGACTTCGTAGGTCTGAGAGCGCCCCAGTCACCGATCGCACGGTGTCCTCGAGGACGTGCGCCCGGCCGTTGTAGCGGTACCCGTCCGCAGCGATCAACACCTTCGGTCGGATCTGGCTGAACCGGTCGATCACCCCGAGTGGACCGAAGTCCGGCGAACACGACGACCAGATCGCCCCGATCGCAGCGGTCGCGAGCATCCCGATGACGGCGAACGAGGAGTTCGGAATCAGGGCCGCGACTCTGTCTCCTGCCTCCACGCCCAGGGCGACGAGACCGGCCTGCACGCGAGCTACCCGGCGGGCGAGTTCGGCCCACGTGATTCGCTCGGTGGGCCGTCCTTCACCTGCGGCGATGACCGCAATCCCGTCGTCTCGCCGTTGCAGCAGGTTCTCTGCGTAGTTGAGAAGAGCGTCGGGAAACCATTCGGTTCCAGGCATCGCTTCGACACCAATCGGGACCGACGCCGGCCGGGATGCGACCACGCCGGCAAACTGCCAGACGGATTGCCAGAACTCCGAGCGATGGTCGATCGACCAGTGCCAGAGTTCGTCGTATGAAGCCGGTCGTGTTGAGAGCTGCGACATGAATCGATGTAGCAGACTGGACTCGGGGTCGGATGGGGTCCACACGACATCGTCCATGGACCGCATGGTACCGCCCGCCCTGTGGGCGGTCTTCAGTTGTCGGTCCTCGGTTCTCGGTAAGAAACTCGCCGTGCTGTCCCTCACGGTGTTCGGCCGCGTTCATACCGACGACTGACAACCGAAAACGGATGACCGATGAGAACGTCTACGTTCTCATCGCTCGCTCGATCATCCCTTCGAGATAGCTGGTGGCGGCGGCGTGGCCTCTCATGGCCTCGGTGAACGTGTAGTTGAGAACCCGAACGACCCAGAGCCGGAACAGCAGCTCGTGCCAGTCGGCATCGTCGGCGTCGTAGTGGGTGAGGAGCCGGAGGAAAGTCTCGTACCAGGTGTCCTCGTCCATGAAACCGACTGACGGGTAGTCCCGGAGCGCGCCCATTCCCGACTGAACCTCGCGAGGGAACAGGCCCAGGAGTTGCATCTGACGTTCGGTCCAACCGAGCCGAAGAAGGCCGATCGTGTCATCGACCGAGTACCCGACGGCCGACGCGACCCCTCCGACAGGCGGGGTCGGGGGAGTCGCCTGGTGGGGTGTGCCCGTCGGTACGGTTTCGCCGGCGAGCGACTGAAGTGCCCCGAAGCACTCGTTGAGCATCGTGGACAATTCGCGAAGGCTGCCGTACAGGCGATGCCGTTTGCCTTCGGGGATGAAGGTCTCGTGGAGGCTGAGCCCGGCCTGAACCACGGCAAAGGTGTACAGCGTATCGATTCCCCAATCGCTGCGGTCGATGACGCGCGGATCGGTCGCGAGTGTCTCGGCCGACGCTCTCTTGAGCAGCAGTTCCCCTCCCAGCGGCTGTCCGATCGTGGGGAGCTCGGTGTCGGGCCAGAGTACGGCGAAACCGAAACGGGTGATCATCCATGTGATCATCGCGTCCGTCGAGGCCCTTGGAAACGAGTGCCGGACGACATCGACGCCCGTGTCTGCGGCCGCCTCGGCACGGTCAATCCAGGTCGAGTCGAAGTTGGTGATGTCGGCGTCGTAGAAGTGGATCCGGTCCGACTCGGTGTGATCCAGGAAGTGCAGCAGAGCCGTGTTCATAGCGTCGCCCTTGCCCGGGCGCTTCGAGCCGAGCCTCTGCTGCGTCATGACAATGATGTCGGGAGACTGGATCGCTTCGAGTTCCTCGAACGTTGCGTTGCGTTTCGATCCGACACACAGCACCCGGTCGACTTTCGGGTGACTTGCTGCCGTTTCGACGTTTGCTACCACGGTCGACGCGGGCTCGTCGGTGAAGGGGATCGCGATCACACTCATGTGGGCACGATACCGTTCCGCCCGAGGGTGCCATCGATCGTGCCAGAATCGAGGGTACAAGGAGGGTGAATGGCCGAGTATCCCACCGAATTCGTCGTCGACGCCGTGCTGAGAGACGGCGGCGTCGTCCGTGTCAGACCAATCGTGCCAGACGATCGAGAACGCCTCTATGAGCTGTTTCAAGGGATGGGGCAGAGGTCACGCTACTTCCGCTTCTTCCAGGAGAAAGACGATCTTTCGTCAACCGAGCTCGACTACTTCACCAACGTCGACTACGAGAACCGTATGGCATTCGCCGTCCTTCTCGAGGGCAAGATGATCGGCGTCGGGAGGTATGACCGCGATCAAGACGAACCCGACCAAGCCGAGGTTGCGTTCGCCGTCGTCGATGCCCACCAGAACCGGGGGATCGGAACACAGCTGTTGCAGCTGATGACCGCGTACGCCCGTACCCATGGCATTCGCGGGTTCAAAGCCCTTGTGCTCCCCGACAACGTACAGATGATCCGGATGTTTCGACACTCCGGCTACAAGATCGAGCGGACGATGGAGGAGGGCGTCTACAGCGTCGCCTTCCCCGTAGCGCAGTCGGAGGGAACGAGGGCGGCTGAGCAGGAACGCGAACGACGGGCCATCGCCACCTCACTGAACCCGATCTTCTACCCGCGGTCGATTGCCGTGATCGGTGCGAGCCGCAACTCCGAGTCGATCGGTGGACGCCTGTTCCACAACCTGATCCAGGGTCGGTTCTCGGGTCCCATCTACCCGGTGAACCCGGCCGCAGCCTACGTGCACTCCGTTCGTGCCTACAAGACTGTCTCTGAGATTCCGGACCCGATCGACCTGGCGTTCATCGTGGTGCCGGCGCCGCTGGTGATCCCAGCCGTGAAGGATTGCGCCGAGAAGGGTGTCAAGGGTGTCGTCGTGATCTCGGCGGGGTTTTCCGAGATCGGGCCCGAAGGTGCGGCCCTCGAACGTGAGCTCGTCGAAACGGTTCGAGCTGCGGGCATGCGCATGGTCGGTCCGAACTGCATGGGAGTTCTCAATACGGACCCGAGGATTGTCGTCGATGGGCAGTTTTCGCCGTTCTTCCCAACGCCAGGCAACGTGGCCATGTCAAGTCAGTCCGGCGCTTTGGGGATCGCGATCCTCGACTACGCCAACCGAAACGCGATCGGGATCTCTTCGTTCGTATCTGTGGGCAACAAGGCCGACATCTCCGGAAACGACCTGCTCCTGTACTGGGAGGGTGATCCCAACACTGACGTCATCGTGCTGTACCTCGAGTCGTTCGGCAATCCTCGACGGTTCGGTCGGCTCGCGCGGCGCATCGCTCGCAAAAAGCCGATCGTCGCCGTGAAATCGGGACGAACGAAAGCAGGGACGAGGGCCGCAAGCAGCCACACCGGCGCACTTGCGTCGGTCGACGTTGCGGTCGACGCCCTCTTCCACCAGGCGGGCGTGATCCGGACGGCGACCTTGGAGGAGCTGTTCGACGTTGCGGTGCTTCTCGCGAGCCAGCCGATTCCGAAGGGCAAGCGAGTGGGGATCCTCACAAACGCCGGGGGACCGGGCATCCTTGCCGCGGACGCCCTCGAGTCGCACGGTTTGGAGGTGCCCGAGTTCTCAGCGACCCTCAGGGCCGCACTCGCCGAAGGGCTTTCCGCCGAAGCGTCGACGAGGAACCCCGTCGACATGATCGCCTCGGCGGGACCGGAGGAGTACCGACATGAGATCGAGACCATGCTCGCCTCGGACGAGATCGACGCGCTCATCGTGAGCTACATCCCGACGACACCGGGTGCCGAGCGGGTGATCGCGGAAGTCATTCGGGACACCGCGGCCGGCTACAAGGGTGACAAGACGCTCCTTTCGGTCTTCATGTCTGCGGGCAATGCAGCCGAACTGCTCTCGGACGACCGGGTCAAGATCCCCAGCTACAGGTTCCCCGAGGCGGCGGCGGTTGCTCTTTCCAGGGTGGTTCGCCACGGGGAGTGGCTCGCCAAGCCCGAAGGGACCGTCCCTGTCTTCGACGACGTCAAACCCGAGGCCGCACGCGAGGTAGCACAGAAGGCGCTCGAGCGGCTGGGTGGCTCCGGCGGCTGGCTCGAGCCGGACGAAGTCGGTGAGATCTTGAGCGAGTTCGGCCTGTGCCTCCCGGCCTCGACAACGGTGTCTGATGCCTCCGGCGCCGTCGAGTTCGCGAAGAAGCTCGGCCGTCCCGTTGCGATGAAGCTGGTGTCGCCCTCCGCGCTCCACAAGTCGGACGTCGGCGGCGTCGCTCTGCATGTCGAAGGGGACAAGGAGGTCCGTGAGACGTTCAAACGGCTGATGAGTCTCACCAACGATGCGACCGGCGTGATGGTGCAGGAGATGATCGAAGGCGGACTGGAGGTGCTCGTCGGCATGACCGAGGATCCGGCATTCGGTCCACTCATCGTCTTCGGTATGGGTGGAGTGCTTGTGGAGCTCGTCGGCGATGTCGCGTTTCGCCTGAACCCCGTCACGGATCTCGAAGCTGCGGAGATGGTGCGATCGATCAAGTCGGCCAAGCTCCTGGACGGGTACCGATCGACACCGCCCGCGGACGTTGCGGCCCTCGAACAGGTGATCCTGCGGGTTTCGGCACTCGCCGAAGCGGTTCCGGAGATCTCCGAGATGGACCTCAACCCCGTCAAGGTGCTCGCACCCGGTGAAGGAGTGTCGCTGGTCGACGCGAGGATCCGCGTCAATCCGGTCGAGTCGGGATGGACGCCCGAACTGATCGACCTGCCCGGTCTCACGAACCCGGTCAAGTGAATCGGTCGTGACCGACCGGAGGATCCGGACGGGGCTCGGACTGAGCTCTTTCGTCATCGTGGCGATGCTCGGGCTGTCACTGTGGGCCTCCGGGAGGCTTCCGTCCGGGAGTCGTCTTCCGGTGCGGTTCGGCGAGATGGGTGGCGGATCCGCAACGAGGTTCCAGATCCTCTATCTCGTGCCCCTGATAGGGCTCGGGGCGGCCGCGCTGTTCGCTGTGCTTCCCAGGTTCGAGTCGACCCGCGTTGGGCTGATGGGCAAGACGTATGTTGCCATGTGGACCGTGCTGATGCTGCTGCTCGGCTCGGTCCATGCGGTAGTGCTGTTCTCGGCGCTCGGACGCCAAGTGAACACGACCACGATCGTGTTGGTGCTGGTCGGTGTCCTGTTCATCGTCGTGGGCGTGTTCCTTCCCGGGCTGAAACGGAACACGTCGATGGGGATTCGCACTCCCTGGACGATGGCGAGCGACCTGGCGTGGTCTCGAACGCACCGTCTCGCGGGGCGTCTGTTCGTCGCGCTCGGCGTCGCGTTGATGCTCGGGGTGTTCGTCGACGACACTTCGATCATGCTGTGGGTCGTGATCGCGGGTTCGATCGGGACGTTCTTCGCATCCCTGATCTACTCGTATGTCGTGTGGCGAGTGGAGCAGCGCGGCGCCCGTTGACCTCAGACGGGAGTTCCGGAGTATGAAACCAACGCCTTCATGTAGTTGGCGCGGGAGAACGCCTCCGGGTTCGGAGCGGCCTCCTCGCTGAGCGATCCCTTTGCCTGCTCGACCGACGCGTACTCGTTGTCTTCGAACCACGTGCGGAACCCTTCGAGCAGCGTCGTCAGGTACTCGGGTCCATGTCTGAGCAGAGCCGACGTCGTCATCGCCACATCCGCACCGGCCAGCACCGCCTTGATGGCGTCTGCTGCCGAGTGCACACCACTCGACAAGGCGAGGGACGTGTGCACCTTGCCTCGGATGAGCGCGACCCAGCGCAGCGGGAGACGCAGCTCCGATGGATCGGACAGCTTCAACGCCGGAGTGACTTCGAGGTTCTCGAGGTCGATGTCGGGCATCAGATAGCGATTGAAGAGCACGACACCGTCGGCGCCGGCGGCGACGATGTTGCCCACCATGTTGACCACCGAGCTGAAGTACGGCCCGATCTTCACCGTCATCGGAATCGTGATCGATTCCCGGCACGCCCTGACGAGGCTCAGATAGCGTTCCTCGACGGCAGCACCTGAGTCGTTCGGGTCTGCGGGCACGTAGTACACATTGAGTTCGAGCGCATCGGCGCCCGCCTCTTGGATACGCTTCGCGTACGTGAGCCATCCACTCGCCGATGAACCATTGAGGCTCGCGATGACGGGGATGTCGAGCGTTGCTTTGGCGTCCTCGATCAGTTTCAGATAGCTGCCGGGACCCGTGTTGTAGTCCCGCATCTCGGGGAAGTAGCCGAAGGTTGCCTCGGCGAAGCTCTCGGAAGCGAACTCGGCGAGGCGTTGCATCTCCTCTTCCTCGTGGGTGATCTGCTCTTCGAACAGTGAAGGGAGCACGACGGCCGGCGCACCGGCGTCCTGAAGGCGCTTCAGCACGTCGAGCTTCCCGGTGATCGGGGATGCAGAAGGAACGATTGGATGTGCGAGCTTCAGGCCGAGGTAGGTGGTGGTCAGATCGACGCTCATACGCCTGCCTCCTCTTCTTCGAGAAAGTCTCTCTCGATGTCGGATGTCTGCTCGTAGTAGGACCAGCGTGCGTCGATCATCGCTTGCGCGTCCTCGTGGAGCTTCTTCGACCGTTCCGGGTCGGTGCGCTTCAGCATCGCAAACCGAGCTTCTTTGTCGGCGAACTCCTCGAACGTGATCGAGGGTTTCTTGCTGTCCAGCTTGAACGGGTGACGGTTCTCCCTGCGGGGATCGAACCGGAAGAGCGGCCAGAACCCACTGTTCACCGCCTCCGTCTGATGGGACATGCCGGTTTCCATGTCGATGCCGTGTGCGATGCACTGGCTGTAGGCGATGATCAGCGAGGGTCCGTCGTACGATTCTGCCTCCTGGAACGCCTTGACCGCCTGTATGTTGTTCGCCGCAACGGCGATCTGGGCGACATAGATGTTGCCGTACTGCATAGCGATCATGCCGAGGTCCTTCTTGGGGACCCCCTTTCCCGACGCCGCGAACTTGGCGACCGCACCGAGCGGGGTGGCCTTCGACGCCTGTCCACCGGTGTTGGAGTACACCTCGGTGTCGAGCACGAGCACGTTGACGTTCCGACCGGACGCAAGAACGTGGTCCAGACCTCCGAACCCGATGTCGTAGGCCCAACCGTCACCGCCGACGATCCACACGCTCTGGGTGACGAGCGAATCGACGATCGAGAGAAGAGTCCTGGCGTCCTCCGAGTCCATGGTCGCCAGCTTCTCTTTCAGTTGGGAGACCCGAACCCGTTGAGCCGCGATGCCGGCTTCGTCGGACTGGTCGGCGTCGAGCAGCCCGTGTGCGAGTTCGAGCCCGATCTCCTTCGTGAGTGTCTTGACCAGCAACCTGGCTTGGGAGGTCTCGGCATCGAATGCGAGTCGCATGCCCATGCCGTACTCGGCGTTGTCCTCGAACAACGAGTTCGCCCAGGCGGGGCCACGCCCGTCGGCGTTCTGTGAGTACGGGGTAGTCGGCAGGTTGCCGCCGTAGATCGACGAGCAACCGGTCGCGTTGGCGATGACCGTCCGATCCCCGAACATCTGGGTGAGCAGCTTGATGTAGGGGGTCTCGCCGCACCCGGCGCATGCTCCGGAGAACTCGAACAGCGGCTGGAGCATCTGCGATCCCTTCACCGTATCCGTCTTCACCTTCGTCCTGTCCATCTCCGGGATCGAGAGGAAGAAGTCGAAGTTCACCTTCTCTTCGTCCACGTGGTCGAGATGCGGCCGCATGTTGATCGACTTGTGCCTGACGATCTCCTTGGACTTGGCGGGGCAGATGTCGACGCATACACCGCAGCCGGTGCAGTCCTCAGGTGCCACCTGGATGGTCATGACCATTCCGGGCATTTCGCGACTGCGCCACTCCTTGGACTTGAAGGTCGTAGGGGCGTCCTCGAGGAACGCAGGGTCGTACACTTTCATCCTGATCGCAGCGTGTGGGCACACCAGCGCGCACTTCGCGCAATCGATACAGATGTCGGCATCCCAGATCGGGATCTCTTCAGCGATGTTGCGCTTCTCCCACTTGGTCGTGGCAGTCGGGAACGTGCCATCTACGGGCATGGCGCTCACCGGCAGCAGATCTCCCTTGCCCTCCAGCATGAGCGACGTGACCCGCTGGACGAAGTCTGGTGCTTGCTCCGGAACGGGCCGGCGCATGTGAATCGTCGATGTCGACTCCGAAGGCACCTCCACCGGGTGCAGCGCGGCCAACGCACCGTCGACCGCCGCGTAGTTCTTCTCGAGGACCGATTCTCCGAACTTGCCGTAGGTCTTGTCGATGGCGTCTTTGATCTCGGTGATCGCCTGCTCGCGTGGCAGGATGCCGCTGAGCGCGAAGAAGCAGGTTTGCAGCACCGTGTTGATCCGTCCGGGCATGCCTGCATCGCGAGCCACCGAGTAGCCGTCGACGACGTAGAACTTGAGGTGCTTGTCGATGATCTGGCGTTGCACCTCCGCCGGGATGTTGTCCCACACCTCGTCGGGACCGTACGGGCTGTTCAGAAGGAATGTTGCTCCTTCGGCTGCGTGTTCCAGCACGTCCATCTTCTCCAGGAACACGAACTGGTGGCAGCCGACGAAGTTCGCCTTGTCGATCAAGTAGGTCGATTGGATCGGGTCCTCATCGAAGCGGAGGTGGGAGACCGTGACCGATCCCGCCTTGCGGGAGTCGTACACGAAGTAGCCCTGTGCGTTCAATGGCGTGTTCGTGCCGATGATCTTCACTGAGTTCTTCGATGCGCCGACCGTGCCGTCACTGCCGAGCCCGTAGAAGAGTGCCTTGACTCTACCCTTGGGCTCCGCATCGAAGCCTTCGACCGGTGTGAGGCTCGTACCGGTCACGTCGTCGACGATGCCAACGGTGAAGTGGTTCTTCGGTGTTTCGGACTGCATCTCTTCGAAGATGCCGGCCACCATCGCCGGGGTGAACTCTTTCGAAGACAATCCGTACCGGCCACCGACCACGGTCGGTAGTTCGCTCCACGCGACACGCCCGGCCGCTTTCGCCTCCGCCAGGCCGGCCAGGACATCGACGTACAACGGTTCGCCAAGCGCGCCGGGTTCCTTCGTCCGGTCGAGAACGGCGATCGTCTTCGTCGTGCCGGGGAGGGAAGCGATGAATGCCTCCGTCGAGAACGGCCGGTAGGCGCGTACCGCCACAACCCCCACCTTCTCACCGCTGGATGTAAGCGTGTCGACCGTCTCACGGACCGCGCCAACACCAGAGCCCATGAGGACGATCACCCGATCTGCGTCGGGTGCCCCGAAGTAGTCGAAGAGGTGATAGGAACGTCCCGTGAGTTCCGCGAACCTGTCCATCGCGTCCTGCAGGTGATCGGGCGCTGCGATGTAGTAGGGATTCGCCGCCTCTCGTGCCTGGAAGAACACGTCCGGATTCTGCGCAGAGCCCCGCAGGACAGGGTGTTCGGCGCTGAGACGACGCTCATGATGCGCTCTGATGGCGTCTCCGTCCATCATCGCGGCGATGATCTCGTCGGGGATCAGCTCGATCTTGTTGACTTCGTGTGAAGTCCTGAACCCGTCGAAGAAGTGCACGAGCGGAACCCGCGATGCAAGCGTGGCTGCCTGCGCGATCAGCGCGAAGTCGTGCACTTCCTGGATCGATGTGGACGCCAACAGGCCGAATCCGGTGCTGCGCGTCGCCATGACGTCGCTGTGGTCGCCGAAGATGGACAGGGCGTGGGTTGCGACCGACCGAGCAGCTACGTGGAACACCGTCGGCAGAAGCTCACCGGCGATCTTGAACATGTTCGGGATCATCAGGAGGAGGCCCTGCGACGCCGTGAAGGTCGTGGTGAGCGCCCCACCCTGCAGGGCGCCATGGACCGCGCCAGACGCACCCCCTTCACTCTGCATCTCGACGACTTCGGGAATCTCGCCCCAGATGTTCGTCTTCCCTTGCGCCGACCAGTCGTCGGCGTGTTCCCCCATCGGCGAAGACGGTGTAATCGGGTAGATGGCGATGACTTCGTTTGTCTTGTGGGCTATGTAGGCAGCTGCCTCATTGCCATCGAGTGTCGCAACCTCGTGCTCCACTTCTCGGCCTCCTCATTGATGCAGTTCTCTCGACCCCAGGTCAGGTCGAGTCCAGGCAAGGATAGCGGTCGGGTCGAACCGGTCGATATGCCCGAGTCCCCAAGGGGCGACTTTCACCGCTAGGCGAGGGTCATGAAGAGCTTCTCGAGCGCTGCCGTGTCCTCGACCTGCTGATCGTCGAGAATGCACCGGGTCAGGTTGGCTGCGAGCAGTTTGAAGCCGACCTTGTCGAGCGCTTTCGAGGCTGCCGCCACCTGCGTGATGATGTCGGTGCACTCGCGCCCATCTTCGATCATGCGAATGATGCCTGAAACCTGACCCTCGATGCGGCGCAGTCGAGGGAGAACCGCGTTCCGTGATTGCTCATCGAGCTGCATAAGTGTCCTTCTGCGAGGTGCCCCAATGATACTCCGTGGGGGTACCTCCCGAGCCGAGCTCCGCTCGCGGTTCTCGGTTGTCGGTTCTCAGTTTTCGGTAGGAGCCTCGCTTCGGCCGTTTTGGGCTATGGGTTTCCGACAAAACGGTTGTCGCTCGGCGGTCTCGTGGTTAATCAGGTCGCGTTCTCACCGAGAACTGACGACCCATGACCCATCACCGGCGGGGCGGAGCCCCGCCTAGAGAGGAAGCACCACCCGAACGGTGGTCCCCTCACCAACCTTGCTCTCCACGTCGGCCTCGCCCCCTGCCGTCTCGGCGCGGCTCCGGATGTTGTCGAGACCCATGCCGCGGGCGATCGATTCGATGTCGAAGCCCTTGCCCTTGTCGACGACCGTCAATACGAGCCGATCGATGCCTCGACTGACGGAGATACTCACCACGTCCGCTCCCGAGTGGCGCAACGCGTTGCTCACCGCTTCCCTCGTGATCTGGAGAACGTTGTCGACCAGTTCCGGAACGAGGTCGTCGACTGGACCGGTCACGCCGATGCCGATGCTTGCTTCGTAGGGAACGGCCAGGCGTCCGAGCAGCTCCGACAGCTCGTCCTTGAGATTGCGCGTGCCCAGGGTGGCCGGACGAAGATCGAAGATGAACCGTCGCAGCGCGGTGATCGAGTCGTCGAGATGCAGTGCGGCCTCCTCCAGGCTCGTTCGCATCTCGGGGTCGGAGAGGCGGGATGTGAGAGCCTGGAGGGACAGACCGACGGCGAAGAGGTCCTGGATGATGGAGTCGTGGAGGTCCCGAGCGATGCGCTGACGGTCCTCCAGGACGGCGGCCCTCCGAAGCCGCGCCTGCAGCCTGAGAGTCGAGATCGCCGACCCTGCGATGAGCGCGAGGGCCTGGATCAGCGTCTCATCCTGTTCTGTGAAGCCTCCTTGCGACGCTCCGAGATACAGGTTTCCGAATACGTCGCCGCCGATGCGGATCGAGACACCGAGAAAGCCGTCGAGCTGCGGATGATGCTTGGGAAAGCCGCTGGCACGAGGGTGGGATTGGGCATTCTCGAGCCGGATCGGGTTTGGCTGCCATGTAACCGCACCGAGCAGACCCCGACCCTTCGGAGGTGCACCGATCAGCTCAGCGATCTTCTCGGGCATGCCCTGATGGACGAACTGGATGAGCTGGCCGTTCTCGCTGACGACGCCGAGGGCGCCGTACGGTGCTCCCGTCAGGTCCATGGCAGTTGCCACCACCGTCTCCAGGACTGCGGTGAGTTCGGTCTGACCGGTGACACGTGCTGCCGCACCGATCAGGTCGGAGAGCCGCGAGGCGGGGATCATGGGCCGCGTCATTGTCGATCAGGCTAGTGCCGGGGCGGGCGGAGCCCGCCCCGTCTTGGGTTCTCGGTTGTCGGTTGTGGGTAGGAGCGCGATCCCGGAGACCACGAGTCCACGGGACAGCGACGGTCTCATCGAAGACCGAGAACCATGAACTCAGAAGGGCGAGCGAAGGGATCCCTCTTACCGAGAACCCAAGACCGAGAACCCAAGACCGCCCGACCCGGTAGCCTGAAAAGGTAAGGAGGACATGTGCGGATTCTGATCGTCGATGACCACGAGATCGTGAGAAAGGGTCTGGTGACGCTGCT
>Ga0307440_1000634_pt1 | contig 17350 bp, 17 predicted proteins | sample SalMarWE160410MG_FD_202150 | JGI IMG/M metagenome (GOLD analysis project Ga0307440, IMG submission 202150) | Salt marsh sediment microbial communities from the Plum Island Ecosystem LTER, Massachusetts, United States - WE1604-10 | ecosystem: Environmental > Aquatic > Marine > Intertidal zone >... | reverse complement strand
CCGCCGATCAGGCCGACGCCGATAATGGCAAGATGTTCGAGGGCATGCGCCAAGGGATGATCTCCTAGTCGAGCGAATCCAGAATGGACCGCAGGGCCGCCAGCATGGCCTCGTTCTCGTCGGACGTGCCCACCGTGACGCGCAGACAATCCGGCATGCCGTAAGGGCCGAGCGGACGCGGTATGATGCCCTGATCCTCCAGCCGCTGCAAAATCGAACCTGCCTCGGCATGGCGCAGCAGCACGAAATTACCGCGGCAGGGCGCGGCCAGGATACCGAGTTCCGCCAGGACGGCCTCCAGGCGCAGGCGCTCGACATTGCACAGCGCCACCTTCTCCAGCACCCAGTCGCGATCGCAAAGCGCGGCCAGCGCCGCCTCCTGGGCCAGCAGGCTCAGGTTGAACGGCTCGCGGAAGCGGTTGACCAGGGCCACGATGCCGGGGTCCGCCACGGCATAGCCGACGCGGCAGCCGGCCAGGCCGTAGGCCTTGGAGAAGGTCCGGCACAGTACCAGCCCGGGATGGTGCACGGCGGCATGCTCCCCCTGCTCGACCATCACGTACTCGTAATAGGCCTCGTCCAGGATCACCACGAGCTCGCGCGGCAGCCTGTCCAGGAAGGCCTGCAGCGTGGCGCCGTCGATCCAGGTGCCGGTCGGGTTGTTGGGGTTGGCGATGCAGACGATCTTGGTGCGCGCGCTCAGCGCCCCGGCCATCGCCTCCAGGTCGTGCGTCAGGCCGTCGGCCTCCGGCACGGCGACACCGCTGGCTCCCGCCGCCTGCGTGGCCAGGGCATAGACGATGAAGCCGCGCCGGCTGTAGACCACCTCGTCGCCGGGACCGGCGAAGGTGCGGATGACCAGTTCCAGTACCTCGTTCGAGCCGTTGCCCGGCAGGATGTGCGCCGGGCTGACGCCGTGCAGCGCCGCCAGCGCCTGTTTCAGGCGCCGGGCATCGCCGTCGGGATAGCGGTGCACCCCGGAGGCGGCGCGGCGGATCGCCTCCACCGCCTTCGGGGACGGGCCGAACGGATTCTCGTTCGAGGCCAGCTTGACCGCGCGCTCCAGCCCCTTCTCGCGCAGCAGCTGCTCGACAGGCTTGCCCGGCACATAGGGATGCAGCCCGCCCGTCTGGGGAACGGCGCGCGCCGCCCAGTCCACCGCCGGCGCCCCCATCACAGGGTCCGCGATACCGGATACGAGCCGAGCACCTTGAGCCAGGTTCCCGGCATGGCACGGATCTCGTCCAGCGCCTCGGCCACGGCCACATCGTCGCGATGTCCGATCAGATCGATGAAGAAGACGTACTCCCAGAGCTTCTTCTTGGACGGCCTGGACTCGATGCGCGTCAGGCCGATGCCGCGGCTGGCCAGGGGCCTGATCAGCGTATGCAGGGCCCCGGGTTCGTCGGCGATCGACATGACCAGTGCCGTCCTGTCCTCGCCGCTGGGCGGGGAATCGTGCTTGCCGATGACGTAGAAGCGGGTGGTGTTGCCGTGGTGATCCTCGATGTTCTTGCGCAACAGCGGCAGGTCCGAATGGTCGACAATCGAATACGGGCCGATGGCCGCCGCACGCTGCCAGTCGATCTGCCCCGGTGTATCCGGGTGCCGGCGTGCCGCGTCGATCATCTGTGCCGCGTGCACGGTCGAACTGGTCTCCATCGTCGTCGCCCACGGCAGGTTCGTCTCCAGCCATTTCTTGCACTGGGCCAGCGGCTGCGGATGGGACAACACCATGCGGATGTCCTCGAGCCGTTCGGCATAGCTGAACAGGTGCTCGTTGATGCTGAGCAGGATCTCGGCGCAGATGTAGACGTCCCGTTCCGTTTCCGCGAACAGGTCGAGCGTGTGCGTCACCGCCCCCTCGAAGGCATTCTCGACCGGCACCACGCCGTAGCTGGCCCGCCCGGACTCCACCTCGTCGAACACCATGCGCAGGCTGCTGCACGGATGGTAGTGCGGCATGGCTCCGAACTGGCGGGTGGCCGCGGCATGCGAGAAGGTGCCTTCCGGCCCGAGGAAGGCGATGGTCAGCGGATGCTCGAGCGCCAGGCAGGCGCCGATGATCTCACGGAAGATGCCATGCACGGCCTCGTCGGGAATCCGTGCCACGTGCTCGGCCCCTGCATGCTGCGCATTCTCGGCCAGAAGGCGCCGGATGATCTGCGCCTCGCGGCTGGGCACGTAGAACGGGGCATCGCCGGCCCCGTGCTTGTGCGCACCCACGTCGGCGGCCAGGGCGGCGCGCCTGCGGATCAATGCCAGGATCTCGTCATCGACCGCATCGATGGCCGCGCGCAAGTCCTGCAGATCCTTGAGTGTCTTATCCCCTGCCATAGGCCCGGGAAGCTAGCACCAGCGGCCCGGTGGTGTCATGCCCGATCGCGGCTTCATGCAAGGTGCATCAGGCCCTTCAGCACCATGTCGGTGTAGCTGACGATGCCGATGACATTGCCCTCCCGATCGACCACCGGCGCCCGCGACAGCCCGAGGCGCCCGAACAGGCGGCTGGCATAGCGGATGTCCATGTCCGGATGCACGGTCACGGCCGGCTTGGTCATGACCTCATAGATGCTGACCCGCTCGGGCGATCGGTTCTGCGACAGCACGTGGCGGGCGATATCGGCGATCACCACGATGCCGTATTCGTCGCCGTCGTGCCGCTTCTTGACGATCAGGCATTTCGTCTCCACATGCTGCATCAGCTGCAGCGCCTCGCTGACCGTCGCCGTGCCCTCGACGAGGTCGTATTCCGTCTTCATGACGTCCCTGACGAAAATGGTTTCCCGTTCCGGCATCGTACTCATAGCTCCTCCTTCACCTCGGTCATCAGCGTCTGGATCTGCTTGTCCAGGCCGACGACATCCTCGACGTCCATCTGGAAGGCCACACCCCGGTCCTGCTGGGAGTCGAACTCCCCGACCTCGGCGATCTTCTCCAGGATCTTGCGGCTCAGGTGCTCCTCGACCAGGAACATCAGCATCTCGCGATGCGTGTCCAGCGACAGCCCGAGGAAGGTCTTCTGCGGGTTCAGGCCCTCGCCGCGGGCCGAGCCGATGATCGTGGCCCCCGTGGCCCCGGCGTCGCGGGCGGCCGCCATGATCTTCTCCGTTTTCTTCTCGTCCACCAATGCTATCAGCAGTTTAAAGCGCATCGTTCTCCTCCTTCGAAGCTTGTCTGCGTGTCCACCATTCGCTCAGCTGGGCATAGGCCATCACGCTCATGATCGGAAAGACGCTGGCGAACGCGATCAGGCCGAAGCCGTCGAGCAACGGGCTGCGCCCGGGGATGGTCGTGGCCAGCCCCAGGCCGAGGGCGGCCAGCAGCGGCACCGTGACCGTCGACGTCGTGACCCCGCCCGAGTCGTAGGCCAGAGGCACGATGACGCGTGGGGCCACCAGGCTTTGCAGGATCACCACCACATAGGCGGCGATGATGTAGGCCCACAGATCGGTACCGGTGACGATGCGGTAGCAGCCGATGGCCACGCCGATGGCGACGCCGACCGCCACCGACATCCTGAGCCCCCAGGCGGAGATGGCGCCGCCCGAGACGTCCTCGGCCTTCATGCCCACGGCGATCAGCGCCGGCTCGGCCAGCGTCGTCGAGAAGCCGATACAGAAACCGAAGGCGTAGACCCAGCCGTAATCCCGCCAGTGCACGACCGCCGGCATGTGCGCGGGCGTGCCGAACAGGAAGGTCGGGTCGGTCAGCTGGCGGGCCATGATGTCGCCCAGCGGGAACACGGCCTGTTCGAGCCCGAACAGGAACAGCACCAGCCCGACCACGACATACACCAGGCCGCGCACCACCCTCCAGGCCTGGAACACGGGCTTTTTCAGTACCAGCAACTGGAACCCGAACAACGTGGCGATCAGCGGCCCGACGTCGAGCAGCGTTCCGCCCAGCAGCTCCATGGACCGCCCCAGCAGCGACGCCGTGGTCATCCGACCACCATCCCGTACAGCATCACGAAGGGGATCGGCAGCAGGGAGGCGAAGGCGATCAGGCCGAACCCGTCGAGCAGGGGATTGCGCTCTCGGATGGCCATGGCCAGGCCGACGCCGAGTGCGGCCAGTAGCGGCACCGTCACCGTGGAGGTGGTGACGCCGCCGGAATCGTAGGCGATGCCGATGATCGCCGGCGGCGCGAACCAGGTCATGACCACCGCCGCCGTATAGCCGGCCGCCATGCACCAGTGCAGGGGCCAGCCCAGGATGATGCGCAGGACCCCGAGCACCACGGCCAGCCCGACCGAGGCGGCCACCGTCAGCCTGAGGCCGCCGGCATAGCTGCGGATCGCCGCATCCGTGTTGGCGATGACATGGGCGTTGGCCGCCACGTCGGCGGCCTTCCTGGCGATGGCGATCAATGCCGGTTCGGCCACCGTGGTGCCGAAGCCGAGCAGGAACGAGAAGGCCAGCAGCAGGATCAGGTTGCCCCGCTCGGCGAAGGCGAAGGCCAGTGACTCGCCGATGGGGAACAGCCCCAGCTCCAGGCCGCGGACGAACAGCGCCAGCCCCAGCAGCACGAAGACGAGGCCGATGGCCATACCGCCCAGGTCCGGGATCGGCTGTCTCAGGATCAGGGACTGGAACACGACGATGACGATGACCACCGGTGCCAGGTCGCGCGCAGCGGCGAGCAGCGGGGCCAGCAACCGGCGGATCACGGGCGGGAGCATGTTTTCATCACGCCAAGGATGGACAGCACAACGTCATCGATCCCCCCTCCGCCGGGCCCCCGGTTCACCCGCCGGCCAAAGCCATCAGGACTCCAGCATGCGATAGATGGGGGCGATCTGTTCGGGCCCGTCGATACGGATACCCATATCCTGGATATGCCCGTCCTCGATGTTATAGATCAGTCCGTGCACGGTCAGCTTGCGACCCCGGCGCCAGGCGTCCTGCACGATCGTCGTCTGGCACACGCTGATCGCCTGCCGGGCCACGTTCAGCTCGCACAGGCGGTCCATGCGCTGGCGCTCGTCGGTGATCGGATCCAGCTCCTCCTCGCAGGCCACGTAGAGGTCCTTGATATGGCGCAGCCAGTTGTCGATCAGGCCGTATTCGTGGTTCTGCATGGCGGCGTTGACGGCCCCGCAACCGTAGTGGCCGCAGACGATGATCTCGTCGATCTTCAGCTGCTCGATGCCGAACTCGAGCACGGACAGGCAGTTGAAGTCGGTGTGCACGACCACGTTGCCGACGTTGCGGTGCACGAACACCTCGCCGGGCTCCACGCCGATCACCTCGTTGGCCGGCACCCGGCTGTCCGAACAGCCGATCCACAGGTAGCCCGGGGTTTGCGACTCGGCCCGGCGCTTGAAGTAGTCGGGATCGCCCTCTTTCAGGCGCGCGGCCCAGCGGCGGTTGTTCTCGATCAGCCGGCGGATCGTCATGCCGCCTCCCCGTGGCCGACCATGGCCGCCGCCTCGGCCAGCGGCACCGTCCATTGCTCACCGGTGTCCATGCGCTTCAGCGTCACCTGGCCCGCCGTCATCTCGTCCTCGCCGATGACGAGGGTGAAACGCGCCGCCTCGCGGTCGGCGACCTTGAACTGCCGCTTCGCACCGCCGCCGCCGCAGTGGACCACGCGAATCCCGTCGCGGCGCAGCTGGCCGGCGAGCTCCAGCGAGCGATCCAGCACCGCGTCGCCCAGGGCCACGACGGCGACATCCGGCTTCGCCGCCGGGACCTCCGGCAGCAGCAGCGCCAGCCGCTCCAGGCCGGCCGCGAAACCGACGGCCGGCGTGGCCGGGCCGCCCAACTCCTCGACCAGGCCGTCGTAGCGGCCGCCGGCCAGCACCGTGCCCTGCGCGCCGAGCCGGTCGGTGACGATCTCGAAGGCGGTGCGGTTGTAGTAGTCCAGGCCGCGCACGATGCGCGGATTGATGCGATACGGCACCTTCAGCGCCTCCAGCCCCGACTTGACGCCGCCGAAATGGGCGGCGCAGTCCCCGCACAGGTGGGCCACCATCTCCGGCGCATCGGTCAGCTGTGCCTGGCAGGATTCCACCTTGCAGTCGAGCACGCGCATCGGGTTCTTGGCGATACGCTCGCGGCAGGTGTCGCACAGGCTATCGGCACGCGCCTCCAGGAAGGCCACCAGCTTGTCGCGATAGGGTGGCCGGCAGACGGAACAGCCCAGTGAATTGATCTCGATGCTGAGCCCCTCGAGGCCGATCTCGACGAGGAAATCGTGGGCCATGACCAGCATCTCGACATCCTCGACCGGACCTGCGACGCCGAACCATTCCACGCCGATCTGCTGGAACTGGCGCAGGCGTCCCTTCTGCGGCCGCTCGCGGCGGAACATCGGGCCGATGTAGAACCAGCGTTGGGCACCCGCCCGGGTCAGCCCGGCCTGCAGGTAGGCGCGCACGGCCCCGGCGGTCCCCTCCGGGCGCAGGCAGATGTGGTCCTCGCCCTGGTCGACGAAGCAGTACATCTCCTTGGACACGATATCGGTGGCCTCGCCGATCGAGCGCACGAACAGCTCCGTCGACTCCAGCACCGGCAGGCGCACCTCGTCGAACACATGCCGTGCGAACACCTTGCGCGCCGCCGCCTCCACGTGCCGCCAGCGGCGCACCTCGTCGGGCAGGCCGTCATGGATGCCGCGGATGCTCTGCAGCTTCCCGGATTTACTCACACCGATCCCCTTGCCGGAACGCCGGTCTGCAATCGATCGCCACGATGCTCAGGACGATTGCCGTTCGCGGATCAGGGCCGCGCGGCGCTCGACCTCTTGGGCCAGCTGCTCGACCAGGTCGTCCGAGCGCAGCTTGTCGCCGGTCTTCTCGCCGTCGCGGTACAGCATGTGCACCGGATAGCCGCCGGTGATGCCGACGTCGGCCTCCTTGGCCTCGCCCGGTCCGTTGACCACGCAGCCGATCACGGCCACGTCCATGCTCTCGTGGATATGCGCCAGCCGCGCCTCGAGGCGGTTGACGGTGCCGATCACGTCGAATTTCTGCCGGGCGCAGGACGGACAGGCGATCAGGTTCACGCCGCGGTGACGCAGGCCGAGCGCCTTCAGGATCTCGAAGCCGACGCGCACCTCCTCCTCCGGCTCGGCGGCGAGCGACACGCGGATGGTGTCGCCGATGCCCTCGGCCAGCAGCAGGCCGAGGCCGATCGACGATTTGACCGTGCCGCCGAAACGGCTGCCCGATTCGGTGATGCCGAGGTGCAGCGGGTAGTCGACCAGCGTCGCCAGCTTGCGGTAGGCGGCGACCGTCATCGGGATGTTGCTGGCCTTCAGCGAGATCTTGATGTCCCGGAAATCGAGATCCTCCAGGATGCGCACGTGCGACAGCGCCGATTCGACCATGGCATCCGCGCAGGGCTCGCCGTAGCGCTCCTCGATCTCCTTCTCCAGCGAACCGGCGTTGACGCCGATGCGGATGGAAACGCCGCGCTCCGCCGCCGCCTTCACCACGCGCTCGACGCGGTCGCGGCCGCCGATATTGCCGGGGTTCAGGCGCAGGCCGTGCACGCCGGCCTCCAGTGCCGCCAGCGCCATCTTGTAGCTGAAATGGATGTCGGCGATGATGGGGACAGCAGTCTGCGCCAGGATCTCCGGCATGGCCGCCGCCGATTCGGGGTCGGGCACCGACACGCGTACGATATCCGCCCCGGCCTCCTGCAGGCGATGGACCTGCGCCACGGTGGCATCGATGTCCGTGGTCGGGGTGTTGGTCATCGACTGCACGGCGATCGGGGCATCGCCGCCGACCGTCACGTCGCCGACCCGCAGGGCGCGGGAGCGGCGCCGTTGTGCCACGATATGGTCGCGCATCACTTACCCGCCGGGGCGGTATTCCCCGTCTTCGGTGCGTTGTCGGACGAGGACTCGCGCAGGATGCGCAGCCGGTCCTGCAGCTGTTTGGCCCGCCGCAGCGAATCCACGTACTCGGGGGTATCCGGCATCAGCTCCACCGCCCTGCTCCATTGCTTGACCGCATCGTCGATATTCTCCTTGCGGAAGGATACGCGCCCGCGCTGGAACGCCGCCGACGCCGCGGCCTCAATCTCGGACTGGATATTCTGCAGCAGCGCCGCCGCGCCGGCACCGCCCTCGCGCCGGTAGACCAGGGCCAGCTGCTTGGCCTTCAACCAGTTCTTCTGCGCCATCTGCTTGCGGATATCCTCGATATCGACCGAATTCGGCTCGGGCTGGCGCACCATCGGTCCCACCGGCACCCGCGTCCGTGCCGACCCCGTCTTCTGGGACGGGATGTGCAGGCCCTTCGGCATCTGTCTGCGGATCTGGGCCATCAACTGCTTGCCCTGGTCCGAATCCGGCTCGTAGCGCAGATAGGACTCGATCTCGACGTAGGCCAGATCCGGCAGGTCCCCGCGAAGATAGCGCTTGGCCTGGGAATAGGCGTCGGAGGCACGACCGTCGAGCAGGCTCGCGTAGGTTTCGCGCTCGTGCAGGAAGGCCGGATCGTTGGCATCCACGCCCTTCGGCGGTTCATGGGCATTCTGCCACGACAGGATCGCCGCATCCTCCTGGCGCCGCTGGTCGAGCAGGGCACTCATGCGCACCTGCCGCATCTTCAGCGACATCTCAGCCTCTTTTTTCCTGAGATCCCCGGGGCTTGTGGAAACACCTGCTGCCTGGTCATACAGACCCATGGCCGCGCTCCAGTCGCCCTTTTTCTCCGCTGCCTCCGCCGCATTCGTGTAGTGCCTGAGCAGGCGCAGGCGCGCAGGCTCGATCTTGTTGCGCAACAGTGCCAGCGCCTGCTTGTAGTCGGGGCGGCTCTTGTCCATGGACAGCACCTCGGAGCGGGCCTCCATGATCCGGCCGCGGTCGAAATCGCTCTTGGCCGCCTCGTAGCTGTGCGGGAACCCGAGCTGGTCCGTCAGGTCGTACATGCTCAGCCGGGCGCACCCGGGCAACGCCGCCGACAACGCAAGGGCGGCGGCAACGCTACGAAACCAACGCAATCGATCACTATGCATTACTGACATCACCCACAAGCACCCGTACTTCCGACGGCAGAGTCAGATCGAATGCCAGGGCCACGGCATGTGCAAGGTTGCGCTGCAGCTCGGCATCGACGACGCGCACTATGCCACATTCGACCGCTTTGCTCACACCCTTGATTTCCTTGCTGCCGAGACTGTCGAACGCGAACCCCGGACCGAGGCGCTCAAACGTCGAGCGCGACATCACGACCTCGCCGCCGCCGCCCAGGCCCCCCATGCGCGAGGCGACGTTGACGGTGTCGCCGATGACCGTGTACTCAAGGCGCTCGGCCGCGCCGATATTGCCGATGATCGCCTCACCCTGGTTCAGGCCGATGCGGAACGCGATCGGTTCGCCGTTCTCCCTGAGCACGCCGAGCTTGCTGCAGGCCATGGCCATCGCCAGGCCGGCCATGGCCGCATGCCGGGCATGATCGAGGTCCTCGTTGGGATGGTTGAACACCGCCATCACCGCATCGCCGATGTACTTGTCGACATGGCCGCCATAGTAGTCGACGACCCGGTGGAACACCTCGAAATGCTTGTTCAGGACGTCGACGACCTGTTCGGTTTCCGTCGACTCGGAAAACGAGGTGAAGCCGACCATGTCCGCGAACAGCACCGTCAGGTGATGCCGGCGGCTTTCGGATAGCATGCCCCCGCCGCCCTCGAACACGTCCGAGACGAGCTTGGGATTAAGGTAACGCCCGAACACGTCGCGGATCTCCTCCTTGTGCGCCAGCTCATCCACCATGGCGTTGAACTGGATCACGGCATCGGAGATCTCGTCGTTCCCCTGCACGGGCAGGCGCAAGGAGTAATCGCCGTACGCGACATGCTGCGCGGCCTCGGCCAGCATCTCCAGCGGCCGGCTCATGCGTCCGGCGAGCCAGTACACCAGCACCGAGGACAGCACCACGACGAGCACGGACGCCAGGCCGATCTTTTCCATGATCTGGGCCGCGATCCGCTTCCAGGCCTGCTCGGAGAAGCGAACGCCGACGCTGCCGACCACCGTTCCGGCATACTTGACCTGCGTGACGTACCACAAGCGCCCGCTGGGCAGGCGCTGCACATGCACATTGCCGGTCACCGATTCCAGCAACTTGTCGGATTCGGGATCGACCTCGCCGAAATGCTGCTGATCGCCGTTGGCATAGACGATATGCGCACCCAGCACCGACGGCACCTTCTTCAGAAAGCTCTGCACGATCACATCCACCTCGGCCGAACTGCCGGCCAGCATGGGGATCTTCAGCTCATCGCCGAGCCGGTCGACCAGCACCTCCGCCTGCGCGGCCTGGCTTTCCAGCCAGGCATTGCGCTCCATGTCCATGATCACCAGGAACAGGGCCAGAATGGCCAGGGCGATCGCAAAGCCCACCAGCATGGTCCAGCGCCAACGGATGGGAAAACGGGGAGGCAGTTCCTCCACGACCGACGATACCCGGGTGAACGTTTCTTGGTCTGCCAGCTTCGACATGCAGCGAGTCTACCCTAAAGCTGAAGGGCAGCAACGATGGCGCCGTTTTCTTCCAAGCCTTTGCCGGCTGGCGAAAAGCGCTTGTCTTCGCGCACCAGGGCTGGAAAATCACCGCGACCGGCGGCGGCTCCTGCCCATGGCGCAGCGACCGCCCCGGAAGACGAAGACCCCCTGGAGGATGCATGAGTCTGTCCGCAAAGCAGCGCCAGGCGCTGAGAGCCGCAGCGCACCACCTGAAACCCGTGATCCTGATCGGCCAGAAGGGCATCACCGAGCCGCTGGTCCGGGAAACGGACGCCGCCCTGAAGGCGCACGAGCTGATCAAGGTCCAGATCCAGGAGGACGACCGCGCCGCCCGCCGCGAGGGCGCCCTGGCGCTGGCCGAAGCCACCGCCTCGACGCTGGTGCACCAGATCGGCAAGACCTTCGTGCTCTATCGCCCGAAGCCGGAGGACCGGCCATGAGCGCACGTGCCGATCGCATCCAGCATCTTCTGAGCGAGGCCCTGCAGCCGACGGCGATCGACATCGAGGACGAATCCTGGAAACACGCGGGGCACGCGGGCGCCCGCGAAAGCGGCGGCGGGCATTTCGCGGTCACCATCGTCGCCGCGTGCTTCCGTGGCCGCTCACGCATCGAACGGCAGCGCATGGTCATGCAGGCCCTGGCCGATGAGTTCGGCCCCACGATCCATGCCCTGAGCATCCGCGCCCTGACCCCGGAGGAACAGGCGCCCTGAACGGGGCGGCGGGCGGCGGGATACTGCTGCGTTCCCTGATTTATGCTATCACTCGGTAGGCGTCCGCCGGCGCCGGGCAGGAGCACGTGATGATATCGAAGCCGAAAACCGCACTTCGGCAGCTGCTGGACATGGACGTCGCCGAGATCGGGAATCTCCCCTCCATCAAGCGCCATGCCGCCAACGGCCTGCGTTTCTGGTTCCGCGTCATCGATCGTTTCGTCGAGGACAAGTGCATCCAGCGGGCCTCGGCCCTGGCCTACGCCTCGCTGCTGGCCATCGTGCCGCTGGTCGCGCTCGGCTTTTCCGTGTTCACCAGTTTCAAGGCCTTCAACGAGGTGGCCACGCACGTACGCGACCTGCTGCTGCAATACCTGCTGCCGACCAGCCAGGAAGAGGTGCAGGCCTATCTCGCCCAGATCACCAACAAGGCCACCGCCCTGTCGATCTTCGGCATCATCGGCCTGCTGTTCACCGCCACCGCGCTGCTGAACACCACCGAGGAGGCCTTCAACCACATCTGGCGCATCTCCCGTACCCGCCCCTGGCTGTCGAAGTTCATGACCTTCTGGGCCACGCTGACCCTGGCGCCGGTACTGCTCGGCGCCTCGATCACCATCACCTCGTATTTCACCGCGCTGCCGATCATCCGCGACGTGGCGCACGGGGCCAGCCTGCTCAGCGAGGTGCCGTTCCTGGTGCCGTGGCTGATGTCCTCGCTGGCCCTGGCCTTCCTGTACATGCTGCTGCCGAACACGTCGGTGCCGTTCCGCTTCGCCTTCATCGGCGGCCTGATCGCCGGCGCACTGTTCGAGCTGACGAAGATCGGTTTCGCGTTCTATGTCACGAAGCTGGCGCATTACGAACTGCTGTACGGCGCGCTGGGCGCGCTGCCCATCTTCCTGATCTGGCTGTACCTGGTCTGGGTGGTGGTGCTGTTCGGGGCCGAGACCGCGTTCGGCCTGCAGCATCCGGAGCAATCGAAGAAGGAAAGTGTCGTCTTCCTGCAGCCCGGCATGCAGCAGTTCTTCTCGCACCTGATCCTGCTGCGCGCCGCCGAGGCCCTGTCCCGGGGCAAGCGTCTCGGCACCGCCGAGCTCGCCCAGGAAACGGGTGTGCCGGACAACATCCTGCAGGAATGGCTCGATCACCTGGCCGCCCAGGGCCTGCTGCGCCGGGTCACGGACGATCCCGCCGATGCCTGGGTCCTCGGCCAGGATGCCGACCGCCTGACCCTGTCCCGCGTCTACCATGCCCTGAACAAGATGCCGATGCTGATCCCGCCGGACTGGCAGGACACCATGCTTGGACGTACGCTGTCGGGCCTGTATTACCGGATGGACCGCGAGGAGAAGGAGTGGCTTGGCGCCATCAGCCTGCGCGACCTGAAGGACAAGGAAACCCAATCCCAGGAGCTGAGCGAATCCGGCCATGACTGACAGCGCACACCTGATCATCGCCGCATCCGAGCATGATGCGGACATGCTGTATGCCAGCGGCATGTTCGTGCCGGACCCGTTCGTCGTCATCGGCATCGGCGGCGTCTGGCACGGCCTGCTGTCGCCGTTGGAGGTGGACCGGGCGAAAAAGCAGTCGCGGCTGGCCCAGGTGCACCTGGACATTCCGTGGCGCAAGCAGGCGGCGGAGCGTGGCTGGGAACCGACGCTGGCCGGCGCCGCCGCCGCCTTCCTGGCCGAACGCGGCATCCGGCGCCTCGAGGTTCCCGGCTCCTTTCCGCTGCAGTACGCCGACCAGCTTCGGGCCTGGGGCTTCGAGCTGACGCCGGCGAGCGGCTCGCTGTTTCCGGAGCGTGCCGTCAAGCAGGAGCACGAGATCCGGCACCTGGCCCGCGCCGAACGCCTGACCAAGCAGGCGATGCAGCAGGCCGAACGCTTCCTGGCCGCCTGCACCATCGATGCCAAGGGCTTCCTGGCGCATCCTGAAGCGGGCGCGCGCATCAAGTCGGCGCACGTGCGCCAGGCGATCGAGACCTGGCTGGTGGCTCATGGTGCCATGCCGGCGCATACGATCGTCGCCTGCGGCCGGGAGGGTGCCGACCCGCACAACGTCGGACACGGCCATATCCGCGCCGGCCAACCGATCATCGTCGACATTTTTCCGCGCGTCACGGCCAGCGGCTACTGGGGCGACATGACGCGCACCTACGTCAAGGGCAAGGCTCCCGCCGAGGTCAGGAACCTGTACGACACGGTGCGGGACGGTCAGCGCATCGGCCTGGATCTGGTGATGGCCGGCGCCAACGGGGCCGACATCCACCGCAGGATCACGGAATTCTTCGAGCGGCAGGGCTATGTCACAGGGCTCCGGCGAGGAAGGCAGGTAGGCTTTTTCCATGGGACCGGCCACGGCGTGGGGCTCGAGATCCACGAGGCGCCGCGCATCTCCCCGCGCGGCGATACACTGCTGGCGGGCCAGGTCGTCACCGTCGAGCCGGGGCTCTATTACCCGGGCCTGGGCGGCGTCCGCCTCGAGGATATGGTGGTCGTGGAGGACGGCGGCTGCCGGAACCTGACGCGGCATCCCTGCAGGCTGGAGATCGCTTAGGAGCAATAAATTCACTTGCCGCTTGAATTGACAAGTATAAACTATTGGATTACATGCTAGAATGCATGCAGATGGAGTAAGGAGAGAGTGTGAGCGCCGATTCGGATTTCCTTGACCTTTCGGGCGTGCGTCTGCCGAAAGACCAGGCGGCCCTGCTCAATGCCAAGACCTTTCCGCTGCTGGAGGGCCTGTCGCCCGTCAGCATGCGCATCCTGCAGCAATCGGCCAAGATCATGCACGTTTCCAAGGGCGTGGAGATGCTGCACGAGGGCGATACCCCGCATGATCTCTACTTCGTCGAGACGGGGAAACTGGCCATCGGCAAGCAGGTCGGCACCCAGCTCAGGGTCATCGCCCAGCTCGGGCCGGGCAATATCTACGGCGAGTTCGGGGTCCTGCGCAAGAAGGCGCGCTACGCGTCGGTCTATACCGTCGAGCCGAGCCGCATCATCCGCGTGGAGATCTCGGCCATCCAGCAGGTGCTCGATGCCGATGCCGCGTTCAAGGAGCGCCTGACCGAACTGCTGACCCAGCGCATGCTCGACAGCTTCTTCTTCAGCCACCCGGTGTTCGCCGGCATGCCGCTGGAGACCCGCAATGCCCTGTCGCGCGCCCTGACGATCCGCTTCTTCCCCCGCGGCTCGCGCATCTTCTCGCAGGGGGACAAGCCGACCGGCGTGTTCCTGATCCTGTCCGGCGAGGTCGAGGTGCGCTACCTGAACAAGGCGGGCGCCGAGGTGCTGCTCGAGATCCGGCGCGACAACGACCTGCTCGGCGAGGTGGCCACCAAGAACGGCATGGAGCTTGCCTATTCGGCCATTGCCGCCAGCGACGTCGACGTGCTGGAGCTGGACCCCAACACCATGGCCGTCCTGCGCAAGCATCACGCCGCGGCCACCAACCAGCTCGAGAGCTATATCGACAAGCGCATGACCCAGACGGTCAAGCGCCTGAAGGAGAACATGGCCTAGGGCCTGTTCACACGAATTTCGACGGCGTCGATACGGTCATTTTTCCGGCCTTGCAAGGCTTTGCGAGCGTGGCGTGCTTGTTGCACGCAAGCGAGTAGTAACGCTGCAGGACGGAAAATGGCCTATCCCTGCGGGCTGCGCCCCAAATGAGGCCACTCGGCGTTGCTCGGGATTCATTTGGAGGCACCAAACTTCACCCCTCGCGCCTTGATTGACTTCATTGGGGGCAGCAGCGACAACATCAAAATTCGTGTGAACAGGCCCTAGCGCAGGCTGCGCAGTCCGCCCACGCGCCACAGCACCACGGCGCCCGGCAACGAGGCCAGGCTCAGCACCACCAGCCACAATACCGACATCGCCGCCGCCGCCGAAGCGTCGGCACCGAAGTACACGGCAAACCCGACATAGCCGGCCTCGCGCACGCCCAGCCCGTTCAGCGAGATCGGCACGAAGGCCATCAGGCCGACCAGGCCGACCATCACCGCGAATGCCGCCCAGCTCATGTGCAGGCCCACGGCCATGCCCAGAAAGACATGCGCCTGCACGATCAGCACCTGGAAAACGAACGACACCGGCAGGCTTCGCCACCAGCGGACATTCAGGCGCGGGTCTCCGATGGGCAGGCTGCGGATGGACGCGAAGCGCGCCGGGATGCGGTCGTGCAGGCGCGGATACAGCGCCAGGCCGATCCACATGGCCGCCACGCCGCCGAACCAGCCCAGCCACCACAGCAACGGCCAGTGGAAGGCCAGCATGGCCAGGCTGACCAGCAGGGAGAGCGCATACAGGCCGTTGATGCGGTCCAGCAGCACGCTGGCCGTGGCCTGCCAGCCGGCCCCCGTGCGCCCCTCGCCCTTGGCCAGCAGGATGCCGCGCAACACATCGCCGCCGATCGTGGACGGCAGGAACAGGCTGGCGAACATGCCGAGGAAATACAGGCGGATCTTGCGCGGCATCGACACCGTCAGGCCCAGGCCCTCGGCCATCCAGGCCCAGCGGATGCCGCACAGCACATAGCCGACGACCAGGCAGCACCAGGCCCACAACAGCCACCAGGGGTCGACGGAACGCACCCGCTGCCACAGCGCATGCAGGTCGACATAGGCCAGCACCGCCGCCAGCAGCAGCACCGTGATGCCCAGCTTGATCGCCACCATCATCGCCTTGCGGTTCAAGATCGCCGTTTCCCCTTGTGCGCATGTCCGCGGATGCATCCACGGTACGATCGATATAGATTATCCGCGAGCGCTTGCTTAATCCTCACCGACAAGGCGACCGATGACACCCTCCCCGGATCTGCGCAGCCCAATCTATCCGCTTCTGCTCCTGCTGTCTTGGGCACTGCTGACCCTGCCGACCCTGGGCCTGGCGCCGCTGTTCGACTACGACGAGACGGTCTACGCGCAGACGGCGCTGGACATGATGCACCACGGCCAGTGGATCGTGCCGACGGCCAACGGCATGCAGTTCTTCGAGAAGCCGCCCTTCACCTATTACCTGATGGACCTGTCCTTCAAGCTGTTCGGCGACAACGCCTTCGCCGCCCGCCTGCCGTCCGCGCTGTTCACGCTGCTGACCGCCTGGGTGCTGTTCGCCGCGGGCTCGCGCCTCAAGGATCGGCGCTTCGGCCTGACGGCCGCGGCGATCTTCCTGAGCATGCTCGAGGTGGCCTTGCTGGCGCACGCGGCCATTCTCGATTCGGTGCTGAACTTCTTCATCGCCGCCGCCCTCGTCAGCTACGCGCTGTGGATCCGGGGCGGCAGCCCGCGCCTGGCCTACGCCATGGCCGCGGCCATGGGGGCGGCGGTCAGCGTCAAGGGGCCGGTGGGCGTGGTGGTGCCGCTGCTGATCATCGGCCTGGACCGCCTGTGGGCCGGCGACGTCCGCGGCTGTGCGACCCGCTTCCCGTGGCTGCCCTGCCTCGGCCTGTTCCTGCTGACGGCCACGCCCTGGTACCTGCTGATCCTGATCCAGAACGGCCCGGCCTTCCTGTACGACTTCATCGTGGTGCAGAACATCGGCCGCGCCCTGCACCCGATGCAGGGCCACGGCGGCGGCTGGAGCTATTACCTGGTCGTGTTCCTGGTCTCCTGCCTGCCGTGGATCGGCTGGCTGCCGGCCTATTTCCGCCGCGCCTTCCGTACCGACGGTACCGATGACGACACATGGCAATCGCTGCTGCGCTTGTCCGTCGTCTGGGTGCTGGCGGTCATCGTGCTGTTCAGCTTCGCCCAGACCAAGCTGCCGCACTACATCTCCAGCATCTACCCGGGCCTGGCGCTGGGCCTGGCGACCCTGGTATATGCCGCCACCACGGACGGCGGCGTGTCCGGAAGACTGATCCGCGGCCTGAGCCTGGCGGTGCTGCTGCCCGTCGGGCTGGCGGTCACCGCCCTGCCGTGGATCTACCCGCTGCTGACGAAGCTGGTGCACAACCCGCGCGCCATGGCCATCGTGGCCCAACCGATCACCCCCTCTCCGCTTATCGCCGTGGCCGGCGCCGCCGTGCTCGTGGCGCTCGCAGCCGCCGTGTACGGCAGGCACAGGAAACTGTCGGGGCTGGCCGTGCGCTTCGTCGTGCTCGGCCTGGTGCTGCAGACGGCGCTCCTGG
>Ga0307440_1000633_pt1 | contig 17363 bp, 13 predicted proteins | sample SalMarWE160410MG_FD_202150 | JGI IMG/M metagenome (GOLD analysis project Ga0307440, IMG submission 202150) | Salt marsh sediment microbial communities from the Plum Island Ecosystem LTER, Massachusetts, United States - WE1604-10 | ecosystem: Environmental > Aquatic > Marine > Intertidal zone >... | reverse complement strand
ATGCTCATGCCTGGTTTGTCTTACAGTTACCTTTGTACCGCTGATGCCATGTCTCTGGTCCCTGGTTATGTCAAGTTCCCATCCTTCCAGTTTAAGCTTTTCAAGTTCCCTGATCAGATAATTACTATCAACTCCCAGATCTATCATTGCCCCAAGGTTCATATCACCGCTTATGCCGGAAAAACAATCGTAAGAGAGGATTTTCATTTCTTCCTGAATAAATAAAACAACATATTTTATAACAACTGAATGTGGAATAAGTTATTATCTTTTCATCCTTTCCACATTCAAATTGCCCGGTTGCGAAGATACAATTTTCGTTTAGTAGGTTATTAATAAAAAAAATTCGTATTTTTCGGTACTCAATTGAATTAGGAGAATCAATAAAACATTTTTTGTTATGAAATCCACATGTTTTGATATTCAAACTGGAATGAAATTTAGCTTCATGTGGATTCCGTGTAACCATTAAAATCAAATTATTTTCACATGAAAAGAAGGGATTTTATAAAGAAATCGGCCGGAGCAGGGATAGTTGCAGGTGCTGCTTTAACCATGGGCGGTTACGATAATCTCTGGGCTTCAGCCCCTGCTGCAAATAAATACGATTTAGTTGCTATTATGGGAGGTGAACCTGATGCCATGTTCGATTTGGCTATAATGGAACTTGGAGGTATGGGCTCATTTGTAAAAAAAGGACAGAAGGTACTTGTTAAACCGAATATAGGCTGGGATGTCATTCCTGAACTGGCAGCCAACACAAATCCGCTACTGGTGAAAAGGATTATTAAGCATTGCTTCGATGCCGGTGCCAAAGAGGTTTATGTCTTTGACCATACATGTGATAACTGGGTTAACTGCTACAGGAATTCGGGTATTGAAAAGGCAGCAAAATCGGCTGGCGCAAAAGTAGTTCCTGCAAATTCGGAAAAATATTTCCAGTCAATAGATATACCGGGTGGTGTTAAGCTTCAGAAGGCCAAGGTACATGAGTTACTGCTGGATACTGATGTATTGATCAATGTACCGGTACTTAAGAATCATAACTCCACCAGGATGACCTGTTGTCTGAAAAACAACATGGGAGTGGTTTGGGATCGCGGGTACTGGCATTCAAATAACCTGAACCAATGTATTGCAGATTATGCCCTGTACGAAAGGAAGCCGGCCCTTAATGTTATAGATGCCTATAATGTTATGGTCCAACATGGTCCCCAGGGTGTGTCAAAAGAGGATATAGTACAGATGAAGTCACAAATACTTACTACAGACTGGGTTGCAGGGGATACAGCTGCAGCAAAATTGTTAGGTGTTGACGTGGAGAAGATCGAATATATACCAATCGCTCAAAAAATGGGCCTGGGTACCATGAACCTGGAATCACTCAATATTAAGAAAATAAAAATGTAATTCCTGATGAGATCGCATTCTCTCCGGACGATCCGGATACTTTTCTCAGCGCTCGTTTTCATCTGTTTTTTTTTGGTATTTGCGGATTTCAGGTACCTTATACCGACCAAATATATCAATGTCTTACTGTACCTGCAGTTTATCCCGTCAGCTCTTAAGTTCTACGGTCTTGGTACCATGGCAGCAGGAGGTTTTCTTATTGTGCTGGCACTCACTGTATTGACGGGCAGAACTTATTGCTCCTTTCTTTGTCCACTGGGAATAGGTCAGGATATCTTCAGCAGGATAGGAGGAAAGTTCAAGAAGAAATTCCGTCGATATGGTTATCGTAAACCCTATACCATTTTAAGGTATTCTATCCTTGGCCTCACTCTTATTTTTACAATGACCTGGGGCATATATGTTGTTACTCTGCTTGATCCATACAGTATCTTCGGCAGATTCATAACATATTTTATCAAGCCGCTGGTTATCTGGATTAATAATTTCCTGGCGGGGATCTTTGGTAAATTTGATATTTATACCCTTAATAATATACATGTAAAAGGCTTTCCTCTGGTAGTCTACTCAATACCGGTGGCATTCTTTATTCTCGTCGGATTGCTTTCCTTTACAAGGGGACGTCTTTACTGTAACACAGTATGTCCTGTGGGTACACTGCTTGGTCTGATATCCAAGGTATCTGTTTTCAGGATAAAATTTGATGAATCGGCATGTACCAAATGCGGAAGATGTGCTGTAAGATGTAAATCCTCGTGTATTGATTTTTTGAGGACCGATGTTGATGTATCAAGGTGTGTTGATTGTTTCAACTGTATTAATATTTGTCCTGAAGGTGCACTGTCGTATGGTTTAACAGGCTTAAAGAAAAAAAAGCACAGGACAGATGAAAGCAGGCGCAGGATGGTAGTCGGATCGGTACTTATGTTATTTGGAATGTCATCTGTCTCAAAGGCCCAGGAAAAGCCTGTGCCGGTACCCAAGAAGCCCTCCACGGTAAAGGAAAACAAGACTTCATCTGTGTGTCCTCCTGGAGGAATTTCGATAGAGAAGTTCAATAAAGTATGTACAGCTTGTTCATTATGCATTACTGCGTGTCCTAACGGGGTTCTGCAGCCCGCTTTCAAAGAATACGGACTCACAGGAATGATGCAGCCTGTAATGAATTACCACAGAAGTTTCTGTACCTATAATTGTACGATTTGTACTGAGGTATGTCCTACAAATGCACTTCAGCCTCTTCTACTTGAGGCCAAAAAACTTACCCAGATAGGCAAGACACATTTTATCAAAGACAATTGCATTGTAAAGACGGAAAAAACCAACTGCGGAGCATGTTCTGAAGCCTGTCCTACAAAAGCAGTTCATATGATACCATATGAAGGTAATCTTGTAATTCCAGAGGTAACGGAAGATTTATGTATTGGTTGCGGACATTGCGAGTTTGCCTGTCCTACAGTTCCTTATAAGGCTATTTTTGTAGATGGCAATCCGGTTCACCAGGTAGCCAAGAAACCTGAGAATGAAAAGTCCGATGTACAGACTCCGACAGACTTTCCTTTTTAATCATTTCTTCATATATCATATATCATATTTCATATTTCCTGTTTAAAAAACAGGAAATATGATTTTTATCGTCTGCCTGTTTTACTAATAAGCTAAATTTGTTCTGGAATCCGGGCCGGATCATTATAATTTTATAAATTAAACTGATATATGAAAAAGCCATCACATATTGAACATATAGGAATAGCAGTAAGAAATCTTGATGTTGTCATTGATTTCTATGAAAAAAAGCTGGGATTATCATGTTATAATATTGAAATTGTGCCCGATCAGATGGTAAGGACAGCTTTCTTTATGATTGGAAATACCAAGATTGAGCTTCTTGAATCGACTGATCCGGAAGGTCCTGTAGGGAAATTTATTGATAAGCGGGGCGAGGGGATTCATCATATTGCCTTTGCTGTAGATGACATTGAGCATCAGCTTGTTCAGCTTGCAGAAGATGGTGTGGAGCTCATTGATACCAAACCCAGAAAGGGTGCCGAAGGGCTTGATATTGCTTTTCTTCATCCACGGTCATCATCAGGAGTGCTTATAGAACTTTGCGAAGATAAAAAAGAGGACTGAAAAGTGATTTTCAGTCAGGTCGAGCAACCAATACTTTAAAATTATGGAATCACGCATTGCCAGAGCAGGAAATGCAGGCCCCAAAGTAAGATCGGACTGTGAGATAATACTGGAACTTAAAGAAAGGGGGGGTATAGAAATTGAACTTGATTCGAAGGTAAAATCGCTTTACGGTGAATCGATCCGGAATCTTGTTAATGAAATACTATCTTTTTACAGTATCAGACATGCTTCTGTTATTTTAAATGATTCAGGGGCACTTCCTTTTGTTATTGCTGCACGAGCTGAGGCAGCTATCAAGCAGTTGAAAAATACAGATCTTGAATACCTGCCTGATTTTTTAAGCAATAATAGCTATATGGTCAAACGTGACAGGTTTCGTTTTGCCAGGTTATACCTGCCCGGAAATACTCCTTCGTTGATGATAAATGCCGGGTTACACGGGGCGGATAGTATTATTCTTGACCTCGAAGATTCCGTGGCACCGGACAGGAAAGATGAGGCAAGGATACTTGTTCGTAATGCCTTAAGACAGGTTGATTTTTACGGTGCTGAAAGAATGGTACGTATTAACCAGGGAGAAAGAGGACAAAAAGATATTAAGGGTATACTGCCACATAATGTGCATCTTATACTGATACCAAAATGTGAAAGTGAGGGACAGGTAAGAAATATCGACCAGGAAATACAGGCAATGGGCAGGAGCCTGAACCTTAAGAGCCAGGTATACCTGATGCCTATCATAGAAAGTGCCCAGGGGGTTGAGAATGCTTATACCATAGCTACATCATCGAAAAATATTGTTGCGATGGCCATTGGTCTTGAAGATTTTACGGCAGATCTGGGCGTTCACAGGACAAAGGAAGGCAAGGAATCTTTTTATGCACGGACCCGACTTGTTGTTGCCTCTAAAGCAGCCGGTATCCAGCCCATCGACTCGGTTTTTTCAGATGTGGCAGATATGGAAGGTCTCCGGGCTAATGTCAGAGAATCAAAAGCGCTTGGTTTTGAGGGTATGGGTTGTATTCATCCCAGACAGGTAAGGGTGATACGTCAGGGCTATGCACCTGATGAGAGTGAGATAGAAAAATCAAAGCAGATAGTACTGGCCTTCAGGAAAGCACGGGAGAAAGGGCTGGGCGTTGTTGCCCTTGGTTCCCGGATGATAGATCCGCCTGTTGTAGCCCGGGCAGGCAGAATTATCGACCTGGCTGTAAGTCTTGGACTATTGCAGTCAGGATGGGAAGAAAGTACAGATCTTCAGGAAGAGTAAAGATAAAACATAATGATATGGTTGTAAGAACAGTAATAAATGCAGCAGGCAGGGAGGTACCACTTGAAATAAACGGTCAGCCTGTCATTCCTTTTGAGGGTGTAGGGAAGCATAAGCCTGACGGTATGAAGTATGGTCCGCCTATACCTGTCTGCTCCGATTATCCAGACGACGGTAATAAGGTGGTAAGATCGCTCGAAGAAGCCCTGCGGCGATGTGGCCTTAGGGACGGAATGACCGTATCAACGCATCATCATCTGAGAGATGGTGACCTGGTAAGCAATAAAGTCTTCGAGGTGGCTTCCGGGATGGGAGTCAGGGATCTTGTATGGTTCCCGTCAGCATCCTTTCCCTGTAACGAGGAAGTGATAAAATATCTCGATGACGGAACTGTAAACAGGATTGAAGGAAGTATGAACGGTCCGCTAGGCCGTTATGTATCCGAAGGCAGGATGAAGGGAACAGCCGTACTGCGTTCCCATGGCGGGAGAGTACAGGCTATACAGGACGGAGAGGTGAAAATTGATATTGCTGTGCTGGCTGCACCCTCAGCCGATAAATTCGGTAATGCCAGGGGAACAGGAGGTCCATCTGCATGCGGTGTACTGGGGTATGCCAGGGCTGATTTTCTATATGCTTCCAGGGTAATAATTGTTACGGATAACCTTGTTGACCTTCCCTGTTTTCCTATGGAGATAGAGGGTAATTATGTTGATTATGTTGTAGTTGTTGATAAGATAGGTATCCCTGAAAAGATCGTGTCGGGAACAACACGTGTTACGAAAAGTCCCGACAGGTTGCTTATAGCTGAATTTACAGCTTCCTTCCTTGATAAATCAGGTATACTGAAAGACGGAATTACAATGCAGGCAGGTGCAGGCGGTACTTCACTGGCTATCGCAGTTTTTGTTCATGAAATGCTAAAAGCGAGGAACTGGAAGGCAAAATTCGGGTTTGGTGGAAGCACAAAGTATATGGTAGAAATGCTTGAGCAAGGTCAGATGGGGTATATTCTTGATGCCCAGGCTTTTGATCTGGATGCTGTAGCTTCAGTCGAACGAAATGATAACCATATACCTTATCCTGTATTCAATGCATATAATTATCATTCGAAGGGAAACCTGACGAGCATGATGGATATAATGATACTTGGAGCGACCGAGGTTGATGTTAATTTCAACGCTAATGTTGTGACACACTCCGACGGTTGTCTGCTTCACGGTATAGGAGGCTGGCAGAACTGTCTCCATGCAAGAAATGTTATCCTTCCCTTACCTCTTTTCCGCGACAGGATCCCTGTTATTGTAGATGAGGTAACAACACTGTGCGGACCCGGAGAGCTTATTGACGTGATTATAACGGAAAGAGGTATTGCTATTAATCCGTTGAGAAAAGATCTCCTTGAAAGTATTGAGGGAAGCGGATTACCTGTAAAGACTATCGGTGAATTAAAGGACGAGGCGGAGAGAATATGCGGGAAACCGGCTAAACCTGAGTTTACGGATGATATTGTTGCTGTTGTAAAATGGGTTGATGGTACTGTAATTGATGTTGTCAGAAAAGTGAAACAATCTTAGATTAATTATTTATGAAGAAATATAAATGTACAGTATGTGGATTTTTATATGATCCTGAAGAGGGTGATCCTGCGAGTGGAATTGAACCGGGTATTGAATTTGCAGATCTCCCGGATGATTATATCTGCCCTGTATGTGGAGCAGGTAAGGAAGAATTCGAGGAATACGAATAAATATATATCAAAGGAAAGTTGTTGCTCCGTGTCACAGCACCTGCATCACGATTGAAAATAGCCATTAATAATATAGACTTTTCCCTTACTCTTCTGGTATATTGAGGATCACATCGATCAACAGGTCCCAGAACATTGTGGCAGTTTTGATTTCGATCATTTCCTCAGGAGTATGAGCACCTTTTATGGTGGGACCGAAGGATATCATATCTATTCCGTTAACTTTCTCAAAGATAAGTCCGCATTCGAGTCCTGCATGTATAGCTCTGACCAGCGGATCTTTACCGAAAAGTCTACGGTATGAATTACGGGTGATTTTCAGTATTTCGGAACTGAGGTTTGGTTTCCATCCGGGGTAGCCGTCGGAATGTGTTACTGAGGCTCCAGCAAGCGTCATACATGATGCTACCATAGCACCGGCATCCTGCCTTGCAGATTCTACAGAACTTCTTTGAGTGGTTACAATAGTCACAGTATTGTTATCACTGAATTTAGCGGATGCCAGGTTGGTTGAAGTCTCTACGAGGTCATCCATATCCTTCGACCAGGCAATAACGCCATGAGGACAACAATCCAGAAGATTGATGAGCTTTTTTTGCGATCCGGCATCCATGACAAAAGCAGGAAGTTCAGAATCCCTTACAGACAATTTGAGCTCCTTCTCCAGGGATCCGAATTCATCGTTTAGAATAACCTGGTAGTCATTGATTATCTTTTTTGCTCTTTCCCTGTACTGTTCAGGAATGACAATGGTGGAGAAAGATTCGCGTGGTATGGCATTTCTCAGGTTACCCCCGTCAAGGTTTGACAGTGATACGGTGAATTTCTCTGACAGGTTACGGATAATCCTGTTCATGAGCTTAACAGCATTTCCATAACCCTTATGTATTTCGTCTCCTGAATGACCTCCATGGAGCCCTGTAAGTGAAATATCCAGAGCACACGACTTATCCTGGACCTGCTGTGGCTGATAGTCCATTATTCCCACTGTATCAAGTCCCCCTGCACAACCTATAAAAAGGATCCCTTCATCTTCCGAATCAAGATTTAAAAGGATCTTTCCTGTGAAGAAGCCTTTTTTAAGGTTAATTGCTCCTGTCATACCCGATTCCTCGTCGACGGTAAACAGGCATTCTATTTTTCCGGCTTTCAGGTTCTGGTCCGTTAGAATGGCCATCTGGGCCGCTATTCCCATACCATCGTCTGCTCCAAGAGTTGTGCCGCTGGCAGTTACCCAACCGTTCTTTATGACCGGTATAATCGGATCTGTATCCCAGTTGTGGGGGTGGTCAGAATTTTTTTCTCCAACCATATCCATATGACTCTGGAGTATAATTGTTTTTTTCTTCTCCATGCCTGGTGAAGGAGGCCTGGTAATTAATATATTACCTACTTCATCTTCTTTCGACTCCAGGTTATTCTTCCTTGCAAATTCCAGCAGAAATTTTCTGATTTTTTCCTCATTCTTTGAAAGGCGTGGAATTTTACAAATATCCTCAAAGTAGATCCAGACAGGCGCCGGATTCAATTCGCTCAAAATACTCATACAATGCTAAATAATCCCTAATTGGCTGCAAAAATAGCGATTTTTTTCACCTTAGCAACTTATTATATGGTAATCTTCATTCAGTTTCGTGAATTTCAAAATTTAATTAATTTTACATAAAGGTTCATTTACTATAAATCTAATATTTTCTAATATGGCAAAACCTGTTATCGTAACACTGCCGGGTGACGGGATAGGCAGGATTGTGCTAAATGAAGCAATAAGGGTGCTGGAAGCCGCAGGATTTGATGCTGACTATGTTCATGGTGATATTGGGTGGGACTTCTGGTGCGATGAGGGTAATCCGCTTCCTCAGCGAACAATTGATCTTATAGCTGAGCATAAAATAGCACTTTTCGGAGCGATAACATCCAAACCCAAAGACGAGGCAAGAGAAGAGTTAACTCCTGATCTGCAGAATAAGGGGTATGTATATTCCAGCCCCATTGTCGGACTGAGACAGCATTTTAACCTTGACATCTGTGTCAGACCCTGCAGATCGTACCATGGTAACCCGTTGAATTTTGTAAGAAGAGCGAAAGACAACACCATGGAAGAACCGATGATCGATACAGTGATCTTCAGGCAGAATACGGAGGGGCTGTATTCAGGCGTGGAGTGGACCTGTCCTCCTGAACAGGTATACCAGGCATTCAGAAGTAATCCGAAATTCTTGAAGAATTTTGGAGAGGTACCCGTCGAGGATCTTTCAATCTCTACAAGGATATTTACAAGGAATGCAACTTCGCGGATACTGCATGCTGCATTCGACCATGCACGTAAGTATGGCTATAAGTCGGTGACAGTTTGCGAGAAACCAAATGTCATAAGGGAAACCTCGGGGCTTATGTGGAAACTGGCAAGGGATATCCAAAGGGAGTCTTACCCTGAAATAAAACTGATGAATACGAATATTGACGCCCAGATGATGTGGCTGACAAAGAATCCTGAAGATTATTCTGTCATAGTTGCCGGCAATATGTTCGGTGATATTGTCTCGGATGCCTTTGCCGGTCTTATAGGCGGACTGGGATTTGCCTGCAGTGCGCAGTTTTCTTCTGATGGCGTTGCGGTTTTTGAGCCTACCCATGGTTCGGCACCAAAATATGCAGGGTTTGACATTTCTATAGTTAACCCTGTGGCAATGATAGAATCGGCATGCATGATGCTTGATTATATTGACAGGAAAGATATCTCAGCCCGTATACGGAAAGCGGTTGCAAAAGTGATAGAGGAAGGCAATGTAAGGACATATGATATGATGAAAATGCCGGGGAGACCTGAAGTGTTGGAAAATGGCGCTGCCTCGACAACACAGATGACAGATGCAATTATAGCCATGTTATAATCAAAAACATGTTAAAATATGAATGACAGTATTCTGAAATTATGGCCTGAACTGGAGTGGATAAAGGATGAATCTCTCAGGGAGATGACGGCACATACCTGGGAACTGGCTCTTGAAAGAAGTGTCCTGAGATCAGAAGATCTTGAAATAATCCCCTTTACTCTTCTTTGCGGACCAGATCTTAAAGTGAGCTTCATGGCACATAAACGATGTGTGGTGCATATAGCGAGAGCCAGTGGAGAAAAGATGAATGAATTCTTTGGCAGTGATCTGCCTGTAAATATGGATGTACTCATTGCAGGTGCCATACTCGCTGATGTCGGTAAGCTTCTTGAATATGAGCTGGATGAGAATAATAAAGCAGTACAGGGAAAATATGGTCAGTACCTGCGGCATCCTTTTTCAGGAGTATCCCTGGCTGAAGAATGTGGCGTACCTCCTGAAGTTTGTCACATTATAGCAGCACATGCCCACGAAGGGGAACTTGTAAAAAGGTCAACGGAAGCCTATATTGTTCATCATGCTGATTTTATGACCTTCCTCCCGTTTAAAAGCAGGCTGATAGTATGAACGGAAAATTTATGTGATCACTGTTATTTGCGGAACACTTACCCTCTTGCCGGTTGCAAATTGGAGATGGGCTGGAAGAAGAGGAGTTAAAAGTACTTAAAGTACTTCAAGTACTTCGAGTTATTAATATTGGAAGTGAAAAAGATCTGTATCATGATGGCAAGGCGCTAAATTCTTATAAAATCGCGGAGCGATTTCACCATTGCTAGCCAATGCATGGTCATAATGCTATGAACCACGGAGTGGTTCCATGATGTATACCAGAAAGAATATTTATATTAATGACATTTGTTAAATGATCAGGGGATCCCTCGGCTACGCCTTCGGGATGACATGGTAATTTGGGGTTTACAGGGGGAATGAGGGCCGGCGTTTTGTTCCGGCATCGTTATCCGGATGGCAATGTTCTTCAAAACGCCGGGCCTCATTCCCCATATATCAACTACTTACCGTGTCATCCTGAATGGAGCACAGCGGAATGAAGGATCCCCACGATGGTAGCAGGATGTCAATTGTTTAACAGCCGGATTCGGAAACAGAGCTGATCTGGTTATGACTCATCATAGAACCTGGCACCGTAATCATACTAGCTGCTAATTATATGGAAATTTCGTATTAAAGCTTTTTCCTGCTAATTATTGTCTTCGGTCTGCATCTTTTCAATGGTATAAGTCTTTATCCTGCTCTTTCCGTCGTTCCACATGGTAAATGCCTTAACGGTAGTTGTCCTGTCAAGCACAAGGGGTGTGGTATAGAGGGTAGAGTTTTCATCAGGTTCACTACCATCAGTAGTGAAATAGATCTTTCCCCCGGGTCTGAAATTTGACAGGTCCAGGGTATAGGTTTCAGCAAAGATCGTGTCTTCAGAAGCAAGGGAAGGAGGGACCATATCGTTATTAGCCCTGAATACATTTTCAGCACCCATCTTATTGATCATCCTGTCGTATGTCATCAGTCCGTTGGTCTCGGTCTCAACATCGGTGGTCTGCGTATAGACACTTGCACTGAGACCGTTATCTCTGACAAACCTGTATACCTGGTCGAGATATGATTCATATTTTGAAAGAAGCTGAAGAGAGTCCTGCATTTTCCTGTAACCCCAGTTTTTCTGTTCCCATGTATGTCCCTGCAGGGGCAGACCCAGACCCCCGAATTCTCCCAGGACTATTGCCCTGTTCTCCTCGGCGGGAGGGCAGGCCGGATCGGGATAATGGTGAATATCATTTACATTTCCTGTACCCCTGTCTGTCCATCCGGATGCACTGTTAACAATCCTTGTGGGATCGTAATCTTCTATCAGCCGGGTTATCCTTCCAGTTTCAAACTGTCCCCAGCCTTCATTAAAAGCAACCCACATTATTATGGAAGGATGGTTATACTTTGTCTCGATCATTCTTTTAAGCTCCACTTCAAACTCGTCTGCAGACTCCCTGGATCTGTCGATATCGGGCTGGTCGCCGCTGATATATTTATCACCGCTTGGCATATCCTGCCAGACAAGAAGACCAAGTTTATCGCACCAGTAATAGAATATCCTGTTTTCAACCTTTACATGCTTCCTAAGCATATTGAACCCCATTCTTTTAGTCATCCTGAGGTCGTAAATCATTGCCTCAAGGGTGGGTGGGGTATAGATGCCATCTGGCCAGAATCCCTGGTCCAGCGGCCCCTTTTCATAAACAAATTTATTGTTAAGAAGTATCCTGGTAAAGCCATCATCAGATTTACCCACTGACACTTTGCGGATTCCCGTGTAGGATTTTATTTTATCAACCGTTTTACCGTTTATTTTAAGGTTAATGTCTATATCATACAGGTAAGGATCATCCGGTGTCCAGAGAACAGGATCACTTACAGAAACAGAAGTTTCGGCATTGCAACTGCCGCTCGCAGTAGCTACTACTTTGCCATCCTTCTTTATCTTGTAAAGAAGTGTTCCGCTACCCGGGTTTACTACCTGCGGTTTAAATGTTACAGTCCCGTTGTCAGCATTGGTGACAATACGAAAAGACGACAAGTATGATTCATTTACAGGTTCAATCCATACCGTCTGCCATATTCCGGTTGTAGGAGTATACCAAATTCCGCCCGGTGACTGCACCTGTTTGCCTCGCGGCTGAGTTCCCCTGTCTGTGGGGTCCCAAACCGAAACCAGCAATTCATGTTCCTTTGTTTTTCCAAGAGCATCAGTTATATCAAATGAAAACGGATCGTAACCACCCCTGTGTTTCCCAACTTCTTGCCCGTCAATCCATACCGTAGTTTCAAAATCACATGCTTCAAAATTGAGGATTATATGTTTCTTTTTCCACACATTGGGTACTTTGAATGTTCTCCTGTACCAGAGGTTCTCGTTCTCAGACACTCTGTCCTTAACGCCGGAAAGAGCTGATTCAAGAGGATATGGTACTAGTATCTTACCTGCCCAGTTCGCAGGTCTTATATTTTTCTCAGTGATCGCATAATCCCAAAGACCGTTCAGGCTTATCCAGTTCTTGCGCCTAAGATCGGGCCTGGGATATTCAAGCCATGGTTTTGCAGGATCAACATCAGCAGACCATCTTGTCATTATCGGGTTCTCTACCGGTTTCCAGGCAGATTCTTTTTTATTATTATTAAGTGTGCATGACACACTTATAAGAGAAAGGATGATAAGCAGAAATGAGAGTGTTTTTTTCATAGTATTTTATTTATGCTTTATAGTGGATAATATCAGCCGAGTTTCATTTTTTCAACCTCTTCGATATTTCTTTCGTTAGTAACGACTTTAGCTTCAGGAGTATATAGAAAGTCAATAAGATCCTGGTATTTATCCATTATTTTACCTCGTACGATTTTCATCGTTGAGTTCATAAGACCGTTCTCTTCAGTGAAGCTTTCTTCAAGGATCCCTAGTGAGACCGGCAACCATCTTTGTGGGAACATATCCCTGTATTTCCCATTTGTCCTGTACTCATTAACTTCATTTTCAACGAGGTTGATCACAACTCGTTTCCCTTCGTCTGAATCTGCGGTCAGGTTCTTCTCTTCCAGGTAAAGTTTAAGTGCATGCTGGTTCGGCACAATGAGTCCAACTGTATAGGGTTTCTGGTTATTATACAGCATGCATTGCTCTATGTATTTAGATTGTTCAGAGATAGCTTCCTCAATGCCTTCAGGGCTGAATTTCTCGCCGTCATCTGCAATCAGGAGGCTTTTAAAGCGTCCAAGAACGTACAGGAAGCCATCCTCAGACATATAACCCATGTCCCCTGTATAAAGCCAGCCATCACGAATTGTCTCTTTAGTGGCTATTTCATTTTTCCAGTATCCATGCATCACGTTTCCGCCCCTGATAACTATTTCTCCTTTTTCACCTGTTGGAACTTCATTACCATTATCGTCACATATTTTCAGGTCCATATTATTGACCAGGGCACCTGAAGAACCAAGTTTATGTTTACTTGTTGAATTTGTTGAAATTACCGGGGAAGCTTCACTCAGACCGTAACCCTGGTACATTGGTATTCCAAGAGCATAGAAGAACCTTTGAAGTTCTATATCAAGTAATGCACCTCCCCCGATAAAATAATCAAGTTCTCCTCCATAAGCTTCACGTATCTTACTGAACAGTATTTTATCATAGAATTTAAGAAGTGGTTTTTTCAGCTTCTGTATACCTCTGCCCCTGTTCCATCCTTCTTTATTATAGGAGTAGGATATCTTCAGGGAATGGTTAAACATCATCTCAACGAGTCTACCCTTTTCTTTAATGTTCTTTTCTATGTTCTTCCTGAAATTCTTTGCGATAGCAGGTACGCTCATCAGGAGATTGGGTTTTATCTCTTTCAGGCAGACGGGAAGGTTACGAAGGGTTTCCATGGGTGTCTTTCCTGTTTTAACCGAAGCAATACTTGCACCTTTTCCCATAAATGCAAAGATTCCGCAGGTATGACCGAAAGAGTGGTCCCATGGCAAAATAAGGAGAGTTTTGTAGAATGCCGGAATATCAATCAGGCTGTATGCCTGGTAGACGTTTGTTACATAGTTGCCGTGAGTAAGTATTATTCCTTTGGGATCGGCTGTCGTTCCTGATGTATAACAAATATTGGCAAAATCGGAAGGTGTGATGCTTTTGTATATCACCTCGAATTTCTTCATATTATCTTCCGATTCAAGCCATTCTCTTCCTATTTTCCTTACCTCGTTGAAATGGATTTCGTTTGGAGAATATTCTTCCTGTGTATCAAAATGTATAATTTTCTCGATAGAGGGGCATTCTTCCATTATTCCATTGAGTTTTTGCGCCTGTATTGAGGAAGCAAGTATCATTTTTGATCCTGAGTGATTCAACCTGAACTTTATTTCCTCAGGATTGAGTTTTACTGACATGGGTACGTTCATGGCACCAGCATAAAGCATCCCCAATTCACCAATGACCCAGCTGTTCCTGCCTTCTGATATAAGACTTAACCTGTCGCCCTTCTTGACGCCCAGTTTAATCAGACCGGTGGCAAATTCATAGACCTGTTTACGGGTCTCTCCATAAGTGGTTCCTTCGTATTTATCTAAAGGTTTTTCCCACAGATACACATTACTGCTGAATTGTTCAACGCTTTCTTCGAAGAATTGTATTATGGATTTCATGGAATATGATTTGGTTAGACTGGTTCTTTAATATGTCGAATATACAAAATCCGCAGTATTTTGATATCGGCCATATGTAATATTATTTCTTGTCTGTATTTTTAATTATTTGTATCTTTGACTATTAAGAAATTTGTTTGTTTTAATAAATTACCTCCAAATCAGTTAAATATTTTATTATGAGACACTTATCAGCTGTAATTTTAGTTGCTATCCTGATTGCCATGCCTTCATGCAAATATTTTAAAGGGAGAAAACTATTCGGAAAAAAAGTAGATACCATGGCTGTCTGGCATGCCCGCCAGGACAGTATCAGAGTTGCTGATTCCATTAAAGATGCTCAGGCAGCGTTACTGGCACGAGAAAATGCCAGGGCTGATTCAATAAGTAAGGCAGCTGAAGAAAGCAGGAATAAATATAATATTATAGTAGGGAGTTTTCTTACACCCGCATATGCTGTCAACCTATCCGGTGTATACAATCAGAAAGGTTACGACACCCATATAATACAGATGGAGGGAAGCAGGTTTCATCTGGTATCGGTAGAGGCATATGATAATATCGGACAGGCTTTTACACGTCTTAAATATTTCCAGGATAATATTGAGAATGACGCGTGGATTTACATAAGGAAATGATCAGAAGCATCATTCTCCTTATTAAGATCATCTAAAAAATACTTGTTTAATCATTTTTATACACGAAAAATGGTCTCTTTTCTGTCGGGGCCTACGGAGACCATTGTTACAGGAATGCCGGATTCCTTTTCAATGAAGCTGATATAATCTGTGAGTGGAGCCGGCAGGTCTTCATATTTTCTTATTCCTGAGATATCTGAATTCCATCCTTTCATCTCAGTGTATACAGGTTCCACAGGTATATCATTTTCGAATGGTATTCTGTCAGTTTCTTTCCCCCCAGTCTTATATGAGGTACAAACCTTTATAGTATCAAAAGATGACATGACATCAGCTTTGGTCATAAAGAGCTGGGTGATCCCGTTGATCATAATTGAATACCTGAGTGCGGGAAGGTCTAACCATCCGCATCTTCGCGGACGTCCTGTGGTTGACCCGAATTCACGGCCGACATCTCTCAGTGCATTTCCCGTATCATCGTACAACTCAGTAGGAAAAGGCCCGCTGCCAACCCTTGTACAATAAGCTTTGAAAATTCCGAATATTTCTCCCGTCATCCTGGGTGATATACCCAGACCCGTACAGGCTCCAGCACTTATTGTGTTGGATGAAGTAACATACGGGTATGAACCGAAATCTATATCAAGCATTGTTCCCTGTGCACCTTCCGCAAGAATCTTCCTGCCTTTACCTGCAAGTTCATTTACCAGGTATTCAGTGCTTTCCAGGCGGAATCTGCGCATCATCTCTATGCCTTCAAACCAGCCAGCCTCGTATTCTTCAAGATTGAAGCTGAAATCATAATTTTTGAGAATTATTAGGTGATTGTTAACATGTTCCCTGTATCTTTCCAGAAAATCATCACGAAGGATATCCCCAACCCTTAAACCATTTCTGCTTGTTTTATCTGTATATGCAGGTCCTATACCCTTGAGTGTGGAACCTATCCTTGTATTACCCTTATGAGATTCGTAAGCGGCATCGAGTATCCTGTGGGTAGGCAGGATAAGGTTGGCCCTGGTTGATATTACCAGGCGTCTAATAAGTTCTTCAACAGGAAATCCTAACTCTTCCGCCTCCTTTCTGAAAACAGCAGGGTCTATTACAACACCATTCCCGATGATATTTAATTTATCCTTGTGAAAGATCCCTGAGGGGATAAGATGTAAAATGTGTTTTACATTATTGAATTCAAGTGAATGTCCGGCATTTGGCCCGCCCTGGAAACGGGCAACTACATCGTAAACTGGACTTAAAGCATCAACAATTTTTCCTTTACCCTCATCACCCCACTGAAGTCCTAACAGTATGTCAATATTCATATTATATAATAAATCTTACAGTCAAATTACGATCAACAATATACGAAAAAAAATCAGATACAGGTTTGACCGATGACATTGTTTGAAAATTCGGGACAACGGGGGAAATAGCATGTTATGCTAATATAAGCAGCAATATCAGAAGTTAATTACAAAATCAAGCCATGGGAATCCTATGCCTATATCTGAGGCTATATCTTTATTGTTTATAAAGGCAAGATCGATAGATGTTTTCTGTCCGAGAAACCTTATCCCATATGAAAAGATCCCGTAGTAACCACTGTCATTATCAATACCTGGTACAAGCCAGTTTTCACTTACCAGTGCAATCCTTTTCGACAGTCTGGCCATACCGCTTACTGTTATCAAAGGTCTTGAACTGAAATTATTGTCAGCAAAGCCCCATCCAAGGGCGCCTGTTATATTATTGTTCTTATTACCGTAAGTGGCGAACAGGTTGACAGTACCCAGACCTCCAAACTCTGTAACGGTTCTTATGGTGTTGGCATATAATACAGAACCTCCGGCATAAAAGTTTTCCGCAGCTTTAAAGGACACCTTGGGATTAATATAAAATGCATAGGGAGCATCCCCACCGGCCATTAGTGAAAATATCTCAAAACCACCGGAAACACTAATATAATTTGTGAAAGCATAGCTGAACGAGTTGAGGAAGATCCATGTGTTCTGGTAATATCCGCTGTTTTTTTCCTGTGGTATGGCTGAATTACTGAGAAGGTAACGTGA
>Ga0307440_1000632_pt1 | contig 17365 bp, 28 predicted proteins | sample SalMarWE160410MG_FD_202150 | JGI IMG/M metagenome (GOLD analysis project Ga0307440, IMG submission 202150) | Salt marsh sediment microbial communities from the Plum Island Ecosystem LTER, Massachusetts, United States - WE1604-10 | ecosystem: Environmental > Aquatic > Marine > Intertidal zone >... | reverse complement strand
CCGTCGGTCCTTACTGGACGGACTCGACGAAGCCTGCAAAAGCAGCGGTGCCGAAAAAGGCCAGCACGGCAGCGCCGATCGTATACATCAGTTCCTTCATGCCATTGTTCTTCATGGTCCTTTCTCCTTGTGTCCTGGTTTCGCGAACGCCGAAGCGCCCGCCTCACAACCAGCAATGTACGCAGGCAACATGGGACCAGTGTGAACCCATGATTAGAAAACTTTTATTTTCAATGCGTTATGGTGACAGGCATCACCAAGTGGAAGAAAAGCTGGGCCCCGGGCGGGCGTGGCGGAGGCGTTTCTTTGCCGGGACGGCTTAGCCGCCAGCCTCTTTTTTCAGCGTGATCGGCGGCTCGCTGGGAAGGGCCAGGATGATGCGGCCCTTCGCCAGGGACAGATCGAGCATGATCGGGCCGCTCCAGTAGCCGCCGGCGTTGATGCCGATCTTCCCCTTGAGCATTTCGTAACTGGTGAGCAGCTGGATGGGGGGCTTGTGGTCCGGGAACATCAGCTTGACGGTGGCGTCGGGGTAGAAACGCAGGCTGCCCGTACCGTCGACCTGCTGCCAGCGCCCGGTCAGGCCGGCGATGATCTGCGGCGGCGGGGTGTTGTCCGTCTGCACGCAGGCAGCCGTAGCGAGGGCGATGCCGGCGCCGATCAGGAGTCTGCGCAGGCCGATGGCCAGGCGCCGCTGTCGATGCGTTGTCTTGTCCTTCATGGGGTTGCCATGCTCGATGCGCGGCGCGGATTTGTAAACGATCAATCGCGCTGCCGCCGGACGCCACGGCCTTTGGGGCAGGGGGTATAGGCTGCGCCATGACGGGGGTTGCATTGGGTCTGTTTAGGCTGATAATGCACAACCCATGTCGGTCAAAGAACAGCCACCCGTCAAAATCGGTGAAAAGGTATTATTCCTGGTAACGGCGATCTTCATCGGCCTCGCCGTCGTCGCCTTCGGCGTCATGGAGTATATCCGCCACCACATGGACCATAAGATGTTCCCGGTGTATACCGATTACAAATTCTCCGCCGAGGGCAAGCGCGGCATGGATGATTTCTTCCGCATCGGCAACTGCACCGATTGCCACCGCGCCCTGAACAACGGCACGAATATGGGCCCGGGTGCGCTCCTCGACGGCGAGGGCTCGCGGCGCAGCTTCACATGGATCTACAACTTCCTGCGCGAGCCGGAGAAATACTATGGCGGCCCGACGCTGGACCACGGCGTCGGCAAGGCGGCCCAGTATGTGGCCAGCATGCCCGACAAGGAGCTGCATGCGATGGCCACGTGGCTGTCCGAGTTGCAGACGAAGCGGGGTTCCGTGATCTCGCCGGATGCGCCCAAGGGCAGGAACCCGTTCATCGACTCGATGGTCGAGCATTTTGCGCCGAAAAGCTGGCAGGATGGCGACTACAAGGATATGCGCCATCCCAACCGGCCGCCCGAAGATGAGAATGGGAGTGGGAAATAATGAGTGACAAGCCTTGGGAGAGCGACGAGCAGTATATCCGTCTGACGCTGTGGTTCGTCTATGCATGCATCATCTACAGTATCATCGGCTTCTCGTGGGGATCGCTGATGGGCGGTGTCCCCGAGTTCCGGCGCTTCGTGGATGAGCGCATGTTCGGCAAGATGATCGTGCTGGCACATTCGCACATCAACCTGCTGGGCTGGGTGGAGATGGCGATCTTCTCGGCCGTGTACTACACCGTGCCGCGCCTGGTGAAGCGTCCGATCTACAGCATCAAGCTGATGAAGGTGCACTTCTGGATGCACAACTTCGGCCTGCTCGGCCTGGTCATCTTCTTCACGATCGCCGGCCTGCTCGGCGGCATCAACAGCCTGCATATGCCGCCGGACGAGGTGGAGGCGCTCGTGCGTCCCTGGCTGATGGCGGTGGGTGTGTTCGGCAGTCTCGTGCTGCTGGCCAACTGCATATGGGGATACAATATCTTCCGCACCTCATGGAACTGGGATCGATGAAACGCGCCCTGCTCGCGCTTCTGGTTCTCTCGCTGGCTGCCTGTAACGACATGACCGGCCAGGGCATCCTGAAGGTGGGCATGAAGGCGCCGGCAGTGAAGACCAAGACGCTGGCGGATGTCGGCGGGGATCTGGGGCGCATTACCAGCTACCACTGGCCCAATCCCGCCATGTACAAGTATTCCGAGGCCGAGGCCTTGACGATGCACAAGCCCATCATCATCGAGTTCGCCACGCCGGCGCATTGCACCGAGTGCGACGAGCAGATGGAGATGCTGAAGATGGTCATGGCCAAGTTCGGCAACAAGATCATCGTGCTGCACATGGACCAGTATTACAATCCCGAGGCCTATCGGGTGTTCCAGGTGCGCGGGGAGCCCTGGACGGTCCTGATCGGCAGGGGCGGTTACGTGCGCCGGATCTTCCCGGGCCGGACCCTGCACGGCGAGATATCCCCCGTCGTTGCCAAGCTGCTCAAGGAGCCATGGCCGCCGGTGAAGAAGCCCAAGCCGGCAACAGCGGCTGGCAATAAGCCCGGGTCGGCCCCCAAGGACAAGTCCACCGGTCAAGTGGCCGAGCGATGAGCGAGATGAGCGAGTATACCCTGCGTCCGGACATGCGCGGCACGCTGTGGGATCTGGCGCTCTACATTCCCACGGTCGGCTTTCTCGGCTACTACGGGCTGACGTTCTGGTATGCCGGTGGCCATGCGGCGTGGGCGTACACGCTGTGGTTCCTGGCCTGCTTCTTCGTGATCGTCGGTGGCGGCCGCATCCTGCGCCGGCTTCTGGTGCTGCCGGGGGCCGCCGTGGCGTTGCAGGTCGACAGGAAGCGTGCGGTGCATGTCGTGCTCAAGGGCGGGCAGGTGGCCAAGCTCGTTCAGGATGTGCGCTACTTCAAGGATTATGCCGGACGCTCGTTCGGCCTCAGCGGCAGCGATGCCGACGGCAAGAAATGGCAGTACGTGTTTCATCGCGGTCAATTCGAGGGAGACGTTCAGTTCTCCCGCCTCAATGCCGAACTGGATGTCTTCCGGGACTGAGGCCCTAGCGGCGCCTCAGCACGTCCCAGGTCATCCAGCCGATGGCGGAGGCGCCGATCAGTACGGTCACGCCGATGATGGTGAATTCGGTGGGCCGCGATACCAGGCCGCCGATGAACATGTGCACGGCATAACCGAGGATGAAAAGCGAGGCGGAGGCGCCGATGGCGAACATGAGTATGGGTCGCATGCGCGTATGTTGGCGATGGGGCTTTCCGCGTCAAGCAAGCCCGTGCGAAAAGGGGCGGTGCGCACGCCCATAAGGGGGGGAGATACGCTATTGCCTCGTACTGGCAAGGGTGATATCGTGCGGCCCTGAGGGGGCTTTTTGGGTTGCTGGATTGTTCCGTTTTCGCGTTGAAACAAGGCCGTTTGGCCCGCGGTTGGAACATCTCTCTCTCGCGTCACACGTTGAGTATTGAATGGAGGGGAATGAATGAATAAGTCTCAGTTGTTAGCATTCGCCGTGGGTATGGTCACGGGTATGGGTAACGGATCGGTTTTTGTGGTGACCATGAATCACTTCCTGGGTCGTGCGCCGTACGACACCGCGGGCTTGTGGGGCTTTGATGCCTACAATCCCTTCACCTATGCCGGCTTCGAGGATTTCGTGATGATCCTGTTCGGCGTCGCCTTCTGGGCGACGATGGCCGTCGGTCTCAAGCAGTTTGCGGCCGTCGAGGGTCAACCGTTCCTTCAGAAGGATTTCGAAGCCGTTGAAGATGCAAAGGGGAGGTAACAGATTATGCAACTGCTCGCAGGAATTATGGGAATCATTCTCGCTTTTTCGTCGATGTGGGTCGGCTGGTACGTGTTCCGGGTCTGGCCGGAGCTGCAGGACCAGGACTAATAAGTTTCGGTTGTTTTAAGCGCTGATCAATGATGCTAGGGAGGTAGAAAGGAAAAATGTTTAAGTATCTATTCTCGAACGAGGACGAGATACCGCAGGGTACCGCCGCGGTGCTGTTCGGCTTCTCGTCAATCGTATGGTTTATCATCGGTACCGGTCTTGGTTCGTTCAATGCGGCCAAGCTGGCTTTCCCCGACTTCGTGACCGGCAGCTACGCGTTCGCCTTCGGCCATATGCGCCAGGTGCACGTGATGACTGTGATCTTCGGCTGGATCCTGGGTGCATTCGCCATGTCGTGGATGTACATCACCCCGGCCCTCGGCAACACCAAGCTGTGGTCCGAGAAGCTGGGCGTGTGGACGGTGCTGCTGTGGAACGTCGGCCTGTGCCTCGGCCTGGCGCTTCTGTGGTGCGGCATCACCTCCGGCCGTGAGTATTCGGACTTCATCTGGCCGATCGATCTGTACATTGCCTTCTTCATCGCCATTCCGATGGGCATCAATGTGTGGATGACGATCCTGACCCGCCGCACGCAGGGTATCTACACGACGAACTGGTTCTTTGCAGCCTCTGCATTCATGACCATCATCGTGTTCCTGGTCGGCAACCTGCCCGAGTGGTTCCACCTGACGGGCCTGAATGAGGCGTACATGACCTGGTGGTTCGCGCACAACATTCTCGGCCTGCTGATCACCCCGGTGGCTGCGGCGATTACCTACTACATCATTCCGAAGATCACCGGTAACCCGCTGTACTCCCACCGTGTGGGTCACCTGCATTTCTGGTCGCTGGTGATTTTCTACTCCACGCCGGCTGCGCATCACCTGATGGGCTCGCCGCTGCCGGAATGGCTGAAGTCCTTCGCTTCGGTGGAGGGTGTGCTGATCCTGGTGCCGGCCATGGCCTTCGTGTGTAACATCATGCTGACCATGCAGGGCCGCTGGCGCATGTTCGTCGAGAACATCGAGGTGCGCTATTCGGCCACGGCCGGTCTGCTCGCCATCCCGCTGAACATGCAGGGCGGCTTCCAGCAGACGCGTGCCATCAACTGGTATGTGCACGGCACCGGCTGGATCGTGGCGCATGACCACCTGGCACTGCTCGGCTTCTCGACCTTCGCCGAGGTGGCTGCCGTGGTCTACGGCCTGCAGACCCTGCTTCGCCGCAAGCTCTGGTCCTACAGCCTGCAGAACTTCCATTACTGGATGCTGCTCGTCGGCTTCTCGATCTACTGGATCACCATGACCATCGCCGGTCTGATCCAGGGTGCGGGCAAGGTGTTCGAGGTTCCTTACGTGGACGTCGTGATCGCCGAGCACCCGTACATGATCGGCCGTTGGTTCGGTGGCACCATGGTGTTCATCGGCAACATCTTCTGGCTGTACAACATGTACATGACGGCCAAGGTCGGGCGTGAAGTGCCCGAGGGTCGTCAGCCGCAAGAGCTGGCTTACGAGAACTAAAAGAGAAAGGTGGGTGGTGGCCTCGTGCCGCCACCCACTTCCCTTTGATTACGTACATATAGGCTACAAAGAGGGAGGAGCAAGTGGCATTTAGAGAGTATAAACTGGGAGCGATGTTCTTTGGTTTCGCATTGAGCTTCTCAATGATGATTACCATCTTCTTTCCATCACTTTACATCACGGATCACGGTACGCCGAACGACTACGGTCTGGACAAGACCCTGACCTATGGTCGCAACAGCGCATTCACCTATTCCGATCCGCTGCTGAAGCAGACGCACGAGCCGATCAAGGCAATCCTGAAGGTGGATCCGGTCAGTGGTAAGGCGCTGTCGTCGCCGATGACGGTGTATATCTACCAGCCGGGCGATCCGTTCCCGTCCAACGTCGTGCATCCGCGCATCCTGACGGGCGACATCGAGTCCCTGAGTGTCAACCAGGGCAAGATCGATGCCGCGAATACCAGCCAGGGTGCCGTGTTCACCATCGGGCATGCCTCGTACCATGGCAAGGAGCTGCCCTATATCGTGAACCTGACCGCGACGCAGGGCTGGAAGGCCGACCAGACGCTGGCCGCCGTTCCTGACCAGGATCGTTCCTATGCCGCCCAGGGCCGCACGCTGTTCGAGCGCGAAGGCTGCTGGTGGTGCCATACGCTGCTGCCGGAGGAGACTCAGGACTGGCAGACCTTCGGCCGTCCGCCGCTGGTGGGTGACCTGAACGGTCAGTCGCCGACGACCTTCGGTTCCGACCGTAAGGCTCCGGACCTTCTGCATGTGGGCAGCCGCAACAGCTCCCGCGAGTGGATGATGATGCACTTCTTCGATCCGCGTCTGGTGCAGCCGCACTCGATCATGCCGCGCTTCGACTACCTGTGGGGCAAGGTGGATGCGAACGGCAAGACCATCGACTATGCGAAGTGGCGCAAGGAGTACATGGCTTACTACGAGGGTAAGACCGTGTATCCGCCTGCCGTGCCGATGCCTGCGAAGGACAGCGAGGCACGCCATCTGATCGACTACGTGCTCGATCTCAAGTAAGGGGGGAGGAAACAATGGGTATTCGACTCGACCGGCCTTTTTATACGGTCACGACACACGACCAGAACCTGCAAGCCCAGGATGTCTGGGAAGGTGAAAGCCTGGGCGGCATCAAGGAGAACAACCGTCCGGTGCCGGCACCGATCGCAGTGCTGCTGGTTCTGATCATCGTCACGGCGTTCTTGCTGACCTTCCCGCTGTGGGGCCAGCGTCCGACCGCCGAGATCTATGCCGACTACGTCGACCTGATGAACTCGCCTGCGGTGCAGCAGATCGAGAGCAACAAGGATCTGTCGCCGGTACAGGCGGATCGCATGGCGATGAAGTCGATCGAGGATCGGCTGGACCAGTTCCCGTCGCCGTATGAGTTCCAGCGCAAGGAACACATCATGACGATGGATCAGCTGAAGTACATCGCGCCGCAGATCATCAAGCTTCGTAACGAAGGTGCTGATCTGAGCCAGTACTCCATCATCGGACCGGATGTCGTGAAGCAGAACTTCGAGGGCAACAAGGCCCCGGATGGCTCCACCATCCGTAAGCAGCCCTGGTGGGATATGGGTTACACGATCGACGTGTGGTACGTGGCCTACTTCTGCATTGCCGTGTTCTTCATGATCAAGGGCCTGCCGCCGATTTCCTGGCAGCCTGATCATTCGAAGGCACATTGATCGATTTGGAAGAGAGGAGGAACTTCAATGATTGATCTTGATAACCCGACCTTGGTGGCGAGCGGCGTGATTCTGATTGCGCTCCTGGCTCCGGTGCTCTACTCATTCTGGATCGACAAGTGGATGAGGGACACCCCCGACCCGAGGCGTAGAAAGTTCTGATTGCCTCGGCAGGATGAACAACAAGAGAACGCGGCGCATCTTGCGCCGCGTTTTTTTTGCGGTCAGTTAGTGTGTCGGGGATCGGGAACGCGTGGCTGGTGGATGCGCCGGGTGCGGGCGCGGTGCGGGAGTATGTGTACGTTCACTCGCTCCGGAGAGTCGTCGGGATACGCGCTGCTTGCCGGGGAGCAAGCACTGAGCGCCGTCGTCGTGCCGGGGGATCAGTGTGCATGGTGCGGTCCGCAGAGGGCATAAAAAAAGCGCGCCGGATAGGCGCGCTTTTTTATCAGTCGGCGAAAGATCAGCCGTGGCTGTCCAGGTCTTCCATGCGCTTCAGGCCCGGGGAAACGACGATGTTCATCAGAACCACGCCGCACACGAAGACCACAAAGGCAAACAGGAATGCGAACAGCTGCGAATTGTAGAAACTGTCAGGTGCCATACCACCCATAGGTACCCCTCCTTGAACTCGGTAGTCATCAAACCATAGCCGGTGCAGCAGCGGATTGCAACGGAATTCTGGGGCTGCGTGGACGAACCGGAAGGCGTGTTGCAGCCATGGTTTCCTCGGCTGAGGGCACAGATTGCGCTCTCGGCCGTCTTGCATAATCGGGACCGCCATGATGTAATCTACCCATGAAAAATACAGGCCAATACCTGCGGGCTCGCTGGCTTCCTTTTTTATTGATTCCATTCACGCTGACCCCCCTAGATGCCTATGCGTACGGCATCGACGATATGGTGGGTCCCCAGTGGCGGTATGGCATATTCGCCTTTCTGGTGTTCGGCATGGTCTTCTATGCCTTCGCCGTGGTGACCTATATGCGCAACGGTCGGGTCAAGATGAAGAAGGGCGAATACATCATGCTTTCGACGATCCTGGTCGGTATCGGCCTGGGCATGCTGACCGCCATTGTGCAGTTGATCAGCGGTTATTTGCTGTAAGGAGATAGATAATGGGCGCGATCGATCATTTCATGAACAACCTGGGCGAAGGTTGGACGATCTACATCTGGCTGATCTCGGGCATCATGATCGTCCTGGCAGCCATGATCGCCATGCGCTGGGCCTACAAGAACCAGCAGTTCGATGAGGATATCAAGTACGTCGTCTTCGACGAGAGCGACAAGGACCGCATGGATCCGAAGGAATACAAGAAGAGCCGTGAGGTCATGGAAGAGCAGATCAAGCTGCGGGAAGAGGTGCTGAGGAAGCAGCGCGAGGAGTACCTGAGCAGGCATCAGCATCAGGATTGATGCGTGGCGCTTCGACCTGGAGAAAAGGGGATCCTGGTCCTGACCGCTGTCGTGGTGGTGTTCTTCGCGGTGAAGAATATCATCCATCTGGAACATCATCCGATCAGCAAGGATCCAGGCATACCCTTCTACTCGACCGCTCCGCATCAGGTGGCCCGGGATGCCACCGATATCATCCGGCGGGAAGGCTGTCGTGACTGCCATACGCTGTGGGCGACGACGACGCTGACGCAGTTCGTGCCTTCGCCACCGCTCGACGGGATCGGCTCGCTGCGGAGCCAGGACTGGCTGTACACGTACTTCAGCGCCAAGGATCCGCAATCGATCCTGCCGTCGCGGCTCAAGCCCAAATACCGGATGCCGTCCTACGCCGCTCTGCCTGAAAAGGAACGGCGCCTGCTTGCCGAATACATGGCTAGCCTGAAGGTCAAGGACTGGTACCTCAAGGAGGTGAAGAGGGTTGAGTACGAAAAACTCACTGGTCATCCTATGGTGGACACCGGAGCGCATCCTTCGCGGTAGCTTTGCCTTTCTGGTTGCGGCGGCCATCATCCATTTCGGGTTGCGTCTGCTCGGCATGCGCATCGAGTTGTTCACAGGAATCGGTTACTTCAATCTGACATGGGCGTTTTGTGTGTTCGTGCTGCCTGCGATTTCCGGATTCGTGATTTCGTCCATCTACGGGCTCGGCGGCAAGATCCTGGCGTATTTTCCGCCCCTGCCCGTCATGGCGCTGGATTATTATAGTTCCCTGCATTCGACCCACCTGCCGTCGGGGAGCGAGCTGATGCCGCTCGGCTGGTGGGGATTCTTCGTCATCCTTGCCATCGAGTCCTCTGCCATTGGCGGCGTGCTGGGCGAGGTCATGAACAAACGTATCTATGGATGGACCAAGGACGGGAATCGTTCCGATGCCTTGGAGGAGGAAGAGTGATGGCTAGGCTGGCCGGCTGGAGTACCAAGAACCTCTCGGAGCAGGCCCTGCGCCGGCGCCGGCGGTATATCGCGTCGACCCTGATCACCATGGTCGCCGGCGCGTTTCTGGGCGGGGTGTTCCATACGCTTTTCCTCGCCAAGGGGCGCGTGGCTCAGATGCGCCACCACGCCGGCTATGATGCGGCCAGTCAGGCCGAGGTGAAGATGCACATCCAGGCAGCGGGCGAGTTCGTCGATACGGCCACCCGCTCCAAGGACAACGTCTCGATCTACAACGTGGCGGCGGCCGAAGGCCTGTTGACCGATCCCCAGTGGAAGCAACTGGCCGAAAAGGTCAGTGTCCCGGCCGGTCCGTTCCTGATGGGTACGAATCGCCAGGAAGCCGATATCCAGGACCAGCCGCAGCATAGCGTCTTCGTCAAGGCGTTCCGCATCGACAAATATCCGGTGACCAATGCGCAATACGCGCTGTTCATCGCCGAGGTTGCGCACCGGGCCCCGTCATCCTGGCAGAGCGGTGCCATTCCCCAGGGCTACAGGCTGCATCCGGTGACCTACGTGTACTGGCAGGACGCCATGGATTACTGCACCTGGGCGGGCGGCACCCTGCCGACCGAGGCGCAGTGGGAGAAGGCGGCGAGGGGTACGGATGGCCGGCGATGGCCGTGGGGCAACCGCATGTCCCCGAAGCTGCTCAATACCTATAACACCGCCGGCACGACCTCTCCGGTGTTTGCGCACATGAACGGGGCCAGCCCGTACGGGGCCGTCGATATGGCGGGCAATGTCAGCGAGTGGGTCAAGAATGACTTCCAGCCCTACCCGGGAAGCACGGCGCCGACGTCGATGTTCATCGCCAAGGCCAGCAAGCAGTTCGCGGTCCCGGAGCACTACAAGGCCATCCGTGGCGGGTCGTGGCGAAGTGATCCGTTCTCCACCGCGACCTACCACAGGAATTACGCCCTGCCCGGTGACGCCAGCGATTTTATCGGCTTCCGCTGCGCCTACCCGGCAACGAAACAAGCCAATGACAAGGAGGTCGCTCATGCGCAAGCTCATTAACGGTGCCGCAGCCCATTTCATCGTCCTGGCGCTGCTGCTCTGCGCGCTGCCGGCAAAGGCCATGGCGGCCATGGATGTGCTGGGGGAGTACAGCTACCTGCATGTATCCTTCTCCTCGATCTGGCATATCTTTCTGTTCATCCTGGTGCTGGTGATGATGCCGTTCTTCCTGATGATCTTTGTCGCCTGGCGTCGCGGGCCCTCGCAGGACGAGATGATCGAGTCGGTGAGCTTCCCGGAGAAGAAGCCGGACAGCAAAGAGGCAAAGGAGCGTGAATGAAAATGCGGGTTCTTCTTCTCGCCCTGGTACCGTTGCTATTGGCCTTTGCCCAGCCCTCGCTGGCCGCGGGGACGGCTGACACCCCCGAGGCCCAGCACGGCGCAAGCGGCATGCAGCAGGATCTCAGCACCATGCGTGATTTCAACGACCTGCATGCGGACGAGACCGGGCTGCTCAAGGTATCCACGAAGGAACGCCACGAGATCCTGTTCTTCATGGGCCTCGGGCTGATCATCGGTCTGCTGGTGACCGCCGGATTCGGCCTGGGCATGGTCTTGGGGGGCAGGCCCCTGTTCCTGTGGCATATGCTGTTCGCCGGTATCTCGATCATGCTGGCCCTGGCCCACGCCGTGACGGCCATGATCTGGTTCTATCCGTTCTGATGGCGGCGGTGACCGCGAACAGGGGTTGTCGCCATCACTGCTGAAGCCCCGTCCGCACCCGGCAATGCTCCTGGAATGACGCGGCCGCAGCCGGCCTGGCTGCTGCTGCTATACGGTATCTCCGGATTCACGGCGCTGGCCTACGAGGTGCTGTGGATGCGCCTGGTTTCCACCCTGAGCGGGGCCAGCAATTTCGGCCTGGTGGCCACGCTGATCGCCTTCATGGCCGGACTCGGCCTGGGCAGCGCGGGCGGGGCCCGCCTGCGCCTGTCACCGCGCCGGGCCCTGCAGCTGTTCGCCGCCTGCGAGATCTTCGTGGCCCTGATGTCCCTGATGTTCCCCGGCATCGCCGCGCTGCTCGAGCGCGGGTTCGAATCGATGGCCGGGAGCATGGGCATCGCCGGCTGGATGGGCTTTCACGTCATCGTCAGCGTGCTGCTGCTGATGGTGCCGGCGACGGCACTGGGGCTGACCTTCCCCAGCGTGCTGCGCGCGCTCGCCGACACGGATGTCGGCGTCGGGCGCATCTATGGCCTGAACACCCTGGGCGGGGTACTGGGGGCACTGGCGCCGCTGGTGCTGCTGCCCTGGCTGGGTTGGGGGCTGGCATTGCGCATCATCGCCGGCATCGGGCTGCTGGTCGGCATGCTCGCCATCGCGTATGCGCCCAGATGGGGCGATGCGCGCCCGAAGGGCGGGGATACGGCGGCGACGCGTCCAGGCTGGCCCGAACTGGCGGCCTATGCGGGAATCGGGGCGGCGGCGCTGATGCTCGAGGTCGGCTGGACGCGCCTGTACGGCATGGTGTTCATGCGCACGGAGTACGTGCTCGGCGTGATCCTCGCCGTCGTACTGCTCGGCATCGCCATCGGCAGCCTGCTGGCCCGACGCGTCGGCGATGGCGCCCTGAATCATTTGCCGCTGATCGCCTCGCTGGCCGCCCTGATGCCGCTGGCGTTGCTACCGCGCGTTTCCGCGTGGATGGAAGGCCTGCGTTTCTCCACCCTGGCGGGTTCCCTGGCGACGCAGGGGGCGGTGATGTTCGCGCTGACGCTGCTGGCCACGCTGACCCTGGGGGCCTGGCTGCCGCTGATCGCCAGGCGGCAGGCCGGCAAGGGGTCGGCGGCCTGGCTCTACGGGTTCAACAGCCTCGGGGCGGCCGTGGGTGCCGGCGTGGCGGGCTGGATGCTGCTTCCATGGCTGGGCAGCGCCGCGGTGATCGTCATCGCGGCGGTCATCCTGGCCGTCTGCGGCGCCTACTGGTGCACGGTGCCGCGCGCCCGGCTTCTGCCGCTGTTGCTGGCCCCGGCCGTCGTCTTCGTCTGGCGTCTTCCCCCCGTGTCCGCGATGCTGCCCCAGGCATACGGGGACACCCGGGATCTTTCCCGCTACGAGGACGCCGTGTCGACGACACAGGTGGTCGCCAGGGCCGACGGCGAGCGCATCCTGCTCGATGATCTTCAGCGCGTCGATGCGTCCACCGACCCGACCGCGGTGGCGGTGCAGCGCAACCAGGCCAGACTGCCGTTGCTGCTGCATCCCGATGCCAAGTCCGTTCTGTTCCTGGGGTTGGGTACCGGCATCACGGCTTCGGTGGCGCACCGGATTCCGGGCCTGTCGGCCGTGGCCGTCGAGCTCTCGCCCGGTGCGATCCGCGCCTCCGGGCGCTGGTTCGGGCGCTTCAACGGCGATGCGCCGCAGTGGCTGGATATCCGCCATGACGACGCCCGGCGCTTCCTGATGGCCGATACACGGCGTTTCGACGTGATCGTCGGCGACCTGTTCCACCCGGATCTCGCGGGCCGCGGCCTGCTGCTGTCGCTGCAGCAGTTCCGGCGCGTCAACGACTGCCTTGCCCCTTCGGGCGTGTACGCCCAGTGGCTGGCGTTGAACCAGTTCGACCTGACGAGCCTGAAGGTGGTTCTGGCCACGTTCCGCGAGGTATTCCCGAACAATATGATGGTGCTCGACGGCTTTCATCTGGCCATGGTCGGATTCCACGGGGAGATGCCCCGGGCCGATGCGATCAAGGCCTGGGCGGACCGGTACAGCGCGGCCCTGACGGGCGGTGAGGGATGGGCGACCTGGGTGGGCCGGGACCTGGGGCCGATCCCCGGCTTTGCGTCGCCCGTCCAGGACGAGTGGTCGCCGGTCGTCGAGTTTCGTCTGGCCAAGGCGCGGGTGGAGGGCGATCTGGATATCGCACGGATCCTGGCCTGGCTGATCCGGAACAAGCCGAAGCCCCGGGCGTTGCTGGCGCCCTGGCATGTGGCCAAGGCGGACCTGCCGGCGGTGACGTCCGCCGCCCTGGCTACGGATGCCATGATGCATGCCTGGGAAGCGATGTTTTCCGGTCGTTCCGGCAACGTGCCGGATTTCATGCGCCTGGCCTACGAGGCCAATCCGCATGATCGCTGGGTGGGTTTTGCGGTGGCGGATGCCATGGCTCAGCACATCCGGCAGCTCCAGCCGGACGACAAGCAGGCCGAGAAGGACTGGGCGCGCGTGCTGTCGGTCAGGCCCGATGATGTCGCTGCCCTGCGCGCGCTGTGGCATCTGGCACGCAAGCAGGGGCAGACGCAGCGTGCAGCAGCGCTGTATACCCGCCTGGAACGGCTGATTCCGCTTGACCCGGAGATACTGGCGGCTCAGCATCAAAAGGAGTAGCGCCATGGAGGGCCTTCACTTGTTCGTAACTCCCCGCATCGATCCGGGGCCCCTTTCCGGGCTGCTGCACCAAGGAGGAACCTAGGCATGCGGCAAGAAGCCATCGATACGTCACCGTACCTGTCGGACCAGAAGCGCCCCCGGAACGCCTCGGCCCGGCTGCACCTGTGGCGGCGGATGTCGCAGGCTACCTTCCTGGCATTGCTGGTGTTCGTGCCCATGTTCGGGCTGTTTCGCATCGACGTCGCCACCGGCGCCTTCGTCATTGGCAGCTATCAGGTCTGGTTCTCCGATTTCCCCATCGTGATCGGGCTCTGGGTGTTCATGGCCAGTGCCCTGGTCCTGACCTATTCATATTTCGGTGCCGTGTTCTGCGGCTGGCTGTGCCCGCAGGGCTTCCTGTCCGAGCTGGGAACGAACCTGATGCGCCGCCTGCTTGGTAGACGGGCGGATCTGGGGGTGGACGGCGCGGCTGTCAAGGTGGCCGAGCGCAAGAAAGGCGTGGGCAACTGGATCAAGCTGGGATTCTACTTCCTGGCCGGTTCGATGCTGGTGGCGCTGGTCCCGCTTCTGTACTTCTATCCGGCCAGGGTCGTCTGGCATTTCGTGACCCTGACCCCCGATCCCGCCATGCCGCTGTCGATCTACTGGATCTACTTCGTGTTCGTGGTGGTGGTGCTGATCGATGCCGCATTGATCCGGCACCTGATGTGCCGCTATTTCTGTATCTACCGCATCTGGCAGCATTCGTTCAAGACATCCGAGACGCTGCGTATCGGCTACGATGCCGCACGCTCGGACGAGTGCGTCAAGTGCGGCTATTGCCTCAGCGCCTGTGCGGTCGAGCTCGATCCGAGGGATACGGAGCTGTATTCGGGCTGCACGGCCTGCGGCGAGTGCATCGTGGCCTGCGACAAGCTGCATGAGCGCAAGGATGGCCCGGGTCTGCTGAGCTTCGTCTTCCCCAAGGCGGACGACGCGGTCTCGAGCAACAAGGCCACGATCCTGAGCCGGATGCGGGGTGCCCTGCCGGCCATGGCCGTCGGCGCGGCCCTGTTCGGCTTCGGCCTGGTCAACTACCAGTCGTATCATATGAGCGTGGGCAATATCGGTGGCCTGGGAACCGGCATGAATACCTACGTCGTGCACCTGGCCAACAAACGCTATCGGCCGGCCGATCTGCACATCGTGGTCCAAGGGCTGGCGAAGGGCGGCTACACCCTGGCGCAGCATGAGGTGCACTTCGCTTCCGCCGGCATCAAGGATGTGCGACTGCACCTGAATCGGGATATTATCGGCCTGGGTCTGCACCGGTTCTCCGTGCGGGTGTGGAGCACGGACGGGTGGAGCCAGACCTTTCCCGTAGAATATTATGCCGTGGGAGACGGTTGATGACTGAGAAAGATCCGAAGAAGGACGAGCACGTCGCAACCCCGGTGGAAAGCGCCTGGGGCAAGAAGGCGGACGACCATTACGGCTATGCCTCCGACGAGGAGCGCAAGCAGAAGCGAGGGCTCGAGGACTGGGAACTGGTCAACTCGATCCCGACATCCCAGAAACGGGTACCGAAATGGTTCATCGGTGTGATCGTGGCGGTGGCCTTCGTGGCCATCAGCCTCAGCTTTCCGTTTTTCGGACGGCGCCAAGGCATGGCGTTCAACTGGGGCGGCTGGGGCACCGGCGTCATCGCTGCCATCGTCTATCTCAGCGTCATGAGCGTCTTCGTGCTGGTGATGGTACGCATGTACGGCTCCGAGATGGGCGGACGCCTGGATGACGATGCCGAGAACGAAAAGGAAACGAAGGCCGAAGACGAGCATGAACAGAAATAAAGCCCTGTTGGCCTGCATCCTGCTGGCGGGTTGCAGCGGTAGCGGTTCAGGAACCGTGGAGCATGCACCCAAGGCAACGGCTGCCGTGCAGCACACCGGTGTGCTCGGCCAGCACTGTTCCGCATGCCATGCACCGCCATCCCCCAAGCTGCATTCGAAGAGCGAATGGCCCAGTGTGGTGGCCCGCATGGACATGCATCGCATGGAGGCCAGGATGCCGGCGCTGACCGATCAGGAACGCCGGGATGTCCTGGCCTATCTGGAATCCCATGCGCCGGAATAAGCGTGCGCTCCTGATCCTGTTGTGCTCCGTGCTGTTCGCCGGCGTGCTGGGCGGATGCAGCAATGATCCCGATTTCTATATCCACAAGCAGTGGGATCAGTGGAAGATCAAGCTGGAGACACGCCCACACCCCATCCAGCCGGGCCATAACGAGTTCCTGATCCACATCGTCGGGCCGCACCAGAAGCTGCCCAATGGCATGATCGTGCGCTATCGCATGAGCCCGAAGGACCCGTGGATCCAGGCCATGCCCGATGGCTTGAGCGATGTCTTCCGCCGCGCCCTGACGGTGCGCGATCCCAAACACGCGATGCTGTATGTCCACCTGAAGTATTTCGACAAACAGACCGTGCTGGTGTTCGACCTGTCCAAGACCCTGGAACATCCGTGATGGACAGGCGCAAGGGAGGGCAGGCCGGGGTCCTGCGATCGGTTCTGGTGCTCGGAGTACTGTCGATGCTGTTGCTTCCGGGGCCTGCATGCGCCGCCGATGCCGCCCGCGGCGCGATTATTGCACGCGTGCGCTGTTCGGCCTGCCATTTTCTCAATCGTCCCGAACACAAGCTCGGCCCCGGCCTGCTCGGCATTTACGATCGCGCACCCAGCATCAGCGGGGTGCCGTTCAAGCGCTGGGATGCCCATGCGCTGGATGCTTGGCTCAGCGGCCCGCGCAAGGTCAAGGTCAATACCACCATGGTCTTGCCACCGCTGACGCCCAGGGACAGGGCGGATGTGATCGCCTATCTGAAGCAGCAGACCCGGCGACTCATGGCTTCTGGCGGTTCTGCCGCTTCTCCAGGCTCTCCTTGAGCTTCTTGCTCGGCGTCCAGCGCCGCAGCACCATCATGCGGTTGCCGCCGCGCTCGGCGCCGCACACCGGGCAGGTCAGGTAGGCCAGGTAGATCTCGCGCGGCATGCGGCCTTCGTGGATCAGCTCGGTTTGCATGTTCCGGATGATCGGGCGCACGCTGCCGATATCGCCACGATGCATGGCCACACGCAGCCGGAAGGGGCTGGGCAGATGATGTACCCGTCTGGCGGCGCAATCCTCGTCCTTGAGCAGGCGCAGGTGTCCGCCGCGGAAGGCGGCCGAACGCGTCAGCACGAAGCCCGGCCAGCGCTCCGTAAGCCCCAGGCGGGCGATATCCTCGGCCTGGCGCTTGCGGTACAGGTCGAAGGCGATGGGGAAATGCAGCACCATCGGAGCCGGTTGCTCATGGACCAGCCAGCCGCCGACGTCGACGTCCTGTCCATCCCATTGTTCGGGAAAAAGCTGCGGGCAGCCGCAGGGCAGGGTCATGCGCGCTCGCTGCGCCGGGCATCCCTGATGGTCAATAGGACATTGGCCAGGTAAATCCAGAAGCCGAGTGCCAGACCGGTGGAGGCGATCGAGATCAGCGGCCCGTAATAGCGGTGAACCGCCGGCACCTCGGCGGGGTTGTGCGACCACA
>Ga0307440_1000631_pt1 | contig 17410 bp, 17 predicted proteins | sample SalMarWE160410MG_FD_202150 | JGI IMG/M metagenome (GOLD analysis project Ga0307440, IMG submission 202150) | Salt marsh sediment microbial communities from the Plum Island Ecosystem LTER, Massachusetts, United States - WE1604-10 | ecosystem: Environmental > Aquatic > Marine > Intertidal zone >... | reverse complement strand
CAGTGGGAACAGGTCAAGGTCAGGAAATAACCAGGAGGCTAATGCCCTGGAGGTCAATATGGAAGCTGCTGCTGAGATTGCCAGGCAACTGAGATTAAGAGATATGGGTGGTATTATTGTTGTTGACTTTATCGATATGCAGGCATCGGAAAACAAACAACAGTTGTACGACAGGATGAAAGAAGTGATGGCCAATGACAGAACTAAACATAATATATTGCAACTCTCCAAATTCGGTCTTATGCAGATTACCCGGCAGCGGGTAAGACCTGAAATGCATATTGTGACCGACGAACAATGTCCTTCATGCCAGGGTACAGGGATAACAAGGCCTACAATATTATTTACAGATGACCTTGAGAGAGGGCTTTCATATATAGTGGATAAAATAAAGACCAGGAAGGTTATACTCAATGTACATCCATTCGTAGCTGCCTATTTAAAGAGAGGTCTTATCCCGCTCTGGCTTAAATGGAATTTTAAATATAGATTAAAGCTTAAAGTCCAGGCTATTACATCATATCATATGCTGGAATATCATTTCTTCGACCATGATGAGAATGAGATAGACCTCGCATAATCCTCTTTGTATATTATTATCATCTGTGTCAATTATCTGTAATTTGATAAGATGATTTATTATTTTTGCGCAAATTAAAAATCAGAACCATGGTAAGAAAGTATTCACTTGTTGCTATCCTGTTGCTGAGCGTTTTATCTGTCTCGGCCCAGATCTATGATCCCGTGACCTGGAATTTCAGTTATGAAAAAACAGGAGACAAGCAATATGAACTGATCTTTACAGCAAATATTGAAGCCAATTCTCATATATATGCAATGGATGTCCCGGAAGGGGGACCTATTCCGACTTCATTCAGCTTCGATACGGTTCCATCCTATAAACTTGAAGGAACAACATATGAAGTGACAAAACCAACGGAGAAGTTCGATGATGCTTTTGGTTTTAAGATAAAGACATTCAGTAACAAGGCTGAATTCCGGCAGAAGATCCTTTCTGATAAGCCTGCTTTCACAGTCAATGGTACTGTTAATTACATGGCATGTAACAATGTTACCTGCTCACCCCCGAAAGATGTGGAATTCTCCATCAAGGTAGGAGACCAGAACACCGGGCAGGCATCTGTTAAACAGGTTGTCACCGGAACATTGCCAGTATCAGGTTCCATAAACAGGGGATTGCTTAAGTTTTTCCTTATCTCACTTCTTGCTGGTTTTGCCGGGGTTCTTACCCCCTGCGTATTCCCGATGATACCGATGACTGTTGCATTCTTCTCACAGGGATCTGAAGACAGGGGTAAGGCAATCATCAGAGCAGTTATCTTCGGGTTGTCTATTGTCCTTATCTATACTTCTCTTGGAATAATAGTCTCACTTACAAGTGCAGGTGCCGGTATCACAAATGCTCTTTCAACAAACTGGATACTAAATATTATCTTCTTTGCACTTTTTGTGGTTTTTGCTGCGTCATTTTTTGGCGCTTTCGAAATTGTACTGCCTAATAAATGGGTTGCAGGTGCAGATTCAAGAGTCGACAGGGGCGGAATGCTTGCTTCATTCTTTCTTGGATTAACCACGGTTATTGTATCTTTTTCGTGTACCGGACCAATAATAGGTGCATTGTTGGTAGAGGCAGCGAGCGGTGATGTTCTCCGGCCCACATTCGGAATGCTGGGATTTGGTATTGCTTTCGCACTCCCTTTTACAATATTTGCGCTCTTCCCATCGGTTATGAGCCGTATGCCCAAATCAGGAGGTTGGCTGAACTCGATAAAAGTAGTTCTCGGTTTTATCATGCTGGCTTTCAGTATGAAATTCCTGATGACCATTGACAGTGTTTATTCACTTGGCATATTATCAAGAGATGTCTTCCTGGCTATCTGGATCGTATTGTTCTCCCTCCTGGGTCTTTACCTCATGGGGAAAATAAAATTCAGGCATGACAGTGATCTCCATCACATAGGAGTATTCAGGCTTTTGCTTATTATTGCCACTTTCTCCTTTGTTGTTTATCTCATACCCGGTCTCTTCGGATCGCCGCTTAAAGGAATATCTTCTTTTCTGCCATCCCCTAATACCACGGAGCTGAACCTGTATAATATGATAACTGAGACCAGGTATGCACCTACTGCAGAAGTTCAGGAAGCCTCTGTAAGTACTCTGTGTTCAGAACCAAAATACGCAGATAAATTTGATATGCCTTACGGGCTGAAAGGTTATTATGAGTATAAACAGGGTCTTGAATGTGCTTCAGAACAGGGGAAACCGGTATTGCTCGATTTTAAAGGTCATGCATGCGCCAACTGTAAGCTTATGGAAGCAAAGGTTTGGTCAGATCCGGGAGTACTTCAATTACTCAGGGATAAATTTGTTATTGTCTCCCTATATATTGATGACCGGACATCCCTGCCACAGGATGAATGGATAACATCTTCACTCGACGGGAAAGTCAAAAAGACTCTTGGTAAGGTAAATGAGGATCTTGAAATATCAAAATTCAAGACAAACGCAATGCCCCTGTATGTTATTACAGATGATCAGGGTAATGCCCTCATTGAACCAATGCCTACAAATCTTAATGTTGAAGAGTATAAACAATGGCTCAATGACGGGATAAAGGCGTTTCAGGAACGCAAATGAAACAGCCTTGAAGATTTCCTGATCCGAAATTCACTGTTTTCAGAATCTTCCGAATTTCAACGATATCGTATAGCTTACTCCCTTGAGAGATGATACGCTTGCACCGGATGCATCCGAAGTGCTGGTCCTGAATGCAGTGGGAAACCTGTATGTGGCTCCGACCGACAGACGGAAGAATCTTGTTAGATTTAGCTCAATCTCCGCACCTGGTTCAGCCAGCAGAAAGGCTTCGGTATCCTCAATGAAGTTATTGTCCCGGTCAGGTTCTTTGGAAACGTATGATATTCCACCGGCTCCAAGTAGGACAGGAAAAGAGAGATGTACGGGCCACTTTGGAAGCAGTATAGGTTCAATATAAAGACCTCCGTATCCTCCTGCAAGAAATACATCCCTGCCGATAACCGGTTCATAGTGATATTCGTTGATAAATCCGGTAGCACCAAGACCAACACCTATTGATCTTGCAGGCAGCCAGCCGAATCTTCCTCCGAACTGAACCGCATGTTTATCGTCAATAACAGAATACCCTGTGGTAAATACAAAATATGCTCCTCCGGTCCGGTTATGACCAAGCAGTGTCTGAATGTCATTATTCCTGTAATATTCAAATTCAGGATCCTGGGAAAATGCCACAGCACCCAGGATTATTAAAAGGGCAGATAAAAATATTATTCTCTTCATTGTCGGGCTTATTTTAAAGTTAAATGAGGGTTATTTACATGATCAGAAAACATAAGAAACTGAGATGGCTATGTCTGCCGGTACTATCCTTACGAACGCAGGGATGGTCAGCTCAACAAAAGGCTTAATGTTAAGGCTGACATTTACGGGGACATCCCTGAACCGGTACTCTGCAGCCAGCCACCCGTCAGCTCCTGCCAGTGGGCAAAAACGGTCTCCTTCAAAATCGTATCTCTCACCAAGGAATCTTACATGATCGGAATATATGAATCCGATATGTCCGCCAAAACCCCATGCCAGGTACAGGTCGGGTGATATGTCATTAAGAGCAGTCTCATATACTATTTTGAGCCCGGTAAGCTGAATTCCGTTATTACTGAAAGACAGCAAACCGTTATATCCTACTTCTGCATTCCCTGCATCGTGGCTTACCTGGTAAAAGAAGCCGCTGCGGTAGCCAATTCTGAGTCCTGCCTGCCGGTTTGCTAATTGAGCCAGCAGGCTGTTTGAACAGATCAGGATCATTAAAACAGAAATAAAGTAGATTTTTTTCATACTTAAAAATGTTTTTAGGGTGTATTATTTTGATATATAGTATTAAACAGGTAGTTAAAACAAGTGATCATGTCATGATATTCGGTCAATCCTAATATTTTACAGTTTTAAGGACAGGGTCAAATCATGAAGGTTGCATATATCTTCAATTATTTAAGGTAAATATTGCCGCGCGTGGCATCTATCCTGACTTTTTTTGTAATCTTACCTGTGCCTACAGTGCCGGAAACAAGATATTCCCTCCTGTCTTCATTTATAACTTTCTTATCGGTCCTGGTGATGTTATCAGGTAAAACAAGAAAAGAGCTCGTATGACTGATCTCAAGGTTGTATGATGATCCCTTTTCAAAACTCAGGTTGATATCGGTATATCCTGATGTGATATCCACCGATTCGAATCCCTTTTCAATGAGATCGGTATTTATACTTCCATACCTGGTGTTTAGGTCAATTGTGCCGGAGAGATCCTGCACATTATAATCGGTGAAATATGAAGTCCCCGACAGTACCTTGGTTTTGTCAAGGTAAAATTTGTCCTTACGGGAGTCAACTCTTACCGATACCGCTTTCTTAATATCGAATTTTGAGGATATGGAATTGATAGAGATATCACCCGTTTCACCGATATTGATATCGGAAAAGTTGGCATGGATTTTACCTGATTTAATTGAGTTGATCGTTGCATCACAAAATGTAAGGGTCAGGGATGTTCCGCTTCCAAGGGAGTTTGCTTTGAAAGATCCGTTAGAAAGTGATACGGAGCACTGACCTGTATTTTTCTCCATATATACATCCCCGTATTTGTTGTCAATCCTCAGTGTAATATACTCAGGGGCATTTACATAATAATTGATTTCAACTCTCGAGTCATATGATATAAGCTTGCTTGTCATTCCCTTAAAACTTTCAAAGATCATGCTGATGCTCTGTGTAAAATCTGTTTCTGCCTTTACCAGGTATTTTGAATAGCTTATATTAATATTAACACCATCAAACATTTTATCCAGCCTCGCCCTGTTGGGGGCATAAGCTTTTACTTCAGCCCTGACGAAAACAGAGTCTTTATCCCAGGGAGTAACCTGAACGGTCCCGTATTTATTAGAGATCTCAAGGGAGCTCTCTTCATTAACCGGTACAGTTTTTATAAAGTTTCTCGTTTCAGTCTCTTTCTGTGCATACAGATTACCGACGAGGAGGAATAATATATTGATGGAGATGATCAGTTTACAGTTCATAGCTTTTCTTTTTAGCCGGTTTGTTTTCATTTTCCTTCAGTATTGTCAGCATATCTTCAAGAAGCCGGATCCTGATCCTGTAGTTTTGAATAAGGGCCTCAATCACTTCCTGGTTTGCCACATTATCTTTGAGATCTTTTTTAATTTCCGTGCAAAGGCTGTCGAGATGCGACATATCCGAATCCAGCTCCTTCCTTATTTCCGGATTACGTGTCAGTAATGGCCTGGCTTCCCTGAAAAGTGTATTTGCCATATTATTGTAATATATCTCGGTTTCTTTCAGCTGTTTTATCCCGTTATCATCAGCCGAGATCAGGGTTTTGCTATTTACGTCGGGGTTAAATTTCCCTGTAAGGAAGAGATAGCCTGAAAAAATAACGGCGATCATGGCTGCAACCGATAACCAGCGCCATAGAGACCTGTGTTTTTTACCCAGGGCTTTTTGTATCTCAGCCCAGTTCTCGGGTGAAGGATTGTATCTGTCGAGATCATCCCTGTTTGCCTTGATGAATTCTTCAAGTTTGTCCATCTCTTCAATTGTTTTTAATTAAATTTCTCAATTTCTCTTTAGCCCTGGAATACTGTGATTTTGAAGTTGATTCAGAGATTCCAAGTATCTGCGATATCTCCGAATGATCGTAACCTTCAAGCAGATACAGCGTAAGGATTATCCTGTAACCGTCAGGCAGCATTTCAATACCTTTAAAGATCTTTTTTGTTTCAAATACAATTTCTTCTTCATCATCACTTACATCTGCCGGCAGGTTATCATAAAAAGTCAGGTTGATCTTTTTCTTCCTTGTATGATTTATACATTTGTTAATCAGTATTCTTTTCAACCATGCTCCGAAGGTGGATTCAAACCTGAAGGAATTGAGTTTCCTGAAGCATTCCGTAAATGTCTCCTGCAGTATATCTTCAGCATCTTCCCTGTTGTTCAGCATCCTGTAGGCAAGGTTATACATAGCTTTGGCGTACTGATTATAAAGCCTGAACTGGGCCTTGCTGTTACCTTGCCTGCATTCCTCTATCAGCGGGGCGTCTATATAAATATTTATATTATCCACTTGTGCTTTTACTGTTTTTAAAGACAAAAGTAATTTGCAAGAGTTGCATAATTATTTAATATGTTCTGAACTTTTTCCTGTAAGGAATCGCTATAAAAACTATAAGAGCAACAGCAACTGCAGCCAGTGTGCCGATCCTGAGAAGGTAGTCCCCGTATCTGACATACGGAGTGATTTTTGTTTCCGGGCATATGTCGCCCTTTAGAACTCCTTTTGTCCACCATTTTGTTTCGGATATCCTTTTTCCCCTGATGTCTATGATGCACGATACCCCTGTATTTGCCGACCTGGCTACCGGCCGTCTTGTCTCAATAGCCCTCAATGACGCATACCAGAGATGCTGTTTATACCCGTTGGTGTTTTTCCACCATCCGTCATTTGTGATTATAAAAAGGGCTTCAGCCCCGTTTTTGATATATCCTGTAACATACTGTCCGAAAACGGATTCATAGCATATAATCGGGGCAACTTTCTTCAGGGACCCATAGGTTCCGGTGAAGCATGAGCGTTCTTTCTGAATCCCGTATCCCCATTTTGTACCCCCAAGATATGGGAGTATCCTGCTTATAAGTCTTCCGGGGCCGGTTGAGAACTGCATTTCTATCCCCGGGACAAGCTTGGACTTATGGTATACCTCAACGACAGATGAGGTATCTATCTTTAGTGCAGAATTGAAATGATCCCAAAAGGCACCTGACTGGTCTTTTCGCCTGGCACTTTTTGTAGGAGGTTCATCTGCAGGTGGATACATGCGGTATGTTACAAGGCCTGTTACAATCGAGGCCCTGGGACATGACCTGGCAAGATTCCTTATCATCTTTATATATTCACTGGAATTCAGACTGTCCAGGTTAACAGGATCGTCAACAGTGGTCTCGGGAGTTATTATCCATGATGTCTTACCTGTAACTTCGGTGGATGCCATATTTATCACATTCTGAAGCTGTTCTCTGAAAGGTATATTGAATTTTTTGGTATAGGGATCGATATTGGGTTGCACTATTATCACCTCCGAAGGATCCTTATGGTTCTCTTTAATGGTGAAATAACGTATAGCAGAATAACCGGAAGGTAAAAGCAATACTAAGAGCCATGCAGATATTACCATTCCACGTTTCTTCCTGTATTTTGCCGGCATTACAAGAAGCATGGTGAGCAGGAGATTTGATGTCAGCACCCAGACAGTACCTCCGGATGTGCCGGTTAAATCATACCATTGTATAAACAGTATATCCTTGGCAAGACCGTTACCCAGGTTAAGCCATGGGGAGACAATGTTTACATTCAGGCTGATAAACTCGTAGGCAAGCCAGAAGGAGAACAGGGCTATTATACCGGCATAAGTACCGGCTTTTAGTCTTACCACATGTGCAAGCCACAAAGCGAATGACATAAGAAAGGCAAGACCCATTATCACACATATAGCGCCGACAAGGCTGGCAACTCTCATCCAGCCTATCCCGGCTATGCTGAAAAGAACGAAACCGGGCAACAGGTAAATAAAGAATGCATTGGTGCTGAACCTGTCCCTGTGCTCGTACAGGTAGTTTTCTATTATGAAGAAAGGAACAAATGAAAATAACAGGACAAGACCGGTACACCAACCTGACCAGGCAAGTCCGGTAATTATTCCTCCTGCCACAGATAAAGCTGTAAGGAAGTATTTGTTCATAATAGAATTTACTCTATATACAATGTCAAAAATAGCAGAAGAAAAGCAGACCTCTTTACTAATCGGGCATTTTTAAAGTATAAAATAGGCAGGGAGGGCAAAGAAACTTCTTATCTTTTTATCTTTGTGGTCATAAGAAGGGCGGATGATTTCGGCGATTGAGATATTATTGAAAGGGATAGTATTGGGTGTGGCAATTTCGATGCCGTTAGGACCTATAGGTATTATACTGGTTAACAGGACTATAAAGCGAGGGTTCTTTTCAGGTTTCTTCTCCGGGCTGGGTATGGCAGTGGCTGATACTTTGCTGGCGGCAATTGGAGCAATAGGATTCAGCGTAATAGTCAGTTTCATAAAGGAGCAGAGGTTTATAATAACTATTGTAGCAGGGATAATAATAATAGGTGTTGGTCTGAAGGTATTGCTGTCAAACCCCGTAAAAGACTTCAGGAACAGGGAGAAAGCGAATAAATCATTATGGCGCGACTTTTATTCACTGTTTGTCCTGACCATTTCAAATCCATATACGATATTTATTTTCGTTGCTTTTTTTTCAGGTATTCATATTAATGGTACCATTGATCCTGGATTGGTTCCCTTCTTCCTGATCCCCGGTATCCTGATAGGTGCCGTGACATGGTGGTTCCTTCTTAGTTATTTTGTAAGCCGTTTCAAGAAGAAGATAAGGCTCAGGAGCATTGTAAAGCTTAATAAGGTAGCAGGTCTGGCCATTATTGTTCTCGGGGCAGTCATATTATTTAGTGTATTCACCAATCTTAAACTCTGATTTATCTAATTTTTGGTATCACTGGTGAAAATGAATTATTAAATGTTGCATTTTGGAAATAATTAGCATACATTTACAACTGGAATGTTCATTTACATTTACGGCAAAAGAGATCTAAAGCATTAATTTAAAAATATATAGAGTTGTAAAACTTTAAGAAGAAGCTTTTTACTGTCCAAAAGCAATTTTTCCATTCTTTTCATGGCTGCCCCGACGATAACTGTCGGGGCTTTTTTTATGAACGCGGTAATTTCCGGCAAAATCCGGGATTATTTCGTCATGTATACCTATGAAGGTTCATTTGATTGACATTCTGATACCTTCGCGAAGATGATGTAAGTGAGGAGTCCATGGGGAATAAGACGGGGCTTTTTGATACGGCATCATTTATTCATTGGCAAAACTCTTCAAACGTCTGCATCAGGAATGCTATTGAAGCTTTAATTATCAAGCCATGAAACCGTTGAATATGAATAACCACCTGATCCTGTTTTGTATATTCATTGGCAATGCTCTTCAAAACCTCCGTATCATGCATGTTATTTAGCTATATTTATCAAGCCACGAAGTGGCTGAATTTGAATAACCCCCGGTGAAGCCGGGGGTAACGGATAACTCAGTGATTTAAAGCCCTGAAAGGGCTTAATATACTTTTAAATAATAAATTTCAGCAGTAGTATGGTATTATACCTGATGAAAAGTATTTTCCATAGCTGATATATTCAGCTCCTTCAGAGCTTAAAGAGACCTGAGTGGCAGGCCACCCCCGGCTATAACCAGAGGTAATCAGAGATCTGTGAGTATAATATTTGTCCTGCTAGTCCAAAAAAAATAAATTTGTACCGGGAGTCTAATATCTAGCAGTAGTTTTTATGGATATATTGTTTGTCATTCTATCCAGTACCTGGAAATTTGCAGTCACCTTCCCGATAGCTGTATATGTTTTTAATATGTCTTTTTTCCAGACTATCGTTTATACTAATATAGGTGGCCTTCTCGGGATTATTATTTTCAGATTTTTATCGATAGGATTAATTAAATTATACATTGCCTATTGGCCGGAAAAACTAAAGTTTGAAAGAAAAGCAGCTAAGATATTCACCAAAAGAAACAGGCGCCTGGTACGGATAAAAGCACAATACGGTCTTTATGGAATTGTTATTCTGACACCAGTATTGTTGTCTATTCCTATTGGAACATTTTTAGTGGCAAAATATTACAGACATAACAAATCAGGCTACTTGTATTTGCTGTTTTCCCAGTTTATATGGTCGGTCATTTACACCTTTTTTTATATTAAAATTTATAATCTATTTTAATGTTCTTATAGTCATAAGGTTATATGGGAATAACCACATTCCCTTTATTGAACATGGGGCACCAAATATTTAGACTTTTGCTTACACGGGATTTGGAATTTTTACATTGACAATGTGCAAAATATACTTATCCTGTTCGTCTTTGAATAAACTTGATGAAGATGAAGACTCTTGTATTATCATTCCTATTTATTTTTTCCAGCCTTATAAATCAAACATGTGAGAAGCAGCAGAAGCGGCCTGTCAACCCGCTTTCATGTACTGAGAGATTTAAGGAGACTGAATCTGTAATACAGGATTATGTACTTCCTTTCCCTGTCGGTAAGAGATATGTCCTCAGCCAGACATGCTGTAACCCTGACGGAGGTCATAGAAACCAGCTGGCCTATGACTTTGCTGTATATATGGGTGATACAGTATGCTGCATGCGATCCGGTATTGTAAAGGATATAAGGGAGGATCAGCCTGATAACGGAGGGGAGATAACAGTATCAAATCATAACTACATAATGATTCAGCATGAAGATGGCACAGTGGCATTTTATGCCCATTTAATGCAAAACGGAGTCCTGGTGGAAAAAGGCGATCATGTTGAACAGGGTCAGAAAATAGTCCTCAGCGGTAATTCCGGCAATACGCTTAATTTCCCACACCTGCATGTGGGTTTATATGAGGGCTATCCTCCTGTGGAAACATTCGATCTTCCAATAGTATTTAAAAATCTCGAGGGACCTGTCGATGATCTTGGAAGACTTATCGCCGATTGCTGGTATACTGCTTTATAGTGTTAAATTAGGTTAAAAGAACGGGACAAAATGTTTGTCAGGAACCATTTTGGTTATCTTGCGTTCAAAACCTAACGTCATGAGAGTATTCTTAAGTATTTCACTTTTAACCCTGTTGTTTTTTGGTTGCAGGTCTGATGAGGAAAAGCTGGTAAGAAGGGCTGATAAGATCCATGCCTCAATTTTAACTGTCGATACGCATTGTGATACTCCGATGGAACTTTCCAGCCCCGGTTTTGATCTTGGCGAAAGGCACGATGAAGGATGTGTGGATTTCCCGCGTATGGTCGAGGGAGGTTTGCATGCTGAGTTCTTTGCCGTGTTCACAGGTCAGGGGCCGCGTAATGATTCAGCATTCGATGCTGTTCACCAGCAGGCTCTGAAGATATTCGGGGAGATACATAAGAATGTTGAAAAGAATAGTGCCGTAGCCGGGATCGCCCTCACACCCGATGACGCTTACCGTCTGAAGCGGGAAGGGAAGATAGCGGCGTTTATAGGTATGGAGAATGGTTATCCCATAGGGCTTGATCTCACTAAGGTAAAGGAGTTTTTTGATCTTGGCGCCAGGTATATAACCTTATGTCACACCAGGAACAATGATATCTGTGATTCATCAACCGATCCGGGAGGACCTGAGAACAACGGCCTTTCCCCTTTCGGCGTTGAGGTGGTAAAAGAGATGAACCGTCTTGGTATGATGGTGGATGTATCGCATATCTCCGACAAGGCATTTTACGATGTGATAAAGACTTCCTCTGCCCCTGTCATTGCTTCCCATTCTTCATGCAGGGCATTATGCGGGAGTCTCAGGAACATGACTGACGATATGATGCTGGCTCTGAAAGAAAATGGAGGTGTGATACAGATATGTATTCTTGGTAATTACCTGAAAACACCGGAGCCTAATCCCGAGTTTGATGAGAAACTGAAGGAACTCCGGGATAAATATGGCAGTTATAAAGACCTTTCCGATTCAATGAAGAAAGTACTTCGCACTGAGTACAGGGCTATACAGAAGAGATATGAGAAACCAGCCACGGTGAAGGATGTAGTGGATCACATTGATCATGCTGTACAGGTTATGGGGATCGACTATGTGGGGATAGGAACGGATTTCGATGGAGGAGGCGGTGTTGAAGGTTGCAGGACAGCAGCTGAGATGAAAAATATAACAATTGAGATGCTCAGGCGGGGATATACAAAGGCTGAGATCACCAAAATATGGGGAGGCAACATCATGCGGGTGATGCGCAGGGTACAGGAAATAGCTGAGAAAGTATCAGGAAGTATTAGCTCCTGACCCTTGAGTATTTCAGCGATTTAACCATCCAGTCGGGCAGCGATTTGTTCGGGTCCCTTTTTCTCAGGTCAAGGTACCATCCCAGTTTTTTCAGGATAGGGATCTTATGTGTCTCCACAAATTCTATCAGTGTCCCGTCAGGATCTTCGATATATGCAAAATGACCGGCAGCTTCACCCATATCGAAACTGATTCCCTCATGGCTCTTTTTACTGTCGACCGTAAAAGGAAAACCCTGGCTCTCGCAGAATGTTTTCAGTTCATCCATCCCGTTAATGTCGTAACACAGGTGAATGAACCCGGGATCGCCCCAGTAACGTCCTTCATATATCTTTTTACCCGGTTGGCCTGCTGTACTTACAAGTTCAATCAGGCTCTGTCCCAGGACTTTGCTGAAGGGACCGGAGAATGACTTGGATCTCTTAAGCAGTACCCGCCTGCATTCTTTGTCACCACCAGGTAATTCTGCCAGGTCGGGGAAGATACCGGTAGCATCATAGACTACCTGGTCATATCCAAGTATATCGGAATAGACAACACGCGATTTCTCAATATCCGATACACCTATCAAAGCTCCGAATGCGCCTCCTGTCAGTTTCTTCTCATTTCTGAACCAGTCATGTCCCTCTACCATCTGGAACAAATTATCGTCCGGATCCTTCATGAAGAATGTGGATTTATCGTCCGGATCCATTGCTGTAGATGACGGTACCCTGATACCTTCTTTCCTGTAGTAATTGAGACTGTCATTAACATTTTTGGCCTTTATTTTACATGCAATGATCCCAAGGTCACCGATCTTAATCTCCTCCTTTATTTTGACTGGCTTTCTGCCTTTATACTGCCATATTTCAAATCCCCCCCCGCTCTGCAGGTTAAGAGCAAGAACCGCATGCCTGCTTCTTGGCTCTCCTCCTGTGTAAGGAATCATCAGCCTGGCTTCAGCTTCATCTTCAAAGATACGGCAGTCCATACCAAACTGGCGTATATACCACTTCCAGGCTTCTGTAACATTCATCACACCTATTCCCATCTGCTGGATGCCGCTGATTACATAGCTTTTCATGTTTAACATTTATTTCTCTTAAGTTGATTTTATTTTATCTGCTATCCTGAAAAAAAGCCAGGGAAGATAGCGCCTTATATGAAGCATTGCCATCTCACCTTTTCCGACCAGTATTTCATGTTTATTTCTTTTTATACCGTTAATGATCATCATTGCCGCTTCAGCAGAAGTGATACCTTTAGCCTGGCCCTCATCCAGCTTTCCGTGTTCTTTTCCTTCTGAATCAAGAGCATGCAAGGATATAGCTGTTCTCACTCTGCCGGGAATAATAACGGAAGACATTATATTATATTTTTTATTTTCGAGATAAAGCGTCTCAAAAAACCCATGCAGGGCCTGTTTCGATGCTGAATAGGCCGATCTGAGGGGAAATCCGAATCTTCCTGATATACTGCTTGTAGCAAGTATATGTCCTGACTTTTGCTTTATCATATAAGGAAGTACAGCCTTTGTAAAGGCTATTGTGCCAAAATAATTTATTTCGAATATCTTCCTGTCGAGCCATAAGGGTGTTTCATCAATTCTGGCCCTCTGGCTTATCCCTCCAATGTTGATGAGGTAGTCAATCTTTCCTGTTTCCATTATTTGAGAATCTACAAGCTCGTTTATTGAAGAGGTATCGGAAAGATCAAAAGGAACACACCTGACCATGCCGGATGCTTCATTACATGCAGCTTTAACTCTTTCAAGCTCTTCAGGCTCTTTTGAAGAAGCAATGACAAAGGCACCTCTTTTTGCAAATTCATAAACGAGTGCTTCACCAATCCCCGAAGAAGCTCCGGTTATCCAGGCTACTTTGTCTTTGAACATTGTATTCTTAATCATGATTATAAACCTGTGACCAGCATTAAAAGTTCAGCGTGATTTTGTCTGAGAATCGTAAATTCCCCGTTCTTTTTCCTGAGGTATTTCCTGATCCTGAATCCTCCTGTAATCCTTCTGAATCCCAGGTAATAATTCCAGGCAAAAAGACCTGACAGGGGAATCGTAAGGAAGACAGCCAGGGCCAGCCACCATGGTGACAAAAAGATTAATAACAGTATCAGGTAAAGAGGCATAAGTATAAATGCCAGTGCAAGTGAAAGACCGTATCGTATCGAGGAGTGAAACTGGACATCCCGTATTTTCTTTATCTGAAGGTTAGGGATCTCAAGGAAGACCAGGTTAAATATGTTACCATAAATGAACAGGGGGAATGAAGCTATTAGTCCTATCATACCTGCAATTAGCCATCCAAGCGGATGTTTCTTTTTCTCAAGAAGCCTGTAATTGGCATTCATCTCTTTTGCCTTCTTCTTTACATAGAGGCTCAGATCGCAAATCTTCCTGTAAAGTACCGGATCTGATGATTTGAGTTTATTGAGCTTGTTGATAAGTATCCTGTCCCTGAACAGTTTTGGAAACCTGATATCGTCACTGTATTTTCCGTTAATCATGCTTCTCAGCTCATCAATGGCCTCATAGTCCTCTTCGGACTCGATATGTACCATATTCATCTTCATCTTTTCCGACAGTCTTGCCCTGAGTTCGTTGAGTGCCCTTTCCGGGCTTTCCCTGTATAGTTCATGGAACTCAGACACCTCTACCGGTTTACCATAAACCACAGTAAGTACCTGTCTTACACGACTGTAGTTTGAGAATTCAAGACCCACAGGTATAAGCTTGATATTAAGATCGAACCCTGTAGCCTCTTCCGACTGGAAAGCAATCCTGCAAATGCCCTTCTTCAGCTGACGGAGCCTTCTGAAGCCTTCATGGTTACCTTCCGGAAGTATAACAAGCCCGTTATTGTTCCGGAGTACATCAATAGTCTTTGTGAATATCTCATCGTTTCCCTTGAGGTTGCTGTAACCATCCCGTAACCTGTATACAGGCAGTAATTTGAGGAAATATAATATTGAAGCTATTGTTTTCTTTTTGAATATATCGGCTCTTGCAAGAAAAACCGGCTGTCCCCTGTGGGTAAAAAGAACAGCGAGGGCGTCCATAAGAGCATTCTGATGGTTCGGGGCAAAAATAAGGTGCTGGTCCGGAACGATGTTCTCCCGGCCCAGGATAATGACCCTTCTGTAAAAAACGTTGTTATGCCAGAAACCTGCAATAGTCTTTAAAAGGGCGTATCCAGCAGAGTACTTTTCAATGTTTTCCTTACCCATTTACTTTACATATCTTCACTTTCTAGTATTGTTGAAAAAATCACTGCCTATCTGCATCACAGAAGGTTTAAACATGCATTTTCAACAACTACAGAATACTTGATGCAAGTTATAAAAAATGCATTTCCACTATCAAATAGATAATTATTTTAGGTGTCTTTTAATAAATATTAAGTCTTTATACCACCATGTCACTGAAAATTGAAATCGTCATTGATCCTGTCAATGGTTCTTCTTTCCTTTTTGGTTGGCCTACCGGTCCCCTTCTCCCGGAAACCTACTCTGGCTGAATACCTGAGATCCAGTTTTGCCTTTTCCTCCCCGGGAGTTATGTTTTCGATAAATTGGGGAACAAGTTTTGCAGAGATCCTGTTTTCGATGGGCTCAATAATGCGATATGTATAAGTGATAGGAGGTTTCCGTACTGTCAAAGTCTCATCGGCTTCAACGATCCTCGATGGTTTCACCTGGATGTCATTGATAGTTACTCGTCCTTTGCGGCATTCACCGGATGCAATGCTGCGTGTCTTATAGATCCTTACCGCCCACAGGAATTTATCGATCCTTATTGATTTATTTTCTTCCATTTAATCCCGGTTGTCAGGATTTTCTTTTTCTGTTCTGTTATTGCCTGATGGCATCCTTACCTTACCCTCTTTATTGAAGGCGGTCATTGTGAGTTCGAGCCCGGCAAACGTAAAAGATTTGATTATCTCAATCACAACACCTATTCTTCCTTCCATGAATTCTTTTTCCTCCCTGGTCCATCTGCCAAGGACAAAATTCACCTGTGCACCTTTCCGGAAGTTATTGCCGATACCTATCCTGATCCTTGGATATTCATTGGTAGCGAGGACTGTGTTTATATGTGCAAGTCCGTTATGTCCGCCATCGCTGCCCTTTGGCCTCATCCTTATGCTCCCTTCAGGCAGGGCCAGGTCATCAACAATTACAAGCATGTTCTCAGGGACTATCTTTTCCTTCTTCATCCAGTAATTAACTGCATTGCCACTAAGGTTCATATAAGTAGAAGGTTTAAGAAGGATAAGTTCGCGGCCTTTATACCTTATGTTACATACAGCACCATAACGTCTGTCTGTGAAAGAAGCATTGGATGCCAATGCCATGGCATCCAATACTGCAAATCCTATATTGTGACGGGTATCTTTATACTCTTCACCTATATTACCGAGACCAACTATCAGATATTTCATCAATCCTGATTGTTGTTAAAAACAAAAGGCTCTATTCGGAAGCCTGTTCTTCAGCAGGTGCCTCTTCGGCAGGTTCTTCTTCAGCTATTTCTTCAACTGATACTTGAGCAACACGTGAAGTTGCGATGGTGAGTATCATCAGTCTCCTGTTGTCCAGGAACTCAATCTTGTCGGCTGAAAGGTCGCCAACCTTGATGGAGTCGTGTATCTGGAGTTTTGTAATATCAACTGTTATATGTTCAGGAAGATCTTTGGGCAGTGCTCTTATCAGCAGGTTTCTTTTTTTCAGGCTGAGCTTACCACCGGCAATAACGCCTGCTGAATCACCGGTAACCATAACAGGGACACTTATTACAACAGGTTTATCTTCGAATATTTCGATGAAATCAGCATGAATAATGCTGTCCGTTACCGGATGGAACTGAATATCCTTAAGAACCGCTCTGACCTCCAGTTTGTCAATATGAAAATTCACAAGATGAGCTTCGTGAGTGTAAACGAGGTTTTTAAAACTCAGTTCAGGTGCCTCGAAATGGAGATTTCCATCTTTCCTGTAAATCACACATGGCACATTGCCGGCTTTCCTTGTCTGCCTGGAGCTTTTCTTGCCAAGTTCTGTCCTGACTGACCCTGTAATCTCAATAGTTTTCATTTATCTGTTTGTTATTGTGCTACTAAAAGTTACACTTCTGATAACTCCCCATCACACGTTTGACACATATAAAAATTTTGGCCTGCAAATATAGAATAAAGGAATCAGAATACAAAATTTGTGCTTATAGACTGGTTGGTGTTCACAGCTTCTATTGTCGTGGCAAAAATTTCGGCAATAGACAGTATCTTTATCTTGGGTGAGGAAGCGTTCATAGGAACAGAATCGCTGACCACCAGTTCTTCTATTGCAGATTTATC
>Ga0307440_1000629_pt1 | contig 17421 bp, 15 predicted proteins | sample SalMarWE160410MG_FD_202150 | JGI IMG/M metagenome (GOLD analysis project Ga0307440, IMG submission 202150) | Salt marsh sediment microbial communities from the Plum Island Ecosystem LTER, Massachusetts, United States - WE1604-10 | ecosystem: Environmental > Aquatic > Marine > Intertidal zone >... | reverse complement strand
ATACCTTGAATCTGCGTCATCAGACTGAGCAAAACTCTCGATAGAACGACCAACGTGAAAACAGGCATGGCACCAAACCGGGCCAGAGATATCTAAGCACCCGTTAAGTACACCGTTCACATAGGAGGGGCGGCTCCAATCTGGCCACAGGTCGGTGGAGCCATGAGGAAGGATCAAGCGGTAGCAATGCAACTGGGCTATGCATTTGTCACCGTCCCACGCGCAGAAACCGATAATCTCTTGTGTCTTAAACAGTGTCTCGATTCTGCCGCCGTCCGGTAGACAGCGAATCAATACCTTACCTAGATCTTCCCGCCGGATCGGGGATATTTTAATCGCATGTCCTTCTGGTGATGTGGGGTTGGTGATTCTCATGACTGATGCCTAACAGTGTTGATACAAGGAAAAAATTCCATGTATTTTTTCTATATATACGGCCATAATTCCTCAATATCCCGTATTGGGTTGTAAACGCGGAATGGAGAAACGATGTCCCGATTTGAGCCACCGGTCAATAACAAATCGAAGTATCGTCCCAAGGCTGCGAAGTTGATGGATCAGGTTCACGAAGTGTTGCGCTACCACCATTACGGCAAGCGAACGGAAGAGGCATACAGCCGCTGGATTCGCTGGTTCATCAAATACAACGGCACCCGGCATCCCAAGGATATGGGCAAGGCTGAGGTCGAGGCATTTCTCACCCATCTAGCAGTGGATAGAAATGTATCCATATCGACGCAAAATCAGGCGCTCAATGGCATCGTGTTCCTCTATCGGGAGGTGCTGGATTTGCCGCTGGCTGATGATTTGGCTCCGGCGCGCGCGCGAAGGCAGCCACGCCTGCCGGTGGTGCTGAGCAGGGATGAGGTTCAATTGCTGTTGGCGGAAATGGATGGGATTTATCATCTGATGGCTCGCATCATGTATGGAGGTGGTTTGCGTTTGATGGAGTTGCTTCGCTTGCGTGTGCAGGACATCGATTTTGGCAATGGCTATATCACGGTTCGTGCGGGCAAGGGGGACAAGGATCGCACCACCTTATTGCCGCAATCGGTTCGGGATGAACTGGCAAGGCATCTGGAGCGCGTGAAGCATCTGTTCGATCGGGATGTATCCGAGGGCGCGGCCAATGTCTGGTTGCCGGGGAGCCTGGCGAAGAAGTATCCGAACGCCCCGAAATCCTGGGAATGGCAATATGTTTTCCCGTCCAAATCCTTATCGAAAGACCCGGAATCAGGTGAAATCCGCCGCCACCATGTCAATGAATCCGGCTTGCAGAAAGCCATTCGCTCCGCAGCAAAGCGAGCGGGCATCAACAAGCGGGTGACAAGCCATACCTTGCGGCACTCATTTGCCACACACCTGCTTGAGTCCGGAACCAATATCCGGGTGGTGCAGAAGCTTCTCGGACATGCCGATGTGAAAACGACGGAAATCTATACGCACGTGCTTCAGCAGAACCTGGGGGCGGTCATCAGTCCGCTGGACGTGCTCTGATATGGCATGATCCAATTCCCAGATCCGGAAACGGCGAACGAGGACGGCCTGCTGGCCATCGGTGGCAACCTCGAGCCGGAAACACTGATGAACGCCTATCGCCGGGGCATCTTCCCATGGTTCGACAAAACGACGCCGATCCTGTGGTGGGCGCCCGATCCGCGCATGGTGCTGTTCCCGGGCGAGTTCCACTGCTCCCGCCGGCTGGCCCGGCGTATGCGCCAGCCGGGGTGGCGTTTTTCCTGGGATGAGGACTTCGAAGCCGTGATCCATGCCTGCGCCGAGCCCCGTGGGGATGGCAACGGTACCTGGTTGCTGCCGGAGATGATCGCGGCTTACCGCCGCCTGCACGCCTTGGGTTTCGCGCACTCGGTGGAGGTATGGTTCGGCCAGGAACTGGCGGGAGGATTGTACGGGGTGCTCCACGGCGGCGTGTTTTTTGCCGAATCCATGTTCCACCGGCGTACCGATGCCTCGAAGATGGCCCTGGCCCATCTGGTACATCAGGCCATGGCCATGTCATGGAAGGTCATAGACTGCCAGTTTCATACGGGTCATCTGCAGCGTCTCGGTGCCAGAACGATTTCGCGGCGTGCCTTTCTGGAACTGCTAAGACCCGGCAATGCCGGCGCTCGGTGAGCAGTCCGATGCGCGTGGCAAGGGTGTAATAATCGAGCTTTACGCCGGTCCGAAAATACGTATGTTGGTCGGGCCTTGTTGGAGGGGAAGAGGTGATCGACAACTGCAATTCCTGATCCCTGGAGGCCTCGCATCCCCATGACCCGCATCCTTTCCTTCGCATCCCTGCTTGTGTTCGGCACCGTATCCGCCTGGGTGTCGCTACCACCCACTGTTGCTGGGGCCAGGGTGTCCATGCAAACCCCGGAGCTGACCCATATCGAGGGCCTGGCGGAGGGGGTGATCAATCAGTTTCTCAAGAAGGACTTCAAGGATGTTCGTCATCAGTTGAGCAAGATGCGCCATGCTTTCGACGTGCTGCATCGGAAGGATGCGCGTAAGCCGTACAATGAACGCAAGGAGCGTGAACTGGCGACGATGCACATGTGGATGCGCGAGATGGCCATCGCCCTGGACAACCATTCCGGCATCGGCGGCGCCATCGCTGCCAACCAGCTGACCGCCTCGTTAATCCGTTACCAGGATTTTCCCGACTTGGTGAAAAGCTCCACCGCCTGGCTGGATTTTCTGGGCAGGGACATCGTGTTGCTGAACATGGAGGACCCCAAGAGAAACGCCAGCCTGTTGGAATTCCGACGCAACGATATTCTGGTTACCTGGCATACGCTGCGCCGGTTGCTGCTCAAGGACATGCGCAACAAGGCGGTGACGTTGCGTGTGGACGATGTTGTCGATCATCTGACCACGCATCTGGACCAGACCGACCAGATCGAGGATGGCCACAAGCTGCAAGCGCTGATCGAGCAGGTGGACCAACTACCGGACCCACTGGCTGGGAGCGCCGGCAAATAACGGTGGGGCGACCGCCTAGTCGGCCGGGGACGAAGGTAGGGTCAGGACCTCGCAGCCGGTCTCGGTCATGGCCAGGGTGTGCTCGAATTGTGCCGACAGCGATTTGTCGCGGGTGACCACGGTCCAGCCGTCGGCCAGCACCTTCACCGGTGCCTTGCCAATGTTCACCATCGGCTCGATCGTGAACACCATGCCCTGCTGCAGCTTCAGGCCTTCGCCCGGCCGGCCGTAATGAAGCACCTGCGGATCCTCGTGGAATTCGCGCCCGATGCCGTGTCCGCAGAATTCGCGCACCACCGAGCACTTTTCTCCCTCCACGTAAGCCTGGATGGCATGGCCGATATCTCCGAGCGTGGCTTCCGGGTGCACGGCAGCAATGCCGATATCCAGTGCCCGGCGGGCAACCTCCGTGACCTTGCGGGCCTTCACCCGGGGCTCGCCGACGTAGAAGGTCTTGCTGGTATCCCCGTGGAAGCCGTTCAGGTAGGTGGTGATGTCGAGATTGATGATATCGCCATCCTGCAGGCGTTTGTCGGCCGGGATGCCGTGGCAGACAACATGGTTGACCGAGGTGCAGATGGATTTGGGGAAGCCGTGGTAGTTGAGCGGGGATGGGTAGGCATCATGGCCAACGATAAATTCATGGCAGATATCGTTGAGTTCCATGGTGGTGATGCCTGGTTTCACATAGGGCTCGATCATCACCAGCACGTCGGCCGCCAGGTGGCAGCTGGGCCGCATCTGGTCGATCTCCTCAGGTGTCTTGATGTAGACCATGCCTTCGCTTCTCCTTGCTTGCGCAACTGCTATTCTGGCCTAGCTTGAACATCAGGTCATCCATTGATGATGGAGGGATGATGCGTGTATATCTGATCCGTCATGGCCAGGCCGAGGATGCGGCCGTCGATGCGGCGCGGCCACTGACCCGCCAGGGCAGGGAGGATGTGGTCCGCGTGGCCGGTTTTCTGAGCCTGTTCGAACGTCCCAGGCCGCAGAGCATTGCCCACAGCGGCAAAACGAGGGCAGTGCAGACCGCAGAGATGGTGGCCGAGGCCTGGCATGTCGAAGATGTCCATGAAATGCCCGATCTGTTGCCGGATGCTGATCCCGCCGCTTGGGCACGGCAACTCGCAACTCTGGATGCGGATATGGCACTGGTCGGGCATCTGCCGCATCTGGGACGGCTGGCCGGCCTGCTGCTCTGTGGCGATGCCGGGCGCGGGGTCGTGCAACTGCAGGCGGCATCCGTGGCGTGCCTCGAGCGGGGCGAATCCGGTTGGACGGTACTCTGGCATTTGCATCCACGCCTGTTTTACCGCATGGACTGATCTCGACGGGGATCAGCAGCGCTGATGCCGCCGGTTCAGCCTATTGGCCTTTCGCCATGCACGCTCCAGTTGGGCAGGCGTGGCCTGCATGCGCCATGTCCAGTTTCCATCCAGCGAACCCGGCATGTTCATCCTAGCCTCCGAACCCAGGGCCAGAAGATCCTGCATCGGAATGACCGCCAGCTTGGCCGGTGAGGCGAGTGCTGCCTCGGTCATGGCCCATGGCATGTCCTTTTCCGTGGCCGACAGGATGCGCAGGGTAAGTGCTTGCGCCTCGGGAGGGGCCGATGTGAACCAACCCAGGGTGGTATCGTTGTCATGTGTGCCAGTGTACACGACACTGTCGGGCACATGGTGCTCGGGCAGGTAGGGGTTGTCTGGATTGCCGTCGAAGGCGAACTGCAGGATCTTCATGCCGGGCAGCCCGAAACACTCCCGCAGTGCGTTGACCTCGGGGGTGATGATGCCAAGATCCTCGGCAATCAGCGGCAGGCCGCCGAGCTTGTCGTGCAATGTCTGCAACAGTGCGTTTCCCGGGGCCAGACGCCATTCGCCAACGATGCCGTCCTGGCTTTCCCCGGGGATGGCCCAGTACGATTCCAGCCCGCGAAAATGATCGATGCGCAACAGATGCATGCGTTCCAGTCGCGTCTGGATGCGACGCACCCACCAGTCGAAACCATCGGCTTCCATGATGTCCCAGCGGTACAGGGGATTTCCCCAGCGCTGGCCGGTTTCGGAGAAGTAGTCGGGCGGTACGCCGGCTACCTCGTCGCACAGCCCTTGTTCGTTGATCGTGAAGTATTCGCGTTGGGTCCAGACATCGACGGAATCATGGGCGACATAGATCGGCAGATCCCCGAACAGCAGTACATCCCTGGTTTCGGCATGGGCCTTCAGGCGTTTCCACTGGCGTTCGAACAGAAACTGCTCGAAGATGCATTGCCGGATCAAAGGGGCATGTTTCCTGCGTATCTGGGTCAATGCCTTCGGATGCCGGTCTCGCAGGGGCTCGGGCCAGCTCCACCACGGCTGGTCGTGCAAGATGCTCTTCAAGGTCGAAAACAGGGCGAAGTCATTGAACCACCTGGCATGGTTTCGTTGAAAGCCCCGGACGGCTGCGGCGAGCTCTCGGTCATTTTCCACCTGCAGCCAGAAACCGTGGGCGGCTTGCTGGCGCAGGGCCACATGGGCGGCTTGTCCGCCTTCGGCTGCTTGCAGGCTTTTCTTGTCCAACCAGCCACATGTCACGCATTCGCGCAGGTCGAGAAAGTTCGGGTTGCCGGCAAACGCGGACAGGCTTTCGTATGGTGAGCCGTGGCCGTGCGTCGGCCCCAGCGGCAGAAACTGCCAGACGCTGAACCCGGCAGCAGAGATCTGGTCGATGAAGGAAAGAGCCTCGTCACCAAGCACGCCGCAGTGGAAGGGGCCGGGCAACGAACTGATGTGCAGCAACACAGCTGACCGTCGCCGGTCGATCCAGGGGCTCACGAGTCGGTCCCACCCCGCCGCATGGTTCCGCCGCCCTCGGCCGCGCCGCCTCCGATCGAGATCGGGGTGTCCAGCGAGGCCGGGACAGGTGCATCCAGCAGGGTATAGAGTACCTTGAGATGCTGGCGGTAGAGTTGGTCGAAATCACGTACTGCCGGCCCCGGGTTATAGTCGCCGAACCACCAGCACCAATCGGAACCCTCGCAGATTCTGAGTTGTTCCACGGCCGCTTCCTGGCGTTCCGGTGTCAGGGTCGGGTAGTGCGCATCGAACGCCTGCTTGGCCTCGATCAGCAATTCCCAGCCCCGGGTTTTGGCGGCATCCCCGATCCAGGTGGAAAAATTGCCATAGACCCACGAGCCTGGCACCAGATGGTCCAGGCGCTTCTCGGACGAATGCTGTTTCAGATAGTCACTGAATGTCGTCAGCTGATAATCGGGATGATCGGCGATCGTCTGATAGAGCAGCTTCAGGAAGGGTACGCCGTTTTCGTGGTAGTGTTCCCATGCATTTTCACCATCCATGATGATGGAGACCACCGGTGCCTTCATGCCGTGCGTGTGCTCGCGAACCAGGGATAATTCATGCATGAAGTTGGCCACCGCATCGTGGGTGTCCCAGCGTGAATACTCGAATCCGATCAGGTCTGACAGGCGATCGTCACGGAAGAAGCAGGAGATCGGATGCTCGTGCTCACCGGTCAGCCATGGCTGATACAGCTGCTCCAGTCCATCGTGGCGGATGTCCTTTTTCAAGGAATGCTGCAGAACGCCCTCACCGGTGGCGCACCAGGAGAAGCCATGCCTGGCCAGCAGCGACACCGCGGCATCCGAAACGCTGCCCTCCGCCGGCCAGCAACCGCTCGGCTGCTGCCCGAATACCCGGGCGTGAAATTCGCGTCCCAGCTTGATGTGATCCTCGGCGCGGCTCTTGCCGCCGGGATAGTTCGTATCCGGGATCAGTGCCTCCGGCATGGTCTCACGCGCCGTGTCGAAATCGATCATCAGGGGTATGATCGGATGCGCATATGGCGTGGTGGAAAGCTCGATCTGGCCGGATTCGGCGAGATGGCGGTAGCTGCTGCTGACGTCGTGCATCAGGCTGGCAATCAGCGTAAGCAGATCACGTCTGTCCTGCACATTGAACCCCGATCCCTTCTCGATCAGGCGGCGGGCCACGAAGTGATCGAGACGCACGGTTTCGGCAAGCCAGCCGAGATGGTACCAGGTCACCAGGTCCGAGAAGTAGTTGGGACCGAGGTATTGGATGCTCCGTTGGTGCCGGGTCTGTTCGGCCAGGTTCCATAGCCGGCTGTAGGCCGGGTAGCGGTACAGATTGCGTTGATGGTTCAGGCGGAAACAGACGTCGAGCAACCATTTCCGCTTGTTGGCATCGTAATCGTTACCGTCGCTGACCAGTGCTGTCAGCAGGGGATCCGGAAGGTGTTTCTCCGTGCCGTCCAGCCAGCCGCGGATGCGGGTCGCATAATCCTCGATCTGAATGGTCAGGGAGGGCACGAAATTGACGACCGCTCTGGCTTCGGGCACTTGGCGCAGGATGGCAGCCATGTCGGTGTAGTCCTTGGTGGCATGCAGGTATACCCACGGCAGATGGTAATTCCCACTGTCCGCTTCCCGGTAGAAAGGCTGGTGCATATGCCAGCAGAAAATGACGGAAAGTGGTTGCGTCATGGACGTCCTTTCATCGGGGCCCGGGGCCCGATCGCTTTCGACTGTATTCCGGTTTTCGGCAAGAGGCACCGGCCGGAGGTTAAATCACGTGCTTATCCTGCCCCAACATATCCGGGGTGACCAGCACGATACCGCCCTCGCTGACGTAAAAACGCTTCTCATCCTCGGCCCTGTCCTCGCCGATCACCGTATCGGGCGGGATCACGGTTCCCTTGTCGATGACGCAGCGCGACACACGGCAGTTTCTGTGGATTTCCACGTCCGGCAGGATGACGCTGTCCTCGACCGTGGAGTAGGAGTGGACGCGCACGTTGGAGAACAGGATCGAGTGGCGGACCACGGCGCCGGTGATCAGGCACCCTCCCGAGACCAGCGCATCCACCGCCATGCCACGGCGATCATCGTCGTCGAAGGCGAATTTGGCCGGAGGTAGCTGTTCCTGGTAGGTCCAGATGGGCCAGTCCTCGTCGTACATGTTCAGTTGCGGCTCCAGATTCGCCAGGTCGATGTTGGCTGCCCAATAGGCATCCACGGTGCCGACATCGCGCCAATAGCCCGGGGCACCGGTATTGCCGCTGACGAACGGGAAGGCGAACACTTCGTCGGTACGGATGGCGGAAGGCAGGATGCTCTGGCCAAAATCGTGCGTGGACATGGCTTCCACGGCATCGCTTTTCAGGCGGTCGCGCAGGTAACGGGTCGAGAACACATAGATGCCCATCGAGGCCAGCGCGCGCGAAGGGTCACCGGGCATTGGTTTCGGATGTTTCGGCTTTTCGGAGAACTCGACGACGCGATCATTACCATCGACCGCCATCACGCCGAACGCCGAGGCCTCCTTGAGTGTTACCGGGATGCATCCGACGGTGATGTCGGCGCCCTTGGCCACATGGGCGGCAATCATCTTGCCGTAGTCCATCTTGTAGACATGGTCACCGGCCAGGATCAGCACATATTCCGAGTTGTATTCACGGATGATGTCGAGGTTCTGGTAGATAGCATCTGCCGTGCCCTCGTACCAGACCTCGCGGATGCGCTGCTGCGCCGACAGCACCTCAAGGAATTCGCCGAACTGGCCAGACATAAAGCTCCAGCCTCGTTGCAGGTGGCGCTGCAGGGAATGGGACTTGTACTGTGTAACCACGGCGATGCGGCGGATGCCCGAGTTGATGCAGTTTGACAGGGGGAAATCGATGATGCGGAACTTGCCGCCGAAGGGCACCGCCGGCTTGGCGCGCCACTCGGTTAATGCCTTCAGCCGGGATCCCCTGCCGCCAGCGAGGATTAGAGCGACCGTCTGGGCGGTCAGGCGGCTGATGTGACGTTGCACGGCGATATCCGAAGCCATGATACGAGTCCCCTTTTCCCGATAGAGTCCGTAAGGGCCAGTATAAAACGATCAATGCGTAGCCGCCACCCGAAATGCAGCTTTGGCGTGGATTAGCGGCGTACATGATGCTAGATTCATCGAGGATGACTGGGAGGGGTGCATGACGCTTCAGGCCACAACGCCGTTTGACGGTCAGCGCCCGGGCACGTCCGGTTTGCGCAAGAAAACAACCGTGTTCATGCAGCCGCACTACCTCGAGAATTTCGTGCAATCGGTGTTCGATGCCGTCGGTGATGTGCGCGGGCAGACGCTGGTGGTGGGCGGGGATGGACGTTACTACAACCGCGAGGCGATCCAGATCATCCTCCGCATGGCGGCGGCCAACGGCGTGGCTCGCATGCTCGTGGGCCGGGGCGGCATCCTGTCCACGCCGGCCGCCTCCTGCGTGATCCGCAAGCATGGCGCCTATGGCGGATTGATCCTGTCGGCCAGCCATAACCCTGGCGGAGCGGATGGGGATTTCGGCATCAAGTACAATATCGGCAACGGCGGTCCGGCACCCGAGAAGGTGACCGAGGCCATCTATGCCTGTACGCAGCAGATTCGCGAATACCACATGACTGATGTTCCCGACATCGACCTGGACCGCATCGGCACGGCCATGCTCGATGGCATGGCGGTCGAGATCATTGATCCCGTAGAGGATTATGCGTTGCTGATGCGCTCACTGTTCGATTTTCCGGCCATAGCATCGATGTTGCGTTCCGGCCATTTCTCCATGCGTTTTGATGCCATGCATGCCGTGACCGGCCCCTATGCGAAGGCATTGCTCGAGGGCGAGCTGGGAGCTCCGGCTGGAACCGTGATGAATGCCGAGCCGCTGCCGGATTTCGGCGGCGGCCATCCCGACCCGAACCTGACCTATGCCGAGGAACTGGTGAAGATCATGTTCGGCGCCGAGGCTCCGGGTTTTGGAGCCGCCTCCGATGGCGATGGCGATCGCAATATGATTCTCGGCAGTAGATTTTTCGTGACGCCCAGTGATTCGCTGGCGGTGCTTGCCGCCAATGCCCGTCTGGCACCCGGTTACCGTGATGGTTTGCGCGGCGTGGCGCGTTCGATGCCGACCAGTGCTGCCGTCGATCGCGTGGCAGCGGAGCTTGGCATTCCTTGTTTCGAAACCCCGACCGGCTGGAAGTTCTTCGGCAACCTGATGGATGCCGGAAGGGTGGATCTGTGCGGCGAGGAGTCCTTCGGTACCGGCTCAAGCCATGTGCGCGAGAAGGATGGGGTGTGGGCCGTGCTGTTCTGGCTGAATATCCTGGCCGTGCGTCAGCAATCGGTGCAGGAGATCCTGACCGAACACTGGGCCCGTTTTGGGCGCAATTTCTATTCCCGCCATGATTACGAGGGTGTGGATGCCGATGCTGCACAGCAGGTCATGACCCAGGTGCGAGAGGCAAGCGAGCGTCTGCCGGGGACAACCCTTGCCGGTCGCACGGTGTCGGTCTGTGACGATTTCGCCTACCGCGACCCGGTGGATGGCAGCCTCAGCAGCGGCCAGGGCCTGCGCATCCTTTTTGCCGATGGTGCCCGTATCGTGTTCCGGCTTTCCGGCACTGGCACCGAGGGGGCGACGATCCGCATCTATCTGGAAGCGTATGAGCCGGAGCGGTCCAGGCACGGCATGGATCCCCAACAGGCATTGGCCGACCTGATTGCTGCATCGGATGAGATTTCCCGCCTGAAGGCCATCACCGGCCGCCAGCAACCGACGGTGATTACGTGATCGGACGTCGTGAAACATTGATTAACAGGATAGATCCATGAAGACCATTGCCTTGCCAGCAATCGCACACGAGATCATGGAAGCGCGCTGTCATGATCCCTTCGCCTATCTCGGTCGCCAACCCGCGGCCGAGGGCGGTATCGTCATCCGGGCGTTCAAGCCGCGTGCCAAAAAGCTTTCTCTGACTCTGGATGGCGGCAAGCGGGCGCAACCGATGACCCGCATCGAGGGCACGGATATCTTCGAACTGCGCCTGCCGGATGGCGATTTCGAGACCGGTTACCGTTTCCACATCGAAACCGACGAAGGATTTCGTTGGGAAGAGGAAGATCCCTACCGGTTCCCACCGAAGTTGTCCGATTACGATCTGTATCTGATCGGTGAGGGCAACCATTACGAGAAATACCGCATCATGGGTGCGCATGTCTGTGTGCACGGCGGGGTAGCGGGCGTCAGTTTCGCGGTCTGGGCGCCGAGCGCCTCCCGTGTCAGTGTCGTCGGTAATTTCAATCACTGGGATGGCCGGGAGCATCCGATGCGGGTGCGCGGTTCCTCGGGCGTTTGGGAGCTCTTCATCCCCGGGTTGTGCGAGGGGGAGGTCTACAAGTTCGAGATCCGCGCCGCCAATGGCGATGTGTTCACGAAGGCCGATCCCTATGCGCAGCAGATGGAGTTGCGGCCGCACACGGCCTGTGTCGTGCACGATTCGCAGCAGTTTCGGTGGCAGGATGACGAGTGGGTGAATGCGCGGCCTGAGCGGCAGGCCCTGGAGCAGCCGTTCAGCATCTACGAGGTGCATCTCGGTTCCTGGCGGCGGGAAGACGGCCACTATCTCAATTACCGTGAATTGGCGCACCAGTTGGTCGAGTATTGCCAGTGGATGGGATACACGCATATCGAACTGATGCCCATCACCGAGTATCCCTTCGACGGTTCCTGGGGCTACCAGACGGTCGGTTATTTCGCCCCGACCAGCCGTTTCGGTACTCCGGATGATTTCCGCTATTTTATCGACCATTGCCACCGGCATGACATTGGCGTGTTCCTGGACTGGGTGCCGGCGCATTTTCCGCGCGATGCTCACGGCCTGGCCAAATTCGACGGCACGGCGCTGTATGAGCACGAGGACCCGCGCCTTGGCGAGCATAAGGATTGGGGTACCCTGATTTTCAACTACGGGCGCAACGAGGTGCGCAATTTCCTGACCGCAAGCGCCCTATTCTGGCTCGATCAATACCATATCGACGGTCTGCGCGTCGATGCCGTGGCCTCGATGCTCTATCTGGACTATTCCCGCAACGAGGGCGAATGGATGCCGAATAAGTATGGCGGGCGCGAGAACCTGGAGGCGGTCGAGTTCCTGAAGCAATTCAACCATCTGGTGCACGAGCGCTTCCCTGGGGCAGTGACCATGGCTGAGGAATCGACCTCGTGGCCGATGGTGTCGCGCCCGATCTACGTCGGAGGCCTGGGCTTCACGATGAAATGGAACATGGGCTGGATGAATGACACGCTGCGCTATTTCTCGCACGATCCGATCCATCGCAGCTACCATCATCATGAACTGACTTTCTCGATGATGTATGCCTTCACCGAGAATTTCATTCTGCCGTTCTCGCACGACGAGGTCGTGCATGGCAAGGGCTCGATGCCGAACAAGATGCCCGGCGACGATTGGCAGAAATTCGCCAATCTTAGGGCACTTTACGGCTATATGTTCACGCATCCTGGCAAGAAATTATTGTTCATGGGTCTGGAGTTCGGGCAGTGGAGCGAGTGGACGCACGATGCGTCGCTGAACTGGGACAGCAGCAACTTCATGCCGCACCGCGGCCTACAGCTTCTGACGCGGGACCTGAATGCCCTTTACCGCGAGATTCCGGCTCTGCACGAGCAGGATTTCGATGGCCGCGGCTTCTACTGGATCGACTGCAACGATGCAACCGATTCAGTGCTCAGCTACCTGCGCTTCGATTGCAACGGCGGCTTCGTGGTGGTGGCCCTGAACCTGACACCGGTGCCTCGCCAGGGCTATCGCCTGGGGGTGCCGAAGGGCGGTGAATACCTGGAGATCATGAATACCGACGCCGAGATCTATGGGGGCTCGAACATGGGCAATGCCGGCAAGGTCGTGGCCAGCGAGGAGCCTTGGATGGGCCAGTCCCACTCGATCTGGGTGACGCTGCCGCCGCTGGCCTGTGTCGTGCTGCGTCCCGCCGAAGATTGAATGCTTCAATCCGCAGAATCGCGAGGCCTCTTCCGGCCGAATGCTATGGCAATGCACTCCCCAATCGATACCTGATGCGAGGGATGCGAGAAACGTGATCTTAGGACTCAAGGCTTCTTGGGTTTGAAATCCACCATCCCGATGATGGTACCGCTTTTATCGAGCTTGAAGACCTTGTCTGATACCACATAAGCGCCCGATTTGTTCTTGGCTTCGAACTTCACGTGCACCAGGTATCCATCGTTCACATCGACCACCTTTCCCCAGTGAAGCACCTTCAGCGATGAGGGTTCATCAGCATGTTTCTTGAGCCAATCCTTGATCTGCCAAACAGATCCATCGTACTGGGTGTTGAAAACAACGGACATCGGCGTTGCAGGCAATGGCGGGGCGGCGGTCTTTGCCGTATAGAAAAGCCAGTAAATGCCAGCGGCACCCAACACGGTGATGATGAAGATGGATGTATAGATTCCTTTCTTTTCATCGGCCATTCCACACCTCCTGGCCAGTTCATCCAGCATCGTGGTCACTGCAGGGATGGTAACCATCTGACGGCCGTTAGTATGCGTGGAGATGAAATCGAATCAATCGTCGTTCGGTGCTGATGGGGAGGGGTTTACTCCCTCAGGGAGAGGTTTACTCCTTGATTGGAATCGTGAGCGAGCGAAAATGATGATTCGGGATACATTGGAGGTTTAGCCATGGATAGGTACGCCGAGGACATCTATACCAAAGCCCCGGATGTCGATGTCGATACGCTCAAAAACCTGGGCCCCCTGCGTGGTATGGCGGGGATTTGGCAAGGAACGCGCGGCCTCGACGTAAAACCCGGGGCATCGGACCGGAAGGAGGAGGCCTATATCGAGCATATCGAACTCCAACCGATCGATCCCCAGGTCAACGGACCGCAACTGTACTACGGCCTGCGCTATCACACCCATGTCGTGAAGCCGAATCAGACGACCTTTCACGACCAGGTCGGCTATTGGTTATGGGAACCCGCCACGCAAACGGTGATTCAAACCTTCACGATTCCACAGGCCGAGGTCGTCATGGCTTCCGGAAAGGCGCAAGCCGATGTGGAAGAATTTGAACTGGTCGCCACCCATGATGACGAAAGTTTCGGAATCCGCTCGACGCCATTCCTGGAGTATGCATTCAAGACGCTTGAGTACCGGATCAAGGTGGCGCTCCCTACGAACGGCACGTGGTCCTATGAACAGGATACGGTGCTCAAGATCCATGGAAAGCCCGATCCCTTCCATCATACGGATCGAAACACCATGAACAGGATCGCTGAACCGACGCCAAACCCCCTGGCGCGAAGGTAAATCTGCGCGCGAGGGCTATTTGCCGAGCAGGCCCTTCAGCGCGCCGCCGGCGCCTCCCAGGTTCTTCTGCACCTGGGCCTTGATGGCATCGGCCGACTTGCCGAGGTACTTGCCCACGCCGATCTTCATCACCGCGTTCTGGACATTGCCCAGCATGCGGCTTGACAGCTGCTGGGCAACCTCGGCCGCAGTGGCGCCGCCGCTCTTCTTGCCGACGTCGGTCATGACGATCCTCGGCAGCGATACATTCTGCTCCTTGTTCAGGGCAGCAATGCGTACCTTGGCCGATGATCCATCGATGACGATTTTTCGGATGATCATCTTCAGCTGCTTACCGCTGGACGAGGAAGAACTGCTCTTGCTGGAGCCGACGCCGAGATTCTTCTTCAGCACATCGACATTGGAGACACCCGACTTGTTGATCTCGTAGACCACCGCTGGGTCCTTGATATGAATCTCATCGATGACGATGGGACTCTTGTTCAGCGAGGAGGTGTCGATCTTCGTGCTGATCATGCCCAGAGAGAAGATGTTCGGATCGGTGAAACCCTTGGGATTCGCCACGGTCAGGCCCTTGATCGTTGCCATGCCGTCTTTCAGCACCAGCTTGACACTGTTGACGCGCACGGCCGTTTGCGTTGCCTGTGATCCGTAGGTCTGGATCGCCGCTTTGACGATGCTATCGAGGTTTGTCCAAACGTAGAATAATGCTGCAACGATGACGGCCAGCAGGATTCCACCGCCGATCAGGAGTTTCTTCATGGCCGACCCCCTTGGTCCGAACCAGACATGCCTATTTGATTGTAGCAGTTCGTATGCGTGCGGCAATTTTGGCTCCCGGTCTGGAGCAGAGGCTGCTATAGGGAATGGTCGAAATCGGCGATAACGGGGGTGTGGTCGGAGAAGCGCCGGTGGCGATCCAGCATCGTCACCGCCCGTGCCGATTCGGCGAGGGCCCCGGTGCAGATATGGTAGTCGATGCGCCAGCCGACATCCTTGTCGCGCGCCGCGCCGCGGTTCGACCACCAGGAATAGGCCTCACGCTCGGGATATAAATGCCGGAACACGTCCGCGAAGCCCGCGGCCAGCCAGCGTCCGAACCAGGCCCGTTCCTCGGGCAAAAAGCCAGAGTTCTTCCGGTTGCCGCGCCAGTTCTTCAGATCCAGTGGCTGGTGGGCGATGTTGATGTCGCCACAGACGATCAACTCGCGCCCGGAATCCCTCAACCGGGTGATGAAAGGCAGGAAGCGCTCCAGAAAGGACATCTTCACGGCCTGACGCGCATCGGAACTGGAGCCGGATGGGAAATAGACGCTGATCACGGACAGCTTGCCGAAATCGGCCTGCAGGTAACGTCCTTCGGCATCGATATCCGCCCAGTCGGTGCCGGCATCCTGCGCAGCGAACCCGGTATGCACGGCATCCGGCTGGGTGCGCGCGTACAGGGCCACACCCGCATAGCCGGGCCTTTCGGCGAAATGGAAATAGTGATGATAGCCGGCAGGGCGGGCGGCTGCGGTCACCTGATGGTGGTGTGCTTTCAGCTCCTGAATGCACAGGATGTCCGCATCCTGTGTGGCGAACCAGTCGAAAAAGCCCTTGCCAGCCGCCGATCGGATGCCGTTGGCGTTGAAACTGATGATGCGCACGCTATTCGTGCTGCCAGGAAGCAATGGCCTGGACCAGGGACTGCTCATCCTTCAGTTTTTCGACATCCGGCACGAACACACCCGGTCTTCGACTTTTCAGATGGTCTAGCCAACCGGCGAGGAATTGGCGGTAAAGCTCATCCATCAGCCGAGTATCCGCCGCCGCTTCGGGTCCAACGAACCCCGTACTCGATGCGATCTCTCCGCGCACGGCGATGTTCAGATTGCCGATGATGGGCTCGCTATCGCTGTCCAGGGCGCGGAAATTGCCGCCGAGGTCGAGATACAACAACCAGGCGCTGCCGGGCTGGAGATCGGCGAGGGTGGCTGTCATCTGCTTGCTGTCCGGAATTGCGGCCGGAGAGAAGCGATGCACGACTGCATGGGCGAAGATACCCCGGGCCAGAAAGTCGAACAGTCCGGGGCGGCCGGCAGGCTTCAGGCCCAGTATTTTGTCCTTCTTCATCCTTTGCCCAGCCAGTGGCGCTGCTTCATCGGGGGTAGCCAACAGGGCATCACCGGGGCGAAGGTCGGCGGCGAATGAACAGGGCTGCCAGTGCTGCCGGTCGTCCTGCAGGCGCCAGGCATGGTCACCGGCGGCGGACAGGGCATCCATGCTCAGCCCCAGCTTCATGTCTTGGGTGTGGAATCGGGGTGGATACGCTCGATTTTGGGGCGTCCGGTACGTGTATCCAGACGCATGCACAACTCGCCCCTGCTCATGCGCAGAAGGTCATCGCCAATCAGGGTGCGGCGCCAGCCATGCAGGCAGGGAATGTCAGGTTCCGCGTTGCTGCGGTGACCGGCCCAGGAAGCAAGCAAGGACAGTTCGTTCTTGGAGGCGAGCAGGTGAGGTGAAATGCGTTCCTCATCCGCGCGCAGGCGCATCAGGGCATCCAAAAGCTCCAGACGCACATCGGTACCATCGGACGGGCGTTCGCGTCGGGCCGTATGCGGCCATTCAGCCTTCGGGCAGTCGTGTCCTTTCTGCCAAGCGGAAATCAGCGCCTGACCGAAACGCTGGATCAGACCGGAATTCAGGCCGCGCATGCGCGCCATGTCGTCCAGGGACAGATGCGGACGCCGGGCCAGTTCGACGAGCAACTCGTCGGAGATGACCCGCTTGCGCGGGATATCCAGACGTTTGGCCTCATGCTCGCGCCAGCACGCCAGTTCCCGCAGCACGGCCAGTTGCTGGCCCTTCAGGCGTGTGACGCCCTTGACGCGCCAGAAGATGTCCCGGCAATCGTTGTCATAGGTCGTGGGATCGCACAGCGTGGCCATCTCCTCCTGCACCCAATCCAGGCGACCGCTGGCTTCCAGCTCCTGCAGCAGGGCCTGGTAGACCGGGCGCAGGTAGATCACGTCATCGGCGGCGTACACCAGTTGCTGTCTGGCCAGCGGCCGGCTCAGCCAGTCGCTGAAGGATTCGAGCTTGGGCAGTGAGGTCTTGGCCAATCGTTGCACGAGATTGCCAAAGCCGACCTGCTGCCCGTAGCCGAGCAGGGCGGCGGCGATCTGGGTGTCGAACAGCGGCAGAGGCAGGGCACCGGCCTCGCGCACGATGATCTCCAAGTCCTGGCGGGCGGCGTGGAAC
>Ga0307440_1000628_pt1 | contig 17433 bp, 18 predicted proteins | sample SalMarWE160410MG_FD_202150 | JGI IMG/M metagenome (GOLD analysis project Ga0307440, IMG submission 202150) | Salt marsh sediment microbial communities from the Plum Island Ecosystem LTER, Massachusetts, United States - WE1604-10 | ecosystem: Environmental > Aquatic > Marine > Intertidal zone >... | reverse complement strand
CCGTGCTTGCATCGCACCGGACTATCAACATATCCCTGTTTTTTCAACCCCGTAATATCTTTACTGACCACTTTTGCATCTATACCGACTGATCCGGCAACCTGCTTCGTGGTACAAGGACCTGAACATTGCTCAATGGCTGCGAGGATTTTTTTCTGCTCTTCAGTCAATGATTTTGCACTACAGGCGCATCCGCATCCCATTTCCCTTTCTCCTTTTTCTGTTGATTCTTTTCTCTGCATTCCTTACAGATGCCAATAAATTCCAATCGATATCCAATTACTTCATATCCCTTAATCGGGGTCGTCGGCAGGGCACCTATCTCTTCCCTGCTGAGTTCAAGATTATCCAGCCGATGGCATTGGATGCAAAATATATGATCGTGATCGCCGACATCGCTGTCAAAGCGTTTCTGTCTGCCGCTTACCTCTCTTTTGGCAATCATCCCCGCTTGAGTAAGGATCTCAAGATTGCGATAAACTGTTGCCAAGCTGATTCTCGGTAGTATTTTTTTCACACGATCATAAAGTTCATCAGCAGTAAGATGCAATCCACTTTCCTGCAATTCCTTAAGAATTATCTCCCGCTGATGGGTCATTCGTAGTAGCATATTCACCCACTATTGATAATTAATATTAAATGTAATTAATTATCGTTCACATGTCAAGGAACGTACAGCCGGCTTTTCTATAAAAGTATTTTAGTCTCTTCCGGATTGAGGTACTTATCTATAACGATAAGGTGAGAGGCGGAGGCCCACCTGTGAACCGCAGCAGGCCAGGGACGGCTTGTCTGTCATCCGTGGTGTACCGGCGATAAGACCGCAGAGGAGCGTCCGGAAGCGATACACTCTGCCGGATTGTTCCTTTCAGCTTTTCAAAAGTACGCTTTATTCGGATGAACCGTATTTTTACGCCGGCTTCCGTGGTATAAGGACACATTGAGACGGCCATTGATTGCGACCGGTTCGGTCGGAACCAACTATGCCGGTTGAATTAATTTTTTCTCTTTCCTTTCCCAGGCAAAAAAATGGTTTATAGTAAGCCGATGCCTGGCAATAAACGTACTATTTTTCCACAACGAATAGAACTATCGGCTAAAGAGCGACCACCATGTTGCAGGACCCCATTCTCGAAATCATCAACCTGAAAAAGGTCTTCCACAAGACTGAAGCTGTCAAAGATGTATCTTTTTCTGTTCGCAAAGGAACATGTTTCGGTCTCCTTGGACCCAATGGGGCCGGAAAGACCACCACTCTCGAGGTCATTGAGGACATTCTCCCCAAGACCTCCGGTCGGATCCTTTACCGGGGACAGGAGCGAAACAGCTCATTTCGGGAAGAAATAGGCATCCAATTTCAACATACCTCACTTTTAAATTTCCTGTCGGTCAAAGAGACCCTGCAGACCTTTCACAAGCTTTTCCACAACCCGGTCGACCTCGATGAGCTGATCGAACGCTGCGATCTCCAGCCCCTTCTCAACAGGATGAACAACAAACTCTCAGGGGGGCAGCAACAACGGCTGATGGTAGCGCTTGCCCTTATTAACCGACCGGAACTTATTTTTTTCGACGAGCCATCCACCGGCCTCGATCCCCAGGCCCGTCGCAATCTCTGGGCCATAATCGAAAGAATCAAAGACGAAGGCAAGACCCTGATCCTGACCACCCATTCCATGGAAGAAGCCGAATTTCTCTGCGATGAAATCGCCATCATGGATGGAGGAACGATCATCGCCCAGGGAAGCCCAAACGCGTTAATCAGCACCTATTGCAATGGTAGTACCATAATTCTTCCGAGATACGCCTTCGGTACAGATCTCAATGATATTCCCTTCACCTGGAGAATACGCGAAGATACAATCGAGATCGACACCGACAATATCCATGCCGGTCTTACCCGAATGCTTAATCTCGATATCGACCTTTCAAAAATGCTCGTTCGTTCGGGAAATCTTGAGGATGTCTTTTTGCATCTGACTGGAAAACAACTGCGAGACTGACATATGAGTCTGAAACGTATTTGGGCCATGTTTATGGCCAGAAATTACGAATTTTTTCGAGACAAGGCCGCCTTCGGCTGGAATTTCGCCTTTCCCTTTCTGATAATTGTTGGCTTCGGTGTCATGTTCGGCAAACATGATATCAAGCAATTCAATATTGGGGTCTTTCCTGCCGACACCCCGGCTGCTGTCTTTCACGACTCGACCATTCCGAAATCCCTCGAAACCAACAAGCGGCTTCAGTTCCTGCCCTTTGCTCATCGCTCCGAGGGTGAGATGAAATTGCGCCATCACAAGATCGACCTTCTCATAGACAAGACCTCTTCCAGCCATTCCTACTGGATAAACGATTCCTCTCCCAACGGGTACCTGGCCGAACAGATCTATCTCGCCTCCTTCCTGCCCAAAGATACTCAGTGGGCCCGGAAACAGGTCGTTCCAGGAGAACCGGTCCGTTATATAGACTGGTTTTTTCCAGGAGTTATTGCGATGAATATGATGTTTTCCGCACTATGGGGAGTCGGGTATGTCGTCGTGCGTTACCGAAAAAACGGGACCCTGAAACGCCTGAAGGCCACGCCTCTCACCGCCTTTGAATATGTCAGCGCCCAGATGCTGTCCCGGATTTTCCTTTTGATGTTCACCCTCACCGTGGTTTGGATCGGCTCCGACCTGATCTTTCATTTCCGGGTACACGGGTCCTACCTGCTGATCTTTTTCCTCTTCTTTTTAGGCGGACTCAATCTGTGCGGAATGGGACTGGTTTTGGCTGCCCGGGGTACGAGCGAAGAATTTACCAGTGGTGTGCTGAACTTCATCTCCTGGCCGATGATGTTTCTCTCTGAGGTCTGGTTTTCTCTTGAAGGGGCTCCGAAGTGGGTCCATACCGTCTCGGAGATCTTCCCCCTTACGCATCTTCTTGCGGCGGTCCGGAAGGTCATGAACGATGGAGCCACCCTTACCGCTGTCAGAACCGATATACTGTTTCTGATCATCACCACCATCATTTTCCTGATTATTGCAGCTCTCATTTTCTCCTGGAACGACTAATGATAATGCCTCTCTTTGACCCAACCGAATCCCAATGAAGAGAAGGGAAAGATTCGAACGAACCCGACTCCTGCTTGGAGATGAGGCCTTCGCCAGACTCCAGGAGTCGTCGGTGACCGTCGTAGGTCTCGGCGCAGTCGGGGGCCATGCCGTGGAGGGGCTTGCCAGATCGGGAATTTCCCGTCTTCGACTGGTTGATTTCGACCTCTTGCAGCCATCAAACATCAATCGCCAGATCCTGGCCCTCGATTCGACCCTCGGCCAGTCGAAAGCCCATGCGGCCAGGCAAAGAGTCCTTGACATCAATCCTTCCTGCGATGTCGAGGCCCTGGAGATCTTCGCCGATTCTCAAACCGTCGACGCCATTCTCACCCCGGCTCCCAGTCTGCTCATCGACGCAATCGATTCGGTAAACCCGAAGGTCCAGCTTCTGACGGCTGCCTATCATCGTCACATCCCTATCCTGTCTTCCATGGGGGCGGCGCTGCGGACCGACCCGACCATGATCCACTGCGATGACCTGTTCTCCACAAGGAAATGCCCCCTTGCCAGACGTCTTCGCAAACGCCTGCGGCAAAATGGGGTAGGGACGGGAATCGAATGCGTCTATTCCACCGAAGAGATCGAATTCGACTATCAACCACCTGCCAACGACCGCGACTCAGAAAATCCTTATTCGACGCGGGGAAGGGCCCGGAGAACACTCGGCAGCCTGCCGACTCTAACCGGCATATTCGGCCTCTATCTTGCCAATTGGGCTATACTGAAGCTCGCCGGCAAATAGGAATGTATTCCATCCTCTTCCCTCATCGATTTTTCTTGGCAAAGGCCGGTACCCGACGTATGGTAAACAATCAATAGACAATTTTTACCTCCAGACGAACAGTTTACCCCACTCAGCATCATGCCCCGTCTCTTCGTCGCCATAGATATCCCGGAGGCCCTGTGTACATTTCTGCATACGATGGGCAGAGGAATTCCCGGCGCCAAACCCGTTGACGCTGCCCAGATCCATCTCACCTTACGCTTCATAGGCGAAGTGGATGGCGGCATGGCCAAAGACATCAAAGAGGCGCTCAATGACATTCACCTGCCTGCCTTTCCCCTTACCGTCTGTGGTTTCGGTCATTTCCCGCCTCGAAAGGCACCGCGTGTACTCTGGGCCGGCCTTGCGCCTTCCAAGGAACTTTTACATCTAAGAAACCGAATCGAGCGGCTCCTGGTCGCTTGCGGGCTTGCTGCTGAACAGAGGAAATTCTCCCCCCACATCACCATCGCCCGGCTCAAAAACAGCCCCCTCAAAAGGATAGGCGAATTCCTGGCCGGGAACGCCCTCTTTCGCTCCGAAGAATTCCAGGTGAGCACCTTCGTTCTTTATTCGAGCAGACTTTTGAAAAACGGTGCCGCCCATACCGCTGAAAGAAGTTATCCCCTTAATAATTAAATACAGAGATCTCTTTTACGGTTCATCCGAATGAAGCGTACTTTTGTAAATCTGAAAGGAACAATCCGGAAGAACCTCTTTTACCGTTCCGTGAGTTTCGGCCGAAATCAGGTTGTATTGGCCGATCGCTGGATAACAGGCATTGCCGCCAGCACCATCAGAATTCCAGGAATGACCGATCCGGAAGGCCAGCCATGACCGAGGACCAGATCGATAAGCAGGACAAGGCCCGGGTACAGGTAGGAGTAGGCCATCACCTTGGTCGGACCGATATAGGGGACGGCATATTGGGTGAGAAAGAAGGTGATCACAGTGGTAAACAGTGCCAGGTAGGCAATACCAAGCCACACGGTCAAGGAAACGGCTCGCCAGTCAAGAGTGAAAAGGCGGTAACCGGAAATCAGGAGAAGCCAGACACTCCCGGTCACCAGTATCCAGAAGGTGATCACTACCATGGGCTCACCCCTGTAAAAAAGCTTGATCAGGGGGGTATACAATCCCATGGCAAGACAGCCAGCAAGAAAAATCAAGTCCCCCTTGTTCCAGGCCATTGCAGTAAATTGCCCAAAATCGCCTCTGAATATGACCCAGACAGCACCGATCATGCCCAAGCCAAGAGCGAGCAGCTGCTCTTTTTTAAGCCTCTCTTTCACCAACAAAACCGCATAGATACCCGAAATTGAAGGAACGAGGGTAAAGATCACGCTGGTATTCAAAGCGCTGGTATAGCGAAGGGAGAGAAACATACACCAGAAAAAGACGACCAGTGAGGCGCTGATTATTCCGCAGCGCCATATAATTGACCAGGAAGCGAGCAGGCCGGTTCGCGATCCGACATAGGGCCAGAGGATCAGGCTTGCCAGCAAAAACCGAACCAGGGTCAGGGCGGCGGGGTCCAGGCCAGCAGCAATTGCCGCGCCCACCGTAAATGAGGTGGAGACCAGGGTGGCGCAGACCACCATCAACAGGTGAATAAACCAGTAAGGCCGGAGTTGACCGGCCGGTCGCAACGGAACCTGAAAGCTCGGTTCTCCGCCATGGCTAGGCCTCTGCTCAGAGGAAGCTTTCATGGTAACGGAAAGGAAAGGGTCTTTGTCACGTTTTCAGGGTACCGAGAATCCCTCTGACGGCAGCCGGCAGGTCCCCGGGCAACAGGACGATCTTGGAATTTGGAGAGGTCGACATCCCTTTCAGGGACTCGATATACTTCTCACCGAGCAGATAGACGGCCGGAAGATCTTTATCCTGAATGGCGTTGGTCACCTTTTCAATGGCCCTCTGGCTCGCTTCAGCAAGCACGATTTTGGCAGAGGCATCGCGTTTGGAGGCCTCGAGGCGCCCTTCCGCCTGCAGGATCGCCGCACTCTTGTCACCCTCGGCGGTGGTCACCGTCGCCCGGCGTTTTCTCTCTGCCGCCGCCTGTTCTTCCATGGCAGCCTGCATGGTCTTGGAAGGATTGATATCCTGGATCTCAACTGTCTTCAAAGCAATCCCCCAATCCGAAATATCATCGGAGATGGACTCTTTCAATTTTGCCCGAATCACGTTGCGGTTGGAAAGGGCCTCATCGAGATCCATCTCGCCGATAATCGACCGCAGGGAGGTCTGCACCAGGGTTTCTATGGCAATCTCATAGTTTTCGACGCCGTATACCGCCTTTTCCGGAAACAGGATATTAATATAGGCCACCGCATTGGTAATAATCACCGCATTATCTTTGGTAATAACGTCCTGACTGGGAATATCGAGGACGATATCCTTAGTTGTAACCTTGTGGGCAACGGTATCCATATAGGGGATAATCAGGTTCAGCCCCGGTCCGAGGGTTGCATGGTATTTTCCCAGACGCTGCACGACATATTTAAATCCCTGCGGCACTATCCGAACTCCCAGGCTGATGGTCAGGACCACCATGAGCAGGAAAATGACGGTCACAATGAGTCCGGCATTCATGATTTTACCTCCTGTTGTTTTTTGACGACAAGGGTATTGCCGGATACGTCCACGACCGTTACCCTGTCACCTACGGACACGTCGTCAGTACAGATAAACTGCCATTCCTCAGCGCCCAGCAATGGTGTAGTGAATTTCATAGCGCCCCGGCTATCGTTTTGCGGAACCCGCAGGATCAGTCCCGAGGCACCGAGAACGGCCTCCAGAGAAATTCCGGCCTTGGTTCTGTCTATCATCCTGGGTTTAATGAACAAAAACCAGAGGACTGTAAAAAAGATCGAGGCAACGGCCCATAGAAAAATCTGGAAATTTTCGGAAAGATGGGGAAAAATCCAGGCAAGACCGGCCACCAGTACAGCTCCGCAACCAAACCAGATGATGGTAAAGCTTGCCACCACCAATTCGGAGACGATGAGTACCATCCCGAAAACCAGCCAGTGCCAGGGTTGAATCTCAAACATGACTGCCTCAAAAGTTAAGGTATCTTCAGAGTACCGCAGGTGTCACATCTGAGTAAAATAATATCCTGCTGCAATAATAAGGGCAATGATCAGGATTCCGGACAGGACAGCTCCCAGTTTTTTCATCATCCCGGAAGATTCCCCCTCCTGCTCCACTCCTTTCGTCACCTCCAGATCCCTGCCGGTCTCAGCGTCTCCTTCCGTCATTGATAAACAGTTGGTGCAATAGACTTTGCCGTTCAACTCATGTTTATTGGACTTCCCGACAATGGTCCCACAGACGGTACAGCTCTCATCCATGATGTCTTCCAGTTGCGTCTGGAGCTCCTCTTCGCTCAACGACAAGTCCTCGGGATCGATGTGCCCGAAAAGCGATTCAAAATCATCCCCCTCTTCGACATCGGGTTCTTCTTCTGAATCCGGCGTCTCCCTCTGCATGTCATCAAATATTTTGGCGAGTTCCTCTTCCAGGTCCGCCTCATCCTGGGCAGTCATTCCCGGGGAGGCCCCGGTATCGGCTTCGTATCCGGCTGTTTCCGTCGCCGATTCCGTTACCGGTTCGAAGACTCGTTCAACAGGAGGCTTTTCTGCTACAACCTGGAACGCTTTAGTACATTTCGGACATTTCACTCTCTTGTCGATTAAGGAATCCGACACCGTACCTTTTACCCCGCAATGGGGACATTTCATCTTCATCGTCAACCTCCCGGCCGGATCTCCACGTCCCGGCACTTTTTATCCTTCCCAAAACCTTCATTCCCTGTAAAGCATCACCTGCCTCAGCCTGTCCGGAGCCTTAGCCGCGACTCCCTTACCTTTTCCCGGTTTTCTTCTCCCTCGCACCACCAATCACAGTCCAAGCTGCCCCGCCAACCGGTTCACCCAAAGGGAAAAGCCGGGGCACCTTACCGAAACCGATGGTTTCCTCATTCCGGAGCCCCCTTGCTTTGACAAGCGATGCTGTAAAGCGGTTTCATCCGCCACACCAAACCTTGTTTTTTCAACTACATACAATCGGCAATCAAATCCACTTCCCCAAATGGCAGGCCTTCCCAGACCGTTCTTCCGGGAATTTTTCCCTTGGACCAAAAGAGACCGATCTATCTTCCAGCCCTCGGTAAAGAAAGCAGAGGTTATTGACAACTTCCAAAAGGGGCTGATAGTATATCATTTATATTTACAGTTTCGTAAAAACAGATACCTCACATATTATCTATTATTAAAGAGAAGATAACCTAAATACAATATTTTTTTCAATTATTATCGTTAATCGACCCTTATGGACATCATCATTATCGCCGCCATGGCTACCAACCGGGTTATCGGGGATAAAAACGGTCTTCCCTGGTCCCTCCCGGAAGATCTGCGTCAATTCAAAGCGAAAACCCTCGGACATACCCTCATCATGGGCAGAAAGACGTTTGAATCCCTCGGCCGGCCCTTAAAGGGCAGGCATAATATCGTTCTCAGCAGAGACCCGGATCTTAAGATTGACGGGTGTACCGTGATACCGGACTTCCACCAGGCCCTTTTGCTGTGCAAAGGCCAGGAAAAGGTCTTTATCATAGGCGGTGGACAAATTTTCAAACTGGGCCTCGAAGTAGCCGACACGCTGATCCTGACCCTCCTGGAAAGAGAGGTGGAAGGAGATACCCTTTTTCCCGACTTTTCGGGTCTTGGTTTTATCGAGACCCAAAAAGAGCATTTCAACGAAGGTGAACCCTTTACGACCATCACCTATAAACGCTCTAGGACGTAACAATAACAGCCTCCTGGAATTGCCTACCCGTAACTTTTCTTTCTTTCAGGAATAAGGTAAGGTGTCTTCGGTATCCGTTTTATTAAAAATCAGACCACGCACTCTATCGGGAGCCGAATCGGCCGGTAGAGCAAAAATTATAAAGAGATCATGGAAAAAACCACGTTTACTGCCGACTGTTTTCCCGTCCTTATCGGGAGTCTTCCCATTGATGACCATGCAGAGGCCACACGCCTCATTTTCGAGGCAACACCCGAAATCCCTCTCTGGCCGCAACTTCCCGTATACAAAGAGGAAGGAATGGTCCTCCAGTTTCTCCCCGGATTTCCTGGCAACACCCAGGTGGGTGACAAGGTCTTTATCCAGTCGACCGGGGCCGATTTTGAAGGTGACGTTCTTGCCTTCTATGAGGAATATATGGCCGTAACTGAAGGCGGAGCAGACCTTGACACCTCCCGGTTTGCCATGACCGATCAAACCGCCAAAGGCTTTTTCTCCTTCCTTGACCGTATTGATCGAGCCTCCTCATCCATCTACGCCCTGAAGGGCCAGGTCACCGGGCCGGTCACCTTTGCCACCTCGGTAAAAGACGAAAACGATCGTGCGGTATTTTATAACGATCAACTGCGGGACATTGCCGTAAAGCTGCTGGCCCTGAAGGCGGGATGGCAAACCCGCAAAATGATCGAGAAGAACAAACCGGCCCTGCTGTTTTTCGACGAACCCGGCCTTGCGGGTTTCGGATCATCGGCGTTTATCACCATAGGGGCCGATGATATCAAGGCCTGTCTCAACGAAGTCTGTGCCGCGGTTCATGCCGAAAGGGGGCTGGCCGGTGTTCATGTATGCGCCAATACCGAATGGCCTATAATCTTCGACACCGAGGTCGATATCGTCAGTTGCGACACCTATTCATACTTTGACAAGCTTCTCCTCTACCCCGAGCAGCTGGTTTCCTTTTTCAACCGGGGCGGTATCCTGGCAAACGGGGTGATCCCCACCATTCCGGAGTTCATAGACAGGGAAAACGCAGACAGCCTGACCACCAGGTGGTTGGAGCAAAAGAGCCGTCTTCTTGATATCGGAGTGCAAGAGGACACGATTTTTTCCCAGACCCTGATTACCCCCAGTTGTGGAACCGGGTCCATCAGTCTGGAACATTCGTTAAAGGTCCTGGAGCTGACCGGAGAGGTCTCGAAACGGATACGGGCAGGGGCTTAGAAAAAAAAGGGAAAATAGCAGGAGACGAGCTCCGGCCCGACGGCAATGATTCGCGGTTTCATTGCCCTTCAGGCCGGAGTCATCATGGGTTTTCGTACTTCAGCCAGATTTCTCATCAGTTCAGGCGGCGTCAGGTTCGAGATTTTTTGTAATGAGCTAGAGTAAACTCTGTTCATTGCAAAATGTGATTACCACTGAAACTCAGCCTATCGGAAAGGAAGGGTGTGAGCTGTTCGTATCTCGGGTCTCTGCAGCCTGGACGGCGTAAGCGTTGCCCCCAGGGATGGGTTTATGAATTGACACAGTGTTCATGAGAAAACCGGATTAGCCGGCCATCTTCAAGCCGCTTTCAATATTTCTGGCGATAACATCCCGTCCCTTATAGGGCCTGAAGATATCCCGCGGGCACTTGGTAACACAAGCGGTTTCACAACTCGGTCCATAGGCAATACATGCCTTATGATCGATCTTGACCAGGCCGTCCTCATAGCTCACCGCCTGGGCGGGGCAGGCCTTCACGCACATTTTGCAGCCGATACACCCAACCTTGCAGACCTCTTTTACATTTTTACCAAGATCCTTGGTGGAACAGGGCACAAAGACCCTGGCCTTCAGCGATTGAATCTCAATCACCTTCTTCGGGCAGGTCCTGACACAGACCCCGCAGCTGACACATTTGTCGGGATTGATAACCGGGAAGTTCTCAACCATCTCGATAGCCCCGAACGGACAGGCATCGGCACATTCTCCCAGGCCGATGCAGGCATACTGACAGGCCGACGGACCACCGAAGCTGAGATTTGCAGCGGTACAGGAGGCAAAGCCATAGTACTCATGCTTATGGCTCACCCGGCCCTCCACCCGGGAACACCTGACCACAGCTATCTGATCTTCGACTGCCGTCAACTTCTTGCCCGTTAACTCGGCCACCCGGGAGGCCACCTTTTCCTTGCCGGGAAAACAGAGATTCGGCGGCACATCGGGGTTGTTAACCACGGCAATGGCATACCCTTCGCAACCGGGATAGCCGCACCCTCCGCATTGGGCCAGGGGAAGTGATTCCAGGACTTCTTCGACCAAGGGGTTAACCTCGACCGCAAATTTATGAGCGGCGATTGCCAGGCCGATGCCGAAGAACAGGCCGATACAGCCAAGCAGCACCAGGCCGCCGATCGCAATTTTAATCAATTCGGGATCCATTAGTAACTCTCTTTAAAACGTAAATTATCTGTTTATTGCCGATTATTAGAAAATCTTAAGTCCTGAAAAACCGAGAAAGGCCATGGCAAATTGTCCGGCAACGATAAAGGCTATGGGAAGCCCCTTGAAGGTGGGCGGAATATTGGCCAGCTGCATCCGTTCACTGACGGAACTCATCAGATAGAGGGCCAGCAGGAAACCGCCGCCGGCACCGAGGGCCAGCATAAATGTTTCATAATAATTGTAATTATTGTTGGCCAAAATCAGCGGAACCGCAATGATCACGCAGTTGGCGATGACCAGCACCAGGTAGACCCCGAAGGAGTTGAACAGAAGCGGGTTCACCTTGCGCAAAATCGTATCAACGGCCTGGACAGTGAGGGATACCAGACCGATAAAGACCACAATCTGGAGGAAATTCAGATTGAAGGGGATCAGGATATAGTTATAGAAGAACCAGCTCATGGAGGCGGATACGACCATCACGATGGTAAAGACCACCCCCATCCCCTTGGCGGTGCTCTTTCTCTTCGATGTCCCGAAGAAGACGCAGAGGCCAAGATACTTGGTAAAAACAAAGTTATTGATCAGAAGGGCCGAGATCAGAATCGAGATCAGGTACCCGAGATAGGATTTGCTGACCTTGGTTATGGCAGACGATTTGCCTACAAGATTTTTAACCGTCACCACATGGGTATGGGCGGTGTTCAAATTCTGCGCAAAGTGAAGGGTCACGCCCTTGCCGTCCTCATCCGGTTTTGCCGAGACAACCTTGAGACGGATATCCGGGTCTTGCTCTTCATAGACGATATAATGCGCGGTATCGGCAATCTTTGCTTTCTCGACCTTGACCGAAAACCTGAGTTTTATAGCACTTTTCCCGTTAAAACTCTGTTTGCTGATCAGGTTCGCACCGTAGACGAGCCCCGGGACGACAAGACAGATAAAGGTGAATACGGCAATCAGGCGGATGGTGAGACGATTCATGACTTGAACCCTTTCCTTCGTTTATAAAACACTTCGATATAGTTAAAAAATGCCATCATCAGACCGACGACGAAAAATCCGGCGCTGGGGAGGATGAAAAAGAGCAGCGGTTTGAACCCCAGGACATCATAACCGAGGATAGCCCCGGAACCCAGGAGCTCACGGACCAGACCGATGGTCATCATACCGATCATAAAGCCCAGTCCCATGCCGAGACCGTCCCAGAACGAGGCCCCCACCGGCTCCTTGCAGGCAAACATCTCCAGGCGCATGGTGATAATGGCAAAGGCCACGATCAGCTTGACAAAGATCCCCATCTTGGCATAGGCCTCGGGCATGTACGCTGAGAGGACCATGTCGATAACGGTTACCCAGGTGGCGATGGTCAGCGTATAGGTGGGAATACGGATCCGCGGATGGATGAAGTCTTTCACCAGGGATATGGTCACACTGGAACAGACCTGGACGAAGAGTACGGCGATGCCCAGCAGAAACCCGTTCATCACGGTGGTTGAGATACCGACGGCCGGGCACATGGACAGCGCCAGTTTGAAGATGGGATTTTCCTTCAGAATGCCGTTGGCAACCAGTTGCATATTTGATTTATCATTTGCCACGTTGCTTCCTTCTCCTCATTATGTCTCGTATCCTTCCTGTCGAAGACGCACCGAGAACGTCTTGGCCGGGGCAGCCCCGGCCATCCCGATCAGAAGGGTACGGCAATTTTTTTCTCTTGTAACACCTTATCCAGCTTATCAAGCCGGTAGGCAAACTTCTGGACGATTGCCTTCACCCCGTTGGTGACCGACCGGCTTGAAATCGTGGCCCCGGTCAGGGCATAGATGGCATGGTCCTTATACTGACCGAGGACCTTTTGGGCCTCATCATTTTGCATATGGTCTTCAAGCGCCTTGAGGTACTTTTCCGGAATGGGCTCCTTGACCACATCCAGGGTCTTCAGGGTGTCGAAGGTCTTGTCGATAAACTGGTTCTTGAAATATTTCTTTTCAATCTCCGCTCCCAGACCCGGGTCTTCCTCCTGCTCGAGGATGGCCAGGCCACGGATGGAAAAATCCTTTTTCAAGGCCAGCATGACACTGACAAAGTTCTTGAAGCCCGGAAACCTGCCGGTTACCAGGTAGGCCTCGCGACTGCCGTTCTCACAGACGATGATGGTCTTGTCGGCAAAGAGGATATCCTTACCGGAGCCAAGTGCTGCGACAATGGCCTTGTCCCGGTTTTCCTCGTCCATAGCCTCCTCACTCTTGATAGAGACCTGTTTCTGGTCGGCCAGGTTTCCTGAGAGATCGAGACTGACAAACAAGTGACCCGCCTCTTTTCCGTTCCCGGTGGGAATCAGGTAGCCGATGAATTTACCGTCAGGGCCGGAGACGACATAGCGATAGAGGTCATAGAGCTTCATGCTCTCAGGAACCTTGGCGGAATTCTGATAGCCGAGGAGGGAATAGATGACCTTTTCCTCGTTCACATGCGCATTGTGCTTTTTGGCCTTGCTGGTCAGGATAAAAAAGGAACCCATGACCAGACCGGCAACAAGACAGGACACGGTAAGGCGAATTACGATGGTGATGATTTCTTTCATTTCTCACCTCCCAGAGGAGGGGCAAAGCGTCTAGGCTTGAGCCAGCCGTCCAGAACCGGGCTTATGGGGTTCATAAGCAGGATGGCATAGCAGATTCCTTCCGGGTATCCGCCTTTAAGCCTGATCAGCACCGTAAGGGCGCCGATCCCTATTCCATAGACAATCTGCGCCCTTTTGGTGGTCGGACAGGTCACATAATCATTGGCCATGAAGAAGGCTCCAAGAAGCGCGCCACCCGACAGCACCGCCAGCAGAGGATCTCCGGCAAACAGCCCCTTACCGCCTGCGACCCAGGTGAGAAAGGCGATGGTCCCCAGTACCGAAACCGGGATATGCCAGGTTGTATACCCTTTATAGATCAGGAAGAGACCGCCCAGCAGTATCAGCAGGCCTGAGGTCTCGCCGATACAGCCGGGGCGAAAGCCGAGGAAGAAGTTGAGATAGAGATCGGGCCCGGAACCGAAGGCATGGGTAAAGGCGGCAAAGCCATGCTCCTTCATCACCGCCAGGGGAGTTGCCGTCGACACCGCATCGATTGAGGTGCCAAAATATTTGAAGATCGATCCGTCGTGCAGCGGCGGCAGCCAGGCAGAGGTCATGGCCACCGGAAAGGAGGCCAAGAGAAAGGCACGGCCGAGCAGGGCCGGATTGAAGAAATTATAGCCGATCCCTCCCAGGATGTGCTTGCCGATATAGATCGCCATGACCGCTGCCAGTATGGGCAGAAGCGGTGACACCCCGGGGGGAATGATAAAGGCGATGAGCATCCCGGTAATTACGGCACTTCCGTCCCTGATGGTTATTTCTCTTCCCAGTAATTTCTGGCTCACCGCCTCGACGACGACACAGCTGATCACCGAGACAGCCGTAATGATAAGTGTCTGAATACCGAAAACAAACACGGACATGATCAAAGGGGGCACCAGACATGCCACCACCGTCCACATAATTTTTGCAACCGACTCGTTACTCTTCAGGTGGGGAGAGACGGATACCTTCCACAGGCCCACCGGTTGAGAGGGAGGGTTGACTGACGCTTGCTGTTCGATGACGATTCTCCTAAAAACCTGTTTTATTCCCGTCGCTGTCTTGAACAACCTGCAGCGACCTTCACTTTTTTTGTATTACGCCTTCCTCTTAGCCTTCATTTTTGCCAGACGGACAAATTGGACCAGGGGACGTTTCGCCGGACAGACATAGGCGCAGGAGCCACATTCAAAACATTCGAAGACTCCGAGAGGCTCGGTATCCTCTGCCCGGTTGGCCTCGACATAAAGGCCTATTTCCTTGGGTTCCAGGCCCATGGGGCAGGCATCCAGGCACCAGCCACAGCGAATACATTGAGAATGCGGCCTGGTGTCTATTTCATCCTCGGTCAGGAACAAAACGGCCGAGGTGGTCTTGGTCACCGGGATGTCAAGACTTGAAACGGCAAAGCCCATCATCGGTCCCCCCATGATGACCTTGGAAAGACCCGGATTGAGTCCTCCCAGATAGTCTACGATATCACGCACCCTGGTGCCGATCTTGACCAGGAGATTGGCCGGTCGCTTTATCCCCTTGCCGGAGATGGTCACCACTTTTTCAGAAAGCGGCTTACCCAGGGCCACCGCATCATAGACAGCGCGGGCGGTGGAAACGTTCTGGACGACGAGGCCTACGGCCGAGGGCAGGGCAAAGGCCGGAACCTTGCGTCCGGTCACCGCCTGGATAAGCTGCTTTTCCGAACCCTGGGGATATTTGACCTTCAAGGCATTGACCGAAATAAGATACTGGTAGGTCGATCCCTCTTCGGCAGCCGTCTTCATCGCTGCTATGGCATCCGGCTTGTTGTTTTCAATACCGATAATGCATTTGCCGATTCCCAGAATTTTCAAAAGTATCTTGGCCCCTTCAACAATTTCAGAAGAGTGCTCCACCATCATCCGGTGGTCGGCTGTAATATAGGGTTCACATTCAGCGCCGTTCAACACCAAGGTGTCGATGGGAGTATCGGCGGGAGGATTGAGCTTGACATGGGTCGGAAATCCGGCACCTCCAATGCCGATAATCCCGGCATCATGGACCATGGCCAAAAGATCTGCGGCCTTCTTACTTTCCCATTCTTCTTTCTCGTATACTCGGGAAGCTGTGTCATGGTTCACAGAAATTGTGAGCGACGGCGCACTCGTTCTCATGGGATGACCCGACATCCCGATGTTCTTGACCTTGCCGGCAACAGGTGCGTGAAGCGGCACACCCAGACCTTTTTTCACATCCCCCACTACATCGCCTTCATTCACCTCGCTCCTTTTGGCCACCGTGGGCATACAGGGAGCACCGATATGCTGGCCGAGGATCAAGTCGAGTTCATCCGGGACCGGCATGATCTCGATGGCCAGTTTTGCCGTCAATTCCTTTGATTCGGGGGGATGGACACCGCCCTTTGGAAATGTCAGTAATGATATCATAATCTTCCTTGTCTCAGACGCCGCGCCCTTCAATGCATATCCTGATTGGCAGGGACTGTCGTTACCTTCAAAGCGGCCTTATGAGATGCCTCCGAAATATTTCATAAATTGAATCCGTTCCAGCGCTGCGGAATCATCCGATGACGCCAGACTCAACTTGCCCTTAAAATCATTTATGCAGTCAAAGGATTTCGTTTCCATCCAGGCACTCAATCCGTTGAGCAACTCCTGGATATACTCCGGGCCGTTTTTATAGAGAGTCGAAACGACCTGGACGGCGGCAGCCCCGGCAAGGATCTGTTTAATAAGGTCGGCATTGTCGTGAACCCCGGTGGATGCCGCCAGGTCGCCTGTCACATTGCCTGCCAAGAGGGCTATCCAGCGCAGGGTGGTGGAGTTCTCTTCCGGGCTTGAGAAGACGTCTGCTGCGCCAACTTCGAAGGTGTCTATATTAAAATCCGGCCTGGAATACCTGTTGAACAGCACAAAACCCGCCACCTTTCCCGTCCAGCTCAGTCGAGTGACAAGATTGGCCAGGGCCGACGAATACCGGCTCATCTTCAAGGCGATCGGAATGGAGACAATGGAGGCAAGCCTATCCAGCACCTCGAAATAGATCTTCTCATACTCGCTGCATTTTTTTCTGGAATCACTTGGGAAAAGGGAGATGTTGATCTCCAGGGCATCGGCCCCGGCATTTTCCACCGACTTGGCAAAGGCCACCCACTCATTGGCAGAAACACAGTTGATCGAGGCGATAATCGGGATTTCCACCGCTTTTTTGGCCTGGGAAATCAGGCCCAGATAGTCGGAAACGGTATTTTCCCTGGTATATTGCCGAATGTACTCAAAGGCATCAGGGGCATCGGTATTGTACGCCTCAAGATTTTGTGCTAATTCCGCCAGGATCTGTTCTTCAAAAAGCGACTTCAAAACCACAGCCCCGGCATTATTATCGGCAAGTTGCCTGATCTTTTCGACCGAGTCGGTAAGACCACTGCTCCCCACAATGAGGGGATTTCTTAGATGCAGGCCAAGGTATTTGGTGGAAAGGTTTTTCATATCTGGTTTTCTATTATTTGTTATATACGATGACTTTTTACGAGATCATCATATAAGATGCTCTTCATGATCAGCTTCTGACCCTGGGAAGGAGCTGTTTGTTTCACGGAATCGAGCCATTTCCTGTTTCTGCACAATTCCCCAATCCCTCAACAATCAACAAGTGCCTAATGTGCATAGTGTGCATTTTCTTTTTTAATATCTGCGCTCAATTGTAAATTTCATCAATTAGCAAATTTA
>Ga0307440_1000626_pt1 | contig 17457 bp, 14 predicted proteins | sample SalMarWE160410MG_FD_202150 | JGI IMG/M metagenome (GOLD analysis project Ga0307440, IMG submission 202150) | Salt marsh sediment microbial communities from the Plum Island Ecosystem LTER, Massachusetts, United States - WE1604-10 | ecosystem: Environmental > Aquatic > Marine > Intertidal zone >... | reverse complement strand
TTCTGCGCATCAACGCCTTAACACCCGGCAGCACAATATATCCGGGACAAAAATTGCGGATAGAACAACAGTAACACGTTGATGTATCGAGACCTTTGAAAAATGCTCATTTTTGTTCAAGTCCAAGCCTCCGGCCAGTAGGGCCTACGCCCCGGAAGGGAACGCGAAAATTTTAACCGCAGGAACACATTGAGTATTTTGAGGATTAAAATTTGAGTGTGACCCCAGAGAAATAGGCTTCGCATTTCACGGGGCAGGCGCAGAAACTTGTCCGCCTCAGGCGGATTGGGCAAAAAGGGGCGTTTTGCAAAGGTCTCGTGTCGGGGTCTTTTCCGCTAAGTTAAATCTTGACCCGGAAAATCAGGCGTTTCATGTATGAGAAAAATGCCGACATTTGCAGAATTGAAAAATGAAGCAGCCAATGCTTTTGGGAATCTTGGCGCATGGGTCTATGATGAGTGGAAAAGACTAAATGATGCCTTATTTTACGGCAAAAACGTTTCGGGCGCAATTGTCTGGAAAGAGACACACCAGGATCGCAGCCTCGGATACTACGATCACGCCGCGAATCTGATCGTTTTACATAATATCTTAATGCGTCCGATCTATCCGACCACCGGTCTTACATGGGAATCCCGCCGATTCAATACCAGAAAGATCAGTGATGTTCTTTTACATGAGATGATTCATCAGAGAATTCATCAGACCGGTGGATGGATGGGCGAAAACAGCCACAACAACACGCGGTTCGTCAATGAAGTCAACAGGATCGCACATCTTCTTGGATTAAATATTAAGGCCAAGGTCATTGAATCAAAAACCCGCCATAATAAAAAAACCCCCGCCGCGGAATCCGAATCCTTGAGTTTAAAGGAGCTTTTCCACTTCCCTTATTTTTCCAGAAGCCCCAACTATTATTACGAACAATTTTAATACCCTCTATGTATTGAACAATTGTCGGACTTCGGTGGCATTCAACCCGATGGCGTCTGTCTCGGTATAACGTTTTTTCAAGATGCTCTCGATTTGCAATCGCTTGGCCTCGAAATCAGACGCTGGCAGTTTTCTCGGAATGTATACGCCATCGCAAAAGATGAACTATTTTGGAAATGATTTCAGCGTCTTTGCTTCGGCTGATCATGATTGGAATCGATTTGACTTCCGACATGGGTTATGATTGACTAATAAGGTTTTGGTTTTGCACCCTTTATTCCGGCAAACCGGGTTATCGGCCGTTGATTCAAAGACGTTTGATTGCCTGTCAAGGAATGCTTAGTATATGTATTAAGATATGATAACCGTTGAAAATCTAACAAAAAGCTACGGCACGGAGGTGCTCTTCGACAAAGCTGGTTTTAAGCTGAACCCTAAAGAAAAGATTGGGGTCGTCGGTCGAAACGGACACGGAAAAACCACTCTTTTTCGACTCATCACCGGACAAATCCCTTCTGATTCGGGAGACATCGTCATTCCCAAACATTACCGGATCGGTTATGTTCGACAGGAGGTTGAATTTACAAAAAATACAGTGATAGCAGAGGCGATGACCGGGCTTCGCGAAGACGAAACAGATTACCAATGGAAAGCCGAGGAAATACTTTCGGGCCTCGGGTTTTTAAAAGAAGATTTCGAACGACCTCCTGAAGAATTTTCAGGGGGGTTTCAGGTTCGCCTGAATCTTGCAAAAGTGCTGGTTTCCGAACCTGATTTGCTGCTTTTGGACGAACCCACCAATTATCTCGACATCACCTCCATCCGCTGGGTGGAGCGTTACCTGATCCGTTGGCCTCGCGAACTCATGCTGATCACACACGACCGGAACCTGATGGACAAGGTGATTTCACACACCCTCGGGATTTATCGCCGAAAGATCAAAAAGCTGAACGGAAATACCGAAAAATATTATGCACAAATCGCCCAGGATGAGGAGATTTACGAAAAGACCCGCCTGAACGACGAACGGCGACAAAAGGAGATAAAGCTGTTTATCAACCGGTTCAGAGCCAAAGCAAGGCTGGCGAATCTGGTTCAGTCACGTATCAAGACACTGTCTAAAATGGAAAAAAAAGAAAAGCTGGAACGGATGAAGGCACTTGATTTTTCATTTCGAAGCGCCCCGTTTCCTAAGAAAGACGTTATGAAGATTCGAGACGTTTCCTTTTCATACGACCCCGAAAAACCGTTGATCAGAGATTTTAACTTTTATGCAAGGGCCGGAGAACGGATCTGTGTGGTCGGAAAAAACGGTAAAGGCAAAACAACACTTTTAAGGCTGATGGCAGGGGTACTCAAACCCGACAAGGGCAACATCACACTGAACCCATCGGTCAGACAAGGATATTTTGAACAGAGCAATGTCGGGAATTTGGATAGATCGAAAACCGTTGAAGAAGAGGTCCTCTTCTCGCACCCGGATATCGACCGCCAACAGGCAAGGACGATCTGCGGCGCAATGATGTTTGACGGCGATGCTGCTTTGAAAAAAATCGCGGTTCTATCCGGTGGAGAAAAAAGCCGGGTGATTCTTGGCAAACTTCTCGTTACGCCGGTGAACCTTTTGCTTCTCGATGAACCCACCAACCATCTGGACATGGAATCGTGCGATGCAATGCTTGCCGCCATCGACAGTTTTGACGGCACGGTCATCATGGTAACGCATAACGAGATGTTCCTGCACGCGCTTGCCGAGCGCCTCATCGTATTTCAGAATCACGGCATCCAGGTGTTCGACGGGGGATACCAGCGGTTTCTGGAAAAAGGCGGATGGGCGGACGAAACAGACCCTTTAAGAGCCGCTTCCGAAAAGGTCGATCACGGTGAATCGACGGTGAAGTTGACCAAGAAAGAAAAAAGGCGGATACGTTCCGCATTTATTGCCGACCGGTCCAAAGCCCTCAAGCCCTTGGAGCAGCGTATTTTAAGTATTGAAAACCGTATCGAAAAATATGAAAATGAACTCAATGCACTCAATGCGGATATGATGGCCGCTTCACAGGCCGGCGACGGCGAGAAGATCGGCGCGATCTCTCGATCCATCCATCGCTGCCAATCGGCCATCGATGTCCTCTTTGACGAACTTGAGCAATCCACGGCCAATCTTGAAGAGAAAAAGGCTGAATTTGAAAAAAAACGAGACCATCTAGAATTGGGAGTTTGAATACGGATCATGAAAAAAGATTTTGAATGTGCAAGCGGCATGGCATCAAAAACGCAAGGATTGAAACCGGCCGCCGATCCGCAAAAAATTTTGGTTTTCCAACAAAATCACAGCGGCGAAAAAAAAATAGAAGGCATTCGGCAATACGGCGGCAAGCGTTTTACCGTGGAAGTGGTGTCCATCGACGAAGCGCTGCCCGAAATTATCGACGATACCACGAAATACATTCCCCGAAACTTTCAGGCGGACCTGGTTCTGGACTATTTGAAACATCCGGACCTGTCCCATGACCTTGCCGTGCGTTGTCGTGACAAAAACATCCCTGTGGTGGCTTCCGGCAAAAAGTTACGCATCAAAGGCACACTAACGCCGCCCACGTGATGCGGTCTCTCCAGGCAGGTCTGCCTGGGTGACTACGGAAACATGTTCGGCATGCCGGAGTTCATCGTAACGGTCTCAAAAGGCCGTATCGATCGCATTGAAGTGGTTCGCGGGGCGCCCTGCAAAGCCACCTGGGAGGCGGCGCGGCGCATCCAAGGGCTTACCGTCAAAGAAGCGCCGGTGCGAATCGGTCTGGAAGTGCAATATTTCTGCGTGGCGGATCCTTCGGCATGGGACCCGATTTCCGGTAAAAGTTCGGTGCATCTGGCCGGTGAATTTCACAGGGCCGCGCTGATTAAGGCCTTGAAACGGACATGCAAAGGTGCGTGTTGAGGATATGCGTCTGTAATGGGCTTGCTAAAAAAAATCGAGTCTCTGTTACCAAAGGCCCTGATTGCAGACAGATACGCCGTTGGTCATGAAATCATGCTCATGAAACGGCGGAAAGGAAAAACGCCGTCTGATGATATCATTCACCGGCGACTGATTCGTATCGAAAAAAGGCTTCAAAGATCTATCAACAAAAGAGCCTGGCGTAAAGCACACCGGCCTGAACCGGTCTACAACGACGCACTCCCCATCCTGTCCAAAAAAGACGACATCATCGAGGCCGTCAAGACCCATCCGGTGGTAATCATATCCGGCGAAACCGGTTCAGGAAAAACCACGCAGATACCGAAATTCTGCCTTGCGGCAGGCCGCGGGATCGACGGAAAGATCGGCTGCACCCAACCCAGAAGAATCGCCGCAATAACGGTCTCCCAACGGATCGCCGAAGAACTCGGAGAAGAGACCGGAAAGTCCGTCGGCTATAAGATCAGGTTCAAAGACAAGACGAGTCCCAATGGCTTTATCAAGATCATGACCGACGGGTTGCTTTTGGCCGAAGCTCAAAGCGACCCGGGCCTGCATGAATACGATACCATCATTGTGGACGAAGCCCATGAAAGAAGTCTGAATATCGATTTTATTCTGGGTCTGCTGAAGACGCTGCTGACAAAACGAAAAGACCTCAAGCTGATTATCACCTCGGCTACCATCGACACCGAGAAATTTTCAAAGGCTTTTGATCATGCGCCGGTGATCGAAGTGTCCGGCCGCATGTATCCGGTAGAAGTGCGGTACTTACCCCAGGACACATCCGTTGAAAACGACGATGTACAAACCCATGTTGAAACAACCGTCCGCGAACTGAACCGCCTTTTTAAAGAAACGAACTCCGGAGATGTTCTGATTTTCATGCCCACGGAAGCCGATATTCGTGAAACCTGCGAGCTCATCAAGGCAAAGAATTTCCGTCACACGGATATCCTGCCGCTTTTTGCCAGGTTGTCGGCGTCCGAGCAATCCCGGGTTTTTTCACGGGGTACGGGTAGAAAAATTATCGTCGCCACCAATATTGCTGAAACTTCCCTCACCATCCCCGGCATTAAATACGTTATCGACACGGGACTTGCACGAATATCCCATTATATGCCGAGGATGAGAATCACGGCCCTTCCGGTTGAGGGCATATCCAAAAGCAGCGCCGATCAGCGAAAAGGCAGATGCGGCCGCATGGAAAACGGCGTGTGCATCCGGCTGTTTTCCGAAAGCGACTTCGAAAACCGGCCGCTGTTCACTTCGCCCGAAATATTACGGGCCAACCTCGCAGAGGTTATTCTGCGAATGATTTCCCTGAATCTGGGGGAGATATCGAATTTTCCTTTTATCGACAAACCGCCGGCAAAAAGCATCCGGGACGGATTCGATCTCCTTTACGAGCTGGGCGCCATTGTTCCCGAGTCAAACCGCAAACCCAAAAAGGCCCGCCGCTTTTCACTGACGAAAAAAGGCGAACTCATGGCGAAGATGCCCATCGATCCAAGGCTGTCGCGAATGCTTATTGAAGCTCGGGACGAGGGGTGCCTTGAAGAAATAATGGTGATCGCCGCTGCCCTCAGTATCCAGGATCCCCGTGAACGGCCCGCTGAAAAAGCCCGGGAAGCGGATCAGGCCCAGAAAGCATTTTGTGATCCTTCTTCCGATTTTATCACGCTGCTCAATATTTGGAATACCTATCAACAGGTTTTGAAAGAAGAAAAAACAACCGGCCGCGTTAAAAAATTCTGCAAAAATCACTATCTTTCCTTCAAGCGGATGCGCGAATGGCGGGATATCCATACCCAGCTTTCCGATGCGATGACAGAATATCGACTGAAGTATACAAAAAATACCGCAAAAAAGCACACCCCGGATCACGTTTCCCGCCCCTGCCAAAAATCTAAAAGCCTGATTCCGGATACTGAATTCAGTCGTCTTTACACCGCCATACACAAATCCATTTTAAGCGGCTTTTTGTCCAACATCGCCGTTAAAAAAGAAAAAAACATTTTTCAGGCGCCAAAAGGAAAAGAGGTGATGATTTTTCCGGGATCGACCTTATTCAACACGGCGAAAGAATGGATCGTTGCAGCGGAATGGGTCGAGACATCGCGTCTGTTCGCCAGGACCTGTGCAAATATCGACAGCGCATGGCTGGAAAACCTCGCTGGAGACTTATGCAAGCGCACATATCTTCACCCCCACTGGGAAAGGAAAAAAGGTCTGGTCACGGCTTACGAACAGGTCAGTCTTTTCGGCCTCGTGATTATCCCCAAGCGGCAGGTTCCTTATGGCAACATCGATCCTGACCGCGCAACGGAAATTTTTATTCAAAACGCGCTGATCGACGGTGATATCAATGAAACGCTTGACTTTTTGCTTCACAATCAAAATCTCATCGACGACGTCAGGAATTTAGAGGACCGGATTCGTAGAAGAGATATTCTGGTCAGCGAGGCGCAGTTGTTCGATTTTTATAACCGACGACTCAAAAATTGTTACGATGTCAGAACATTGAAGGCGTATATCAAACAAAATAACAGTGACGAATGTCTTCGTATGAAACCCGAAGACATCAGCCGGTATGACCCGGATGAAAAAGAGCTGTCCCGTTTCCCGGACCGGCTCGACCTTGGGCATCTGAGCCTTGACTGCGCGTATCGCTTCGATCCCGGAAATCCCGATGACGGCGTCACCGTGAACATTCCCGACGCCATGGCCGGTTCCGTGCCCCATGAAACACTCGAATGGCTGGTGCCCGGCCTGTACAAAGAAAAAATCACCGCACTGATCAAGGGGCTTCCCAAAACATATCGAAAAAAACTGGTCCCTGTGGCCGATACCGTGGATATTGTCATCGATGAAATGCCCAAGACCCGGACCTCCTTAATCACGGCCCTGGGCAATTTTATCTTTACCCGTTTCAACATCGATATTCCGGCATCCGTCTGGCCGGATGATCTTCTGCCGGATCATCTGAAAATGCGGATATCGATCACCGACGCAAAAGGGAAAGAACTCTCCTCCGGCAGAGATCCGACGCTGCTGAGCCGTCGGATTTCAAACAAAGGACCGGCGATGGCGCCGCCTGAATTAGACGCTGCAAAAAAAATATGGGAACGAGACGGCCTCGTTGACTGGGATTTTTCGGATTTACCCGACAGCGTCGAATTAAAAGGCATGGATACACCAAAATGGCCGGCATATCCCGGGCTTCAAAAATCCGGTGAAAAGGGAAAAGGCGTCAATCTGCGGCTCTTCTTAAACCGGGAAACCGCCCTGTCATCTCACAAAGAGGGGGTCGCTGCTCTCTTTTCCCTTTATTTATCAAAGGATTTAAAATTTTTAAAAAAAGCGCTGAAATTGCCTAAAAATATGGACAAAGCAGCGGATTACTTCGGTGGATCAGCCTGCTTTGAAAAAAGGATGGTTGAACGCATCATCAAAAACTTATTTTTCAAAAACATCCGCACCAAAAACGCTTACTATTCGCATGCCGATGCTGCAGCCCGGTCCATGCATCTTGAAGGCCGGAAACTCTTGGCGCTCAGCCTGCCGGTTCTCAAGTCCTATCACGAAGCCCGAACCGCCCTTTATTCTTTTGAGGTAACGCACAAGACCAATCCTGTGGTTTTACAATTTTTAAAAGGGATAAGAACCGAGCTTTCAAAATTAATACCTGAAAATTTCATTGACCTATATGATCCCGAACGTCTGGTGCATCTTGTCCGTTATATGAAAGCGCTTGTGATTCGTGCGGAACGGGGCATGGTCGATCTCGAAAAAGATCGGACAAAATCGGATGCCGTAGCCGTGTTTACCGACAGACTGAATCGACTTCTGAAAGGACTTTCCGAATCCGCTTCCGAAGAAAAGAAAGCCGCCGTCGAAGCGCTTTACTGGCTGATTGAAGAATATAAAGTATCGATTTTTGCGCAGGAACTTAAAACATCGGTTCCGGTTTCAAATAAACGGATAGAAGACAAGCTCAAAGAGATCGAAAGGATGGGATAAAGTAAAAATCCCAAATCTCAAATTCCAAATTCCAAACAAATGCCAATGACCGAAATTCGAAAACCCATTTAGACATTTCCAATCCTTTCCGGGAGCGCTTCATAATACCGCGCTTCCTCCTGCTTTCCTCGTTTCCGGCATCCGGCGGCATAGATGCCACATTTATTTTGGAGCATGATCAGGGCTTCCTGACGTTGATCCTCCGACAGAATTCCGGTTTTGATGATTTTCACGATGGCTTGGATCCGAAATTTATCGAGACCGGCCCTTTTGGACAATTGGTCGTCGTGACCGCCCCGCTTGACAATCAACGGCGTCTCGATAAGATAAACAGGAAACCGGCAGCTTATCCTGAGCCACAGATCATAATCTTCGCAGGCCGGCAGGGTTTCATCGAAGCCCCCTGCCCTATCCAATAAATCTCGCCGGATCATCACTGCCGACGGGCTCACAAGACATAGTTTCAAAGAAGGTTTAAAAATCATTCCCGAAGGTTTTTTATGCCGCTGTTTGGGATTGACGCGAATACCGTTTCTGACCCAGACTTCTTCGGTCTGGCAGATTAGCGCATCCGGCCTTTGATCAAAGAATTCAACTTGCATCGAAAGTTTTTGCGGCAACCAAAGATCATCGGAATCGAGAAAAGCAATTAACTTCCCGGAGGCTTCTGTGATTCCCCGATTTCGGGCGGCACTTACCCCTTTATTCTCTTGAGAAAGTACATGGACATCGTCTCCATACGGCGCCAATACCTCGGAAGTATTGTCCGTGGAACCATCATTCACGACAATCAATTCAAAGTCCTTGTAGTCCTGCGCCAGGACGGAATCCACGGCCTCCTCAATAATCCGAGCGCGGTTATATGTCGGAATGATGACGCTCACTCGAGGGGGTTTTTCTATTTTGCTTTTCTCTTCCATTTTCAACCTTTTAGATGAAAAACTCAGAATATGCAACACTCCTGACAGACAAACATTTTAAATTAAAGCTTGACTTACCTTGATTTCACGTGATTAATTGAACGGTATTCATTAAGTTTCTGATCCTACTCCACAATATTATCTAAAATACACGCACTATTATCGATAAAAAAGTAACAAATGAGGTTTTATAACTGTTTGATTAAAATGACGGAAGAAAGGAGGGAAGCAACAATTTGTTGAAGAATTCGTTTTTTTATCTAACCGCAACTGAAAGTTAAGGAGGTTCAAATGAAAAAAATTCTTATTATCGGCATTGCATTTGCATTCGGACTTGCCGTTTTCATGGGAGGAGCGCCGACGACCGTACAGGCCAAAACAACCTTCGTTACCATTGGTACCGGCGGCATTACCGGTGTTTATTATCCCACCGGCGGGGCCATCGCAAAAATGGTCAACAAAAAGCGAAAAGAATACGGGATCCGGGCCACCGTTGAATCCACCGGCGGATCCGTCTTTAATGTCAACGCCGTCATGTCCGGCGACCTGGAATTCGGTATTGTCCAGTCCGACCGGCAGTATCAAGCCGTTCACGGACTTGCCGAATGGAAAGATGCAGGTCCGCAGAAAGATCTTCGGGCCGTATTCAGCATCCATCCGGAATCCGTCACGCTGGTTGCCGCCGTTGATGCAAATATCAAAGACATCAAAGATCTGAGGGGCAAAAGGGTCAACATCGGCAATCCCGGTTCCGGCCAGCGCCAGAACTCCATCGATGCGCTGACTGCCGTCGGTCTCGATTATGAAAAAGACCTCCATGCCGAAGGGATCAAGGCGGCTGAATCCGCCGGACTCCTCCAGGATGGCAGGATCGATGCATTCTTTTATACTGTCGGCCATCCTAACGGATCCATCAAGGAAGCCACTTCCGGTAAAAGAAAAGTGCGCTTTGCTTCTATTTTAGGGATCGATAAACTTCTGCAAAAATACCCCTACTATGCCAAGGCCGTAATTCCCATAAAATTTTATCCGGGCGCCGTGAATGATGCCGATGTTCCGACATTCGGCGTCAAAGCCACGCTTGTTACGTCTGCCAAAGTTCCGAATCGGGTCGTCTACGCAATTACCAAGGAAGTCTTTGACAATTTAGAAGAATTCAAAACATTGCATCCGGCTTACAGCGTTTTAACCAAACAGAACATGCTGGAAGGTCTTTCCGCGCCGATTCATCCGGGCGCCATGAAGTATTATAAAGAAGCGGGCTTAAAATAAGCCTGTAATTTGTTATCGATGGGAAACAGCGGCGGGCAAACCGTTCGCCGTTGTTTTCCCCATTGACAGGTTGCCATTGGTTAGAAGTTAATTGACCGTAAAATTTTTGGGACGATCAATCAGGTAAACCCCATGAACGAAAAGAACATTCATGAAACCGACGACGGACTGGAACTGGCCAAACGGCTGGCTGAAGAAGAAGAAGGCATCAGCAGAAAACCAAAAGGGCCTGGAAAATACATTATTCCCTTCATCGCCATTGTATGGAGTCTTTTTCAACTCTCCCTTCCCAGTTGGCTGGTTCTCGATTCAACATTTATCCGGGCCATCCATTTGGGGTTTGCCATGCTGATCGTCTTTCTGAATTATCCGCTGTTCAAAAAGACCCGATTCGGTCTCAAATATTTCTCTCAAAAAGACCGGATTCCGCTGCTGGACTATATTATCGCCGTTGTGGCCTGTTTATCGGCACTATATATTGCCATCGATTATTCCGGAATGACGGAGCGTTACGGCGCACCCATCACCAGGGATATTGTCATCGGACTCATCCTGGTGGTGCTTTTGCTGGAAGCGTCCCGCCGGGTCATCGGGCCGGCGCTTTCGGTGATCGCAACCGCATTTTGCCTTTATGCATTTTTCGGGCCTTATATGCCCGACGTTATCGCCTTTAAAGGCGTTTCGCTCAGCAGGTTCATCGGTCAGATGACCATGTCCACCGAAGGGATATACGGCATCCCGCTGGATGTTTCGGCCACTATTGTCTTTCTTTACGTCCTGTTCGGCGCGATGCTGGATAAAGCCGGCGCCGGGAGATATTTCATTCAATTGGCATTGAGCCTTTTGGGTCGGTTCAAAGGCGGCCCGGCAAAAGCAGCGGTTTTGGGCAGCATGTTCACAGGTCTTGTCAACGGGTCGAGTATCGCCAATGTCGTTACCACCGGCACGTTTACGATCCCGCTCATGAAAAAGGTCGGTTATCCGCCCACCAAAGCAGCCGCCATAGAAGTGGCCGCCAGCACGGACGGACAAATTGCACCGCCCATCATGGGCGCCGCTGCATTTATTATCGCCGAATATGTCAACGTCCCCTACGTTGACGTCATTAAAGCTGCAGCGGTTCCGGCATTTGCCTCTTACGCCGCCCTGATCTACATCACGCACATCGAAGCTTCCAAAGCCGGGTTGAGGGGGATGTCCAAAGAAGAACTTCCGCCGTTTTTCAAAACATTGATCAGCGGCATCCACTTTATCCTGCCGGTGCTGTTTCTTCTTTACCAGTTGATTATTGCCCGGCATACCCCTGAACGTGCCGCATTTCAAGCCGTATGCGTTTTGGGCGTCATCATGCTGGTTCAGGGCCCGGTCAAGGCGTATCTCAAAAAAGAGCCCATAGGTCCTGCATTCAAACAAGGGATTATCGACATTTTTGCGGGCCTTGCTTCAGGGGGAAGAAACATGGTTGCCGTGGCCCTTGCCACGGCCGCAGCCGGCATTATCGTCGGTGTGGTGGCCATGGGTCTGGGCGGACTCATCACCCAAATCATCGATACCATATCCGGCGGGAACATTTATATCATGGTTGTCGTGACCGCCATCGCCAGCCTGATCATCGGTATGGGACTGCCCACCACTGCCACGTATATTGTCATGGCGTCTTTGACCGCACCGGCCATGGTTCACATTGCCCACGGCCAGGGGTTTATGGTGCCGTTAATGGCGGCTCATCTGTTCTGTTTTTATTTTGGAATTCTTGCCGATGATACCCCGCCCGTGGGACTGGCCGCCTATGCCGCGGCAGCCATCGCCAAATCGCCGCCCATCCCCACTGGTGTACAGGGGTTCATGTACGATATTCGAACTGCCATTTTGCCGTTCATGTTTATTTTCAACAGCGACCTGATTCTTCATAATATCAACAACTGGCCCCAGGGACTTTTGATTTTCGCCATGGCCTGTATCGGCAACTTTGCCTTTGCATCTGCAACCCAAGGCTGGTTTGTCGCCAGGAACAGGTTCTATGAGATTCCGATTTTTTTGTCCGTCACCGTAATGGCGATGCGCCCCGACGCAGTTGCAGCATGGATCGGGATTCCACATGATCAGCGATACTGGGTATATCCCATTGCTTTGGCTGTTTTTGGTCTCCTTTATCTATTGCAAAAACCCCGAATTCCTACTCCAGTGCCGGTTCCTGCGACATGACGAATTTGAAAAAAACATCCATGGGTTTCGAAAGGAAATTAAAAAGGACAATCGCATGAGCGATATCAAAAAAATCATGGTGGCCCTTGACTTTACATCTTACTCAAAGGGTACCTTCGATTATGCCGTTAAAATAGCAAAAAACCTGAATGCGCATTTGCTGGTGGCCAGTGTCATCAATTCCAGGGATATCTTGGCGGTGGAAATGGTGACATCCATGGGATACGAGGTGGACAGCGAGCATTATGTGGAAGGAATTAAAACCGAACGGAAAAATATGCTGAATAATTTCATTGAACATGCTGATATCGATCGTGAACATGTCCAAACGATTTTCAGGGTCGGAAATCCAACGGTCGAACTGTTGAAACTGATCGTGTTGGAAAACGTTGATATGATTATCATGGGGGTAAAGGGACGCTCGGATCTCGAACATATATTCATCGGATCGGTGGCCGAAAAGCTTTTCCGGCGTTCGCCGGTTCCCGTCCTATCCCATCGGGATGAAAAAAATGCCCGGCGGCTGAGGGAAAAAATAGAACACAAGTAAATTTTTTTACCTGGTGAATCTAGTTTTGGCAGCTCATATAGAGAAAATCCACTATGAGGAGGTCACCATGCCCCGAAAAAAATACGCCCCTTTTTTGATCATATTATTGTGTATGTTTTTATTCGGCACATGGGTTTCGGCAGCGGAACGGTTTACGGATAACCATGACGGCACGGTGACGGATCATCAACTGAGGGTGATGTGGGCCAAAACCGACAACCAGGGCAATATCAACTGGAAACAGGCCAACCTATGGGTCAAATACACCTTCCCGGATACCCTTGAAAAAAAATACGGCAACTGGCGGCTTCCCACGCTGGCCGAACTTCAAAGCCTCTATGTTCAGGATAAACACTATAAAGGGTATGAGACGGATTGCGGTCAGCAGGTCAAAATCGTTTCGATGATACGGCTGAGCTGCGGCTGGATCTGGACATCGGAAACGTCGGCCATTCAGGCATATATTTTTAATTTCCACCGGGGATACTCCTATTCCGACCGAATGGTGCATAACAGAGACTACCGGGTACTGCCCGTGAGAGATTTGAAATAGCTCAAAGCTGAAAAGTTCAAAGAAAAAACTATTGAATTGAATTGATTAATCCTTTTATCATAGATGCAATTTCTACCCCCAACTCCTCAAATTGAGAATATGCATGATCCTGTATCCACTTCTTTCTGCGAAAAATCTCTAGCAGTGTCATCGTTTCGTAAAGAGATCCTCTTGATATATAAAGATAAAGATTCTCCTTTTATTCGACTTTGAACTCCTCATGCCTTAGGCTTTGAGCTTTCAGCTTTAAGCTTTGAGCTTAGCTTATTCCCACACCCCGTGCGCCGTTGCACCGCAATCCGGACACTTCCCGTTTTTTATGCGATTGTCCCGGACATAAAATCCCCATCGGTCAATCAAGAGTCGATTACACTGGTGACAGAATGTATTTTCCCCGCTCTCACCCGGTACATTGCCGACATAAACATAATTCAAGCCGGCTTTTATGCCGATGTCACGGGCCTTAAACAGGGTTTCAACCGGGGTCGATGGCTGATCCAGAAGCTTATAGGTGGGATGAAACCGGCTGATATGCCATGGGGTTTCCCGGCCCAACTCATCTGCCAAAAAGGCAGCCAAATTTTCAAGTTCTTTTCTACCGTCGTTTAATCCCGGAATAATCAGCGTGGTCACTTCGACAAAAACTCCCAGAGACTTCATTCGTTTTAATGTCTCTTTCACGTGCACAAGCCTGGCTTTGCAGGTTTTCATGTAGAAATTTTCGGTAAATGCCTTCAAATCGACGTTGGCTGCATCAAGAAAAGGGTGTATCTTTTGAAGCGCTTCTTCGGTCATGTATCCGTTGGTGACGAACACATTTCGTATCCCTTTTTCGGCCGCCAGTCTTGCCGTGTCATAGGCGAACTCAAAATAAATGGTGGGTTCGGTATAGGTATACGCAATCGTTTGGCAATCACCCTTTATCGCCTGGTCAACGACATCCTCGGGCATGAAAGCATCGCCGACGATTCTTCCGTTATGGTCGGACGGCATTTGGGCGATATCCGCATTCTGACAAAATCGACATTTGAAGTTGCATCCCACCGTCGCAACAGAGTATGAAAGGCTTCCGGGAAGATAATGAAACAACGGTTTTTTCTCGATGGGATCGATGTGCCGGGCGATCACTTTTCCGTAAACCAATGTTTCCAAGACGCCGCCGCGGTTCTCTCTAACTCCGCATATGCCACAACGACCGTCTTCAATATTACAACGATGGTTGCAAAGATTGCATTTGACCTCACGATCTTTTAATGACTCCCAAAGATAGGCTTTCATCTTTCCGGCTCCTTGTTTGAGATTTGTCATCGGTTATTGGTCATTTGTTTTTTTTATTTATAGGGCACAGATGACGCGGATTTAACGGATCTGCACAGATATTCACGTTGGTTCGCTCCGCTCACCATTGTGGCAACGCGCAGCGCCGGCGCTTGCGCCGCATGATCCCCCCTAGTTTCTATGTGATCCGCGAAAATCCGCATAATCTGTGTCATCTGTGTTCCATAAGTTTTAAGCTTTGAGATTAATTACCCCGGCACCTCACCGGTGGTGTGTTTGGCTTTGTAGGGCACGGTCAGCGGTCTGGTTCTGAAGCGGGGCACAAGGGTCACTCCCATGCCGATAAATGCCCCGAACGGGCATTTTTGTATCAGCGAATATTGTTCGATTCTGCCGATCATCCATCCCGGGGATGCTGAAAACTGGCACACGGTTTTCCAGGTTACAGGAACGTCTCCCAACAGAGATCGAATGATATCTTTAAGTTCCCAGATACTGAAAAAATGAGCGTGATTATAGATGTTTCGGGTAAAAAACCCTTTGATTCGCCGTTGAAACCCCTTGATCGCATAACGGTTAAGGACCCCCAGAAATATTTTATCTTTTGTTACACGGCAGGCTTCTTCAATGGCTTTTTGCGGATCTTCGACAAATTCAAGGGTGGTGATCAGGCAGGCATAGTTAAAGGAATTATCATCAAACGGAAGATCCTCTGCAAAGGCCCGGTGGAGTTCTGCGCGGTTGCCAACTTTTTTCGATGCAATATCGATCATATACGGCGAAGCATCAATACCGGTGACCCGGAGTCCTCTATCCAGAAAAGTCAGCATCCCGCTGCCGGTTCCGCAACCGATATCGATAATACTCTCACCGCGCATAGGCCGAAGCACATCCAATATCAAGCGTTCTTCAAGTTCAGCGGCCAGCCTGTTGCGTGAATCATGCATCCGCTCTTCGTAATAAATCGCATCATTAAAGTCAAAAACATAGCCCATAGAAATTCCTTTAATGAAAAATACCAATTTCTTCAAGGGGAAAACTTCAAAATCAAGTTTCGCATCCCAATTTTCATCAACGCCTTGACACATGAACGGCCGGCATATTAATTAGTGTCAATTCGTGTTTATTGGCGGTATCCGAAACGAGTCGTGTTATATAATGTATGCTTTAACGGAAATTTTTCAATATGAAAGAATTTTTCAAAGTTACAGATCTGAGCCATGTACTGGGTTACGCACTGGATTTTCCGAGGGTTGAAACCCAAGACATACCCCTTGTCGAATCCATGGGAAGGATACTCATCCAGGACATAAATGCCGACATCGATCTTCCGGATTTTATGCGATCCACCATGGATGGATATGCCGTCCGCGCCGCCTCGACATTTGGCGCTTCGGAAGCAAATCCGGCATATCTGACCATCAAAGGTTATGTTCCCATGGGCGCAACCCCAGATTTTTCCATCGGCGCCGGTGAGGCCGCCGGAATTTCAACCGGAGGTATGTTGCCAAAAGGTGCCGATAGTGTGGTGATGATCGAACACACGGAAGCCGTCGACAAAACCACCATAGAAGTTTATCGAAGTGTTGCGCCGGCGCAAAACATTCTTGAGAAGGGAGAAGATTTTAAAAAAGGTTCGGTGCTGGTGCCGGCCGGAAAGCAGATCAGACCCCAGGAAATCGGCCTTTTAGCCGCCTTTGGCATTGAAAAAGTCACGGCCTATAAAAAGCCTGTCATCGGCATCATTTCCTCCGGTGATGAAGTGGTTTCCATCAAGGATATGCCCGACCCCGGGCAGATTCGCGATATCAACACATATACGCTTGCAGGGCTGGCACAAAAATCCGGCGCTGTGCCGATAACCTACGGCATTGTACAAGACGATTTCGATGATCTTTTCGAAAAATGCACGGCAGCCTTGGAACATTCGGATATGGTTTTGATATCTGGGGGAAGTTCCATGGGTGCCCGCGATTATACCATCGAAGTGTTCTCTGCCCTTCCTGAATCCGAAATCCTTTTTCACGGCATTTCCATAAGCCCCGGGAAACCCACGATTCTTGCCAGGTCTCAAAACCGGGCCATCTGGGGCCTGCCCGGGCAGGTGACCTCGACCATGGTGGTCTTTGAAATTGTCGTCAAACCGTTTATCGAGCATATCGCCGGTTTTTTGCCCGAGCATAAAAAGCATTTCAATCTTATTGCGCGGCTTGGCAGAAACGTTTCGTCGACCCAGGGCCGGGCCGACTACGTCCGTGTTAAATTGTTCCAAAAAGACGGCGTGCTGTGGGCAGAACCGGTACTCGGAAAATCAGGACTCATCAATACCATGGTCAACGCCGACGGGCTGATCGAGATCGGGTTAAATACAGAAGGGCTGGATGAGGGGGTAATGGTGGAAGTCATCCCCATTTAATGGTTTTCGTTCAGAAGCGGCATCTTTCGACCCGGGGCTGCGTTCTCGTCTTTTTGCAATCCTCGACGTAGCGCTGCTACGCCTCCGGTTTCAAAAAGACTGCGGCCTTGCCCTGGGCCGAAATCTACCGCTTCTGAACGAAAACCGGGGATTTAACTTTTGAAATTATAAATATTTTAATTCGACACACTGTCAATTAGAAAAAAAATAATATGAACCCTAAACGCAAGATCTATTTAAAAATGAAAACCCTGGAAGAGGCGCGGGAAATTCTCTTTAAACGGTTTTTTATCGACAGGGGGATTTCCAAAGAGACGGTCCCGGTGCCCGATGCGGTGGGCCGGGTTC